>Ga0207714_1000400_pt1 | contig 30403 bp, 29 predicted proteins | sample PonA232FremontCA_2_FD_187270 | JGI IMG/M metagenome (GOLD analysis project Ga0207714, IMG submission 187270) | Marine sediment microbial community from Fremont, CA, USA - Pond A23 Sediment 2 (SPAdes) | ecosystem: Environmental > Aquatic > Marine > Unclassified | place: USA: Fremont, California...
CCCGCACGACGGACAAAACTGCGACCGGAGGCGGGAGCGAACGGCAGGGGAGTGCCCCGGCAGGTGATGACGAGGGGGTCGACCAGGGGCGGCGGACGCTGCTGATGGAACTCGCGGGGATGGTGGTCGTCTCGCAGACGGTCACCCTCTTCCCGACGGGGGAGGCGACGCCGCTGTCGCTGACCGGCGGCGGCGAGCGGACCGTCGAGGCGTCGCTTTTGACGGCCGACTCCAGCCTCGAGGTGCTCGGCTCGATCAGCCTCTCGCCGGAGGTCCGCTTTACCGTTCAGTCGCCGGTCACGACCTACTGGCGGGTGGGAAGCTACGACTTCTACACCGGTGACGGGTGGGTCAGAGACGGCGACACCCGGCCGTACTCGAGCCGGCTGTCCGCGCCACCCGGTCCGTCGACGACCGTCACCCAGGAGTACGCCGTCGAGTCGGAGATGGCGGTGATGCCCGCGGCCTGGCGGCCGGTCAGCGTGGGCGACTCGACCGCACCGGTCACCGGCGTCACCGAGGCGGGCGGGCTCCAGCCGGCCTCGGCGTTCGACGACGGCGACACCTACACCGTCACGAGCGAGGTTCCCCGGCCCGATGCGGCGCGGCTGGCCGGAGCCGGGACCGACTACCCCGAGCGGGTCCGCCAGCGGTACACCCAGTTGCCGGCGGATACGCCCGACCGGGTCGCCGAGCGGACCGCCCGGCTGACGGCCGAGGCCGAGACCCCCTACGAGGTCGCCCGGACGGTGGAGGCCTGGCTGGAGGACGAAAAGGAGTACTCGCTGAGTGTCGACCGGCCGGAGGGGAACATCGCGGACAGCTTCCTCTTCGAGATGGAGGAAGGCTATTGCACCTACTACGCGACGACGATGGTAGCAATGCTGCGGACACAGGAGGTCCCCGCCCGCTTCACCGTCGGCTACACCCCGGGCGAGGAGTCGGGGAGGGACCGGCGGGTGGTGCGGGGCTTTGACTCCCACGCCTGGGTCGAGGTGTACTTCCCCGACACCGGCTGGGTCCGTTTCGACCCGACGCCGGCCGGCCCGCGCCGCGAGGCCGAACGACAGCGCCTCTCCCGGGCCCGGGCCAACGAGGAGGAGGACGTCGAGCCCGACCGGACTCCCACCCCGACCACGGCGAGCCCCGACGGCCCGAACGACACCACCGGCGGCGCGAACGCCTCCACGCCGACGGTCACCGTCGACGTCGATGTCGGCGACCTGCAGCCGGAGACGCCAACCCCGGGGGGCAACGGAAGCGGCGGGTTCCAGCTGCCTGACCCCCCCACCCGGGAGGAGCTGCTGCTCGGGGTCGTGGTGGTCGCCGGAGCCGCCGCCGGGATCAGACAGACCGGGCTGTCCCGCCGGGTCTCGCTGTGGGCCCGCGACCGGTTCGGGGACGACGACCCCGCGACGGCGATCGAACGGGCGTTCACCCGGCTCGAGCTGCACCTTGAGGAGGACCACCGGGCCCGGGAGCCGGGTGAGACGGTCCGGGCGTACCTCGAGGACATCGACGCCGGGCCGCGCGCCCGCCGGCTCGCGGCCATCCGCGAGCGCGCCCGCTACCGGGAGGAGGCGACAGAGGACCTGGCCGCCGAGGCCAGGGAACTGCTCGCCGACATCCGGCACGCGCCGGCGGACGGCGACGACGGGGCTGAGGGCGAGGACGGCGATGACGGGCGGTGAGACGCCTGTGTCCGGGAATTGAGAGTCCCGACAGTGTTTAATAGGTCCGTTTCGTAGGCTCAGCCGTAATGTCGGAAGTCTGCTCGACGTGCGGGCTACCCGAGGAGCTCTGTGTCTGCGAGGACGTCGCCAAAGACTCCCAAGAGATCACGATCCGCATCGACGAGCGCCGCTACGGAAAGGAAGTAACGATCATCGAGGGGTTCGACCCGAGTGACGTTGACATGGACAGCCTGTCCTCGGACCTGAAATCGAAGTTCGCCTGTGGGGGTACCGTCGACGACGGACAGATCGAGCTCCAGGGGAACCACACCGGTCGCGTCGAGGATTTTCTCCGGGACAAGGGCTTCAACGTCGCCTGACCCGCGGCGCCGCACGTCCGAGCACCCATTCTGACCGGCACGCTTCACCCCCCAGCCACTGCTACCCGAGCATGACATGCGGCCGCGAGCGCGTGTCGCGGCGGCAGCCGCGACCGCGCGAGTCGGGGAAAGGCAGGCGTACCATGAGCATCCGCGCGCCTCCGGCGCGCGGTTCACCGGAGCCGAGCACCGCGAGGCTCCGGCTTTTTTCACTATGTTTTTTGCGCCGAGCGAGTTGCGGGCCGGCGGCCCGCAACTGCATGCCGTGGCGGCGAAGCCGCCACGCGGTGCGCGACCGTAGGGAGCGCACCCGAAGCGGAAAAAAATAGTCGTTAGGGATCGAACTCGGTCAGTTCGCTCCGGTACGTGTCCCGGGGGCGGGTGGCGCGGTAGGCAGCCCGGTACCGCGAGAGCTTGCGGAGCAACACCGCGACCAGGAGCCCGTCGTAGGCGACCACGAAGCCGACGAAGGCGGCGAAGGTGGAGACGCCGAAGGTCGCGGCCAGTAGCTCCGGCAGCTCCGAGGCGAGGATGTTGTACAGCGCGTGGGCGCCGATGGCGATGAGCAGTCCCTTGAGAACGAGCGGGCCCGCGTACTCGCGGTTGAACCGGGCGAGCCCCAGGTAATAGCCGGCGAGCGCGGAGTAGATGACGTGGCCCGGACCGGCGAGCGCCCGGACCGTTGTGATGGCCCCGCCGGCGACCAGCGCGTCCCCGCCGGCCGGGCCGATGACGCCGGTGATGTAGAGGGCGTTCTCGATGGTGGCGAAGCCGAGGCCGGCGGCGGCCCCGTAGACGGCGCCGTCGACGACCGCGTCGAACTGGGGCGTGCGGTAGGCCGAGAGGCGGACGGCGAGCAGCTTCACCCCCTCCTCAACGGGAGCGACGACGACGATAAAAAAGACCGCGAAGAGGACCGACCGGGTCGTCTCGACGGAGCCGACCAGCCCGAAGACGAACTCCCCGAGAAGCGAGACGAGTAGCCCGCCGAGCACGGCGTTGAGGACGCCCGCGAAGCCGGCAAAGAGGAGCCCGAGCACGAACGTGCCGACGAGCAGCCGGAGCGGCTCGTCGGTCGTGATGTCGGCGTAGTGGATGTACGCCGCCAGCAGGAGCGCCGGAACGACCGAGAGGACGACGAACACGCCCACGACGGGGTCGTCGAGCGCGCCGAAACCGCCGAGCGCGACCTGCGTGAGCAGGATGAGCGCGGCCAGCGCGACCAGCGCGGCCCGGGCCACGGGGGCCGCGGCCGCGTAGACCCGGTAGACCAGCCGGTCGACGAGCGAACGGGGCTCCCAGTCAGCGACCTCCTGGAGGTCCCGGCTCCCGTCGGCCTGCCGCTGGACCGGGTCGCGGCGGCGCATGGGCAGTCGGTAGAACGGGAACCACCTAACAGTTGTCACCCTCACATGTCGGGGCCGCGATGCCTCGCCGGTCTCGGGCGACGGGCGAGCAGGTCCCGGTGTCGCGGGCGACTGTGGCTTCCGAGGGGTTTTTCGCCGGCAGTGGCCTATGGAGGGTATGACGCTGACAGCGGGGGTGGTGGCCGTGCAGGGCGACGTCAGCGAGCACGCCCGGGCCATCGAGCGGGCGGCGGCCGCACACGGGCAGGACAGCGAGGTCCGCCAGATCCGCGAGGCCGGGCTGGTCGCCGACTGTGACGCCCTGCTGATGCCCGGCGGGGAGTCGACGACCATCTCCCGGCTGCTCCGGCGGGAGGGGATCGCCCCCGAAATCCAGGACCACGTCGAGGCCGGCAAGCCGGTGCTCGCGACGTGTGCGGGGCTGATCGTGGCCTGCACCGACCCCCAGGACGAGCGCGTCGACCAGCTCGGACTGGTGGACGTGACCGTCGAGCGCAACGCCTTCGGCCGCCAGCGCGACAGCTTCGAGGCCCCGCTGGACGTCCGGGGGCTCGACGAGCCCTTCCCGGCCGTGTTCATCCGCGCCCCGGCTGTCAGCGAGGTCGGCCCCGACGTGGAAGTCCTGGCCGAGTGGGACGACCGTCCAGTGGCGGTCCGGCAGGGGCCGGTGGTGGGGACGGCCTTCCACCCGGAGCTGACCGGCGACCCGCGGATCCACGACCTTGCCTTCTTCGAGCAGGCGACCGCCTGAACGCCGCGCAGGCGACGGCCTGAAGGGGAGGCGTACCCTCCCGCGGCGTATGAACGACACCGGCGACGGGTCGGCGGCCGGCGACCACGGCGACGTCATCGACGAGGTGTTCGCGGTCATCGAGGACCGCAAGGAGCGGCTGCCGGAGGACTCGTACACGGCGTCGCTGTTCACACACGAGAAAGGGGAAGACGCCGCTCTGGAGAAGCTGGGCGAGGAAGCCACCGAGTTTCTGCTCGCGGCGAAAGGCGACGACAGCGACGAACTCGCCCACGAGGCCGCCGACGTCGTCTATCACCTGCTGGTCGTCCTCGCGATGAACGGCGTGACGCTCGCGGACGTACGCGGGGAGCTCGCCGAGCGACGGTAGGTCAGGCGGCGACAGCAGGGACTCACCCGGCGACGAATCCGCCGACTGCGCCGCCGAGCGCGCTGTCGAGTGCCGCGACGACCGCGATCGCGACGGCGACGACGAACACGCCAGCGCCGCCGAGGACCCCTCCGACCGGGCCGCCGACTGCCAGGCCCAGCGCCGTGCCAGCAATAGTGAACAGGACGGCGAGGACGAGCCCGCCGAGCGCTCCCGCGAGCAGGCCGTGCCAGGCGCCGCTGAGGAGGCCGCCGCCAGCGAGGTAGCCGGCGACGACCCCCGCGACGAGCCCGGAGCCGACGTGGCCGACCACCGGCAGCGCGAACGCGGCCAGCCCCACGACGACGCCCGTTATAAAGCCGTACAGGACCGCGCGCCAGTCAGTCATACTGGGAGTAGCAGTCGGGCGGGTATCACTCCACCGGCGCTGGCCGAAAACTGGCAGGGGGACGACAACGAACGGTCTTTAGGCTGTGACCGTCTACGGGTGACCGATGAGCCAGCCGTTCGAGGGGTTGCCGACGACGCCGACCGCCGACGAGCTGCTGGACCAGGCCTTCTCGCGGGCGGCCAGGGCGGGACGCGCGAAGTCCGGGGTCGAGGCCCAGCAGTCGATGCTGCTGACGGCCGCGAACGTCCTCTCGGACAACCTCGAGCACGTCGTGACCGCCTGGCCCGACATCGAAGCCCTCGACCCCTTCTACCGCGACCTCGCCGACGCCGTCGCCGGCGTCGACGACCTCCGCCAGCACCTCAACGAGGTCGGCTGGGCGGGCCGGAAGGCAGGCGAGATCCGCCGGGAGTACGAGGGTCGCTTCGCGGACCCCCAGACCGCCCGCAAACTCCGCAAGCAGGCCTTTGCGCGGATGGCCGACGTCGTCGAGGAGGTCGACGACGACCTCGCCGCCCTCGCAGAGGCCCGCCAGGAGCTTCGAGTCCTCCCCGAGATCGACCCCGACCAGCCGACCATCGTCGTCGCCGGCTACCCCAACGTCGGCAAGTCCTCCTTCGTGAACCGGGTCACCCGCGCCGACAACGAGACCGACTCCTACCCCTTCACCACCACGCAGATCCACGTCGGCCACCTCGAGCGCGACCACATCCGCTACCAGCTCGTCGACACCCCGGGCTTGCTCGACCGGCCGGCCGGCGAACGGAACGCCATCGAATCACAGGCCGTCAGCGCGCTGACCCACGCCGCCGACACCGTCCTGGTCTTTCTCGACCCGACGGGGGAGTGTGGCTACCCGCTTTCCGTCCAGTGGGACCTCCGGGCGGACATCGCCGCCCGCTTCGACGTTCCCGTGCTGACCGTCGCAACGATGTGCGACAAGCTCGATGCCGACCTGGACGACCCGCGGGTCGACTATCAGATGAGTGTCACTGAGGGCGGCGGCGTGAGCGAGGTGCTCGACGCAGCCATCGAGGCCGTCGGCTACGAGCCCGACCTGCCCTTCGAGAGCTGAGCTTTTTATATCGAAACGCGGCCACCGACCGCGTGCGCTGACGAGTCAGGCAGGGCGGTCAGCGAAATCCCGGTACAGTCGCCCTGCCGCGGTTCGTACCGGTGTTCGCAATCCAGTGACGACCCGCTATCCACCCTCGGTCCCGACGTAGCGGACTTCGGTCTCGATGTCGTGGCCGGCCGCCCCGTCGAGGCGGGCGTCGAGCCGGTCAGCCATCCCGGAGACGGTCTCCCCTGGTGGGATGCCGACGGTCACTACAACTCTGTTTGCCTTCCGGAACAGCGCGGTGTTGGTGTAGTCCACCTGGACGTCGAGTACTCGCAGGTCGACCCCGACGCTGCCCTCCGCCTCCTCGACGACCGACGCCGCCGTGGTGCGGATGCGTTCCTCGGTCGTCGCGCGGCTGAACGAGTCCAGAGTGACGCCGCCGAGAAACGCCGAGAGGACGAGGATAGCGACGACGAGCACCCCGATGCGCTTGAGCGTCGCGCTCCGGGCAGCGCCCCGTCGGAACCACCGCTCCGGCCGGTAGCCGGCGTACCACAGCACCGACAGTGCCGCGAGGTTGATCGAGAGGACGTTTACCGCAAGCAACACGCCTGACCCGAGTGTCACGAGTGGCGCGCCCCAGGCGGCCCCGATCCCGACCGTCGCGGCTGGCGGAATGAGCGCCACGGCGATCATCACGCCCACCAGAGCCGTGGAGACGCCGGAGGTGAGACTGAGTGCCCCGGCGACGCCCGCGCCGAGGGCGACGGCCAGCGAGAGAAAGTCGGGGGCGAGCCGCTCGCGGATCTGTCCCACGCTGGTAATGTCATTAAGCGGCGGGATCAGATGGGCATACCGAACTACCAGCGCGAACAGTCCGGCGGTCACCACCGCGAGCACGAGCCCGCCGAGCTGGTAGCGAACCCCGCGGACGAACAGCTCGCGGTCGTTGACGACCGTCCCGACGCTGGCGGCCATCGCGGGCCCGACGAGCGGGGCGATGACCATCGAGCCGACCACGACCGCCGGGGAGTCGAGCAACAGGCCCGCAGTCGCGATCAGTGCACTCACCACGGTCATCACGACGTAGGTCCGGGGAGAGGGCGCCATGCTCGACGCGGTACTGGTCAGCTCCTCGCGGGCGATCCGGTCCTCGTCTTCCCCCCCGGCGTACCGCTCCTCGAGCTCTTCGAAGCGCCGGGAGACGACCGTGTTAGCCTCGAGCACGACGGTGTAGGCGTCGTCGTCAAGACCGGCGTCCCGGAGCGCCTCGAGCACTGGCTCGACGGCGTTCGTCGGCAGCGGGACGTACGCGATAGCGGCGTACTCCCGGCTGCTGGTCTCGTCGGAGACCACGTAGTCGACGTCCTCCTCGTCCAGTGCGCCGAGGATCGTCTCGCGTTTCCCCGAGGGGATGGTGACCTGGACGAGTCGCACGTCTCCTCCGATGGGAGGGTCGGAAAAAGCGTTTGGGGGCTGGCTCCCGTAGGGAGGTGGTGAGCTTATCCACGCCAGGCGCTTAGCAGCGGTATGTTCGAGACACGGCCCGGCCGGGACAGCGAGGTAGTCCTCGTGGGCCGGTCGAACGTCGGCAAGTCCACTCTGATGCGCGAGCTCACGGGCCACGACTTCGCGACCGGCCAGCGCCCCGGTGTCACCCGCGAGCCAAACCACTACGACTGGGCAAGCGAGGACTTTCTCATCACCGACCTGCCGGGCTTTGGCTTCATGAACGGCGTCCCCGAAGAGGTCCGCGAGCGGATCAAAACCGACATCGTCCGGTACATCGAGACCCACGCCGACCACATTCTGGTCGGGGTGCTCGTCGTCGACGGGAAGGCCGTCGTCGACATCATCGACCGCCACTCCGGCCCGGACGAGGTCCCCTACGACATCGAGATGTTCGACTTTCTCCGTGACGTCGGTGTCCCGACGGTCGTCGCGGTCAACAAGATGGACAAGGTCGACGACCGCGACGCCCGCCTGAACGAGGTCGTCGGCCGGCTCGGGCTCGTTCCGCCCTGGCAACAGTGGCAGGACACTATCGCACCCATCAGCGCCAAGCGCGGGTCGGTCGACGCGCTCACCGGGGCGGTCCGCGAACACCTCCACGAGGCCGGCCGTGACGACCTCTTCCAGTTCTTTTAGACCACTTTTTCCCGTCGGGGTGCCCTTGTCTGCGGTGCTTCGGGAACCCCCAACGACAAAATCGTGGGCGAAAACGGCCGGACGCTCCCCCGCTTCGCTCGGCCGCGTCCGGTGTCCTCGCGAGGGAACCGAACGAGGGCTCGTCAGAGCTTGCTCCGACAGTGAACCGCGGCGCTTGGCGCCGCGGATGCTCGCCAGTCGCTGTCACCGGCGGGCCTGCCCTTCCCCGGCTCGCGCGATGCAACGCGCTCGCGGCCGCGATTCCCGCCGCCCGCGACTACGGCTCGACGAGGACCTTGCCGACGAAACTGTCCTCTAGCACCGCCCGGTGGGCCTCCGCGGCTCCCTCTAAACTATGGGTCCGGTCGACCGCCACGTCGAGCCGGCCCTCGGCCAGCAGCCGGCCCAGGCGCGCGAGGATCGGCGCGATGTCAGGCATCTCCGGGTGGGTAGCGAGGTTCGACATGCTCATGAGGTGGATGTCGAGCTCCTTCGAGCGTGCGGCCGTGACGTCCAGCAGCGTCGCCTCGTCGCCGGCGATGACCGCCACGTCGCCCTCCTGCCCTGCGAGGTCGACGTCGGTCCCGAAATACTGGTCGGGCATGTGATCCAGCACCGCGTCGGCCCCGCCGCCCATCGCCTCGCGGGCGGCCTCGGTCAGGTCCTCGCGGTCGTAGTCGATGACCGCCGTGGCGCCGAAGCCCCGGACTGCGTCGTGGTGTTCGGGGCGGGCCGTCGCGACCGGCGTCGCCCCCAGCGCGTCCGCCAGGCCGACCGCGACGTGACCGACCCCGCCGTTGCCCCCGTGGACGAATGCCCTCGCCCCGGGCTCGAGGCCGGCGTGGTCGACGAACGCGCGCCACGCGGTGACGCCGACGAGCGCGACGGCCGCACCCTCCGCGAACGTCACGGGCTCGGGTAGAGGGGCGAGCAGGTCCGTCGGGACGACGGCGTAGTCCGCGAAGGACCCCCCCGAAAAACGGTCGGTGTGCAGGCCCGTCCCGAAGACGCGGTCGCCCGCGGCGTAGTCGGCGCCCGCGCCGACGGCGGCGACCGTCCCCGCCAGGTCCGAGCCGGTGGTTTCGGGCATCGACGGGACGCCCCACGCCCGGAACTTCGCGTCGACGGGGTTGACACTCGCCGCCTCGACCTCGACCAGCACCTCCCCTGGCCCGGGCTCGGGCCGCTCGACCTCTTCGAGTTCCAGAACCTCCGGGCCGCCGGCTTCGTGGTAGCGAACAGCGCGCATGCCCCGAGATGAGCTGGCGGACCCAAAGACCTGCTGGCGCCCGCCCCGACCGACGCGATGGCCGACAGCCGACGCCCAACCGCCAGACTTCCCGTCGGCAGCCAGGGCAGTTACGGCTACATGAAGTCGGCGATGCCCGACTGCTTGTTGTTGTCATCCTCGAAGATCCGGTCGATGCGTTTCTCGAGGATCCGCAGGCGCTGTTTGGTGTACGCCCGGGCGCCGAACTCCTCGGCGACCCGGAGGGCGGTGTCCATGTACTTGTTGACCGACCCCTCGTGGACCGTGAGGGCGACGTCCCCGCCACATTCCCGGCACTCCCCGGTCAGTGGCGGCCGGCGGTACTTCTCGCCACACCCCCGACAGAGGTACTCCTGGCTGGTAAAGGCCTTCAGGTTCCCGAGCAGGTCCGGCAGGAAGTGGTACTCGATGATCCGCTCGGCCACGTCGGCCTCGTCGACCGCCCGCAGCGTCCGGGAGATGGCAAGCTGGGCGTCCATCTTCTCCTCCATCGACCCCAGGGTCTTGTACGCCGACAGCGCCGGCCCGGCCGCGATGTCGGCCGTGTCGTGGGTGTGCGCGAAGCCGTGGTACTCCCCCTCCGTGCCCAGCCGGTCCTCCGCGATGGTCATGACGTCGGCGACCGCCTCCGGGTCGGCCATCTCCCGGGTCGCCTCGTAGAACTCCCGGGGGTACTCGGCCATGATGTCGACGTTGTGGGCCTCGTCGTCGATCTCCGAGGGGTCGATCCGCGAGGACATCACCAGGGGCGCGTCCATCCGCCCGCCGCGCTGGTCCGGCAGGAATTTCCGGCTGAAGTTCAGCAGCCCGTCGAGCAACAGCATCACGCAGTCCTCGTCGCCGTCGCAGTTCCGGCGCTTGGAGGCGTGGAAGTAGGGATGGGCGTACCCGACGGCCGCGCTCGTGAAGCCGACAACGCGGCCGACGACCGCCGCGGAGGTGTGGGGCGCCATCCCGAAGACGAGTTCGCCGACCAAGTCCTCCCGCTCCTCAAGGTCGTAGAAGGCGTCGAGCCCGTAGTACTGAGTCAGCAGGTCGTCGACGAAGTCGGCGGTCGCGAGCATGTGCTCGGCGGCGCCATCCGAGAGGACGACGTCCTGGACCTTGAGCTCGACCAGCTGGTCGTCGTGACGGAGCGGGTCGCCGTGGATGTCGGTCTCGTAGCCCAGCTCGCGGAACTGGTCGGCGGTGACGTCGAGTTCGGCCGGCCGGACCGACGTTACCGGCAGGTCGGTCATGTCGTAGCGTACGGTGCCGTCCTTGAATGCGGAGACGCCGTGTTTCGCCCGCAGGATGCCCTTCTCCAGGGGTTCGGGTGCTTTCTCCTCGGAGGTCAGCCCCTTGACCGCTTTCAGCGTGTCGAAGGCGGAGGGGCGCTCGCCGACGGCTTCCAGGGCGTCCTGGAGTCGGTCGTGGACGTTCAGCGTGGTCGTCTGCGTGGGTGAGGCGAGCGTCCCGCAGGCGGGGCACTCCGCGCGGCCGGACTCGTCGGGCTCGACCTCGCGGTCGCAGTCCCGGCAGACGTAGACCGGGTCGGTGACGCCCCCACAGTCGGGACACCGGGCCTCGTGGCCCCGGCTCGCGCAGTCCCGACACTCCCGGCGGCCAACCTCCACCTCGACCTCGCCTCTGGTCCCCTCGACGGCGTCTCCGTGGTCGGCGGCCGCGGCGACGTCGCGCTGGTTCCCGCCGGCGTCGCCGATGGGGTACAGCGAGTGGACCGCCGGGGACAGCTCCCGCTGTTCCGACTTCTCCGGTCGACCCATCCGGTTGCCAACCCGCGTGGGCGCCCGCTCGCGGACCCGGAAGGGGGCGAGTTCGTTCACTGCCTCGATGGCGTTGTCGCCGCCGTCGTAGCTGCGGGCGTCCTCGGAGAGGTCCCCGCGGCCCCACGAGCGGGTGCGGTCCTCGGCAAAGCCCAGCGAACGCGCCAGCGGCCGCCAGTCGGGGACCAGCAGCCGCTCCGGTTCCTGGGTGTGCTCGACCAGCAGCGACTCCAGCGTCTCCCGGGCCACCTCGGTTCGCGGGAGCGCGAGCAGTGTCTCCGCGCCCCCGCGGTCCCCCTCACGGCGGCCGTCGCGACCGTCGGCGCCCTCGTCCATCGCCGCCCCGTCAGCCGCGACGGCGTCGGCGGCCTCAACCGCGTCGGCCAGCGCACAGAGGTCGTCGACGCTGACGTCGTGCCAGAGGTAGGTGTAGGCCGGGTGCAGCGGGGCGTCGTACTCCTCGGCCCACCGGAGCGCCTCCGCCGCGGTCGGGTCCGCGAGGTCGACGGCGACGTCGTCTTCGAGCGCCTGGACGGGGCCGCCGGCGGCGGCGAACTCCTGGCGCCACCACTCGACGGTGTAGGAGGCCGGCGCGAGCGGGTGGTTGTTCTCGACGAACTCGCCGTAGTTGACCAGATACTCCCCCAGGTCGAGCACCGACTCGACGCCGTTTCTGACGGCCAGGGCCTCCTCGGCGTCGTCGATCCGGCGGACCTCGCCGTTTGCCAGCCGGACGGTCGGCCCCTCGATGGTGTCGACGGGGACGACCCCCGCGGCCTTGCCGGGCCGTTCGGTCTTGATCTGCGTCCCTGTGGCGAGGAAGTCGTCGACCAGGTGCATCGTCGCCGGGTGGACGCCCGCGGTCGCGTGGCCGTGGTTGCGGGCGCGGCCGTAGCGCAGCCGGAACCCGCCGGACTCGCTGGGATGGGAGAAGACCGGTCGGCCGGCGATCAGGTCCCGGAGGTACTTCTTCGAGGGGTCGGGACGGGGCGGGCCGGCCGCGCCGTCGCGGTCGCCGTCCTCCCCCTCGTTCCCTTCGGCTGCGGGGCCGTCGTCCCCCTCGCCCTCGTCAGCGGCGTCATCGCCGTCGGTCGCGTCGTCTTCGTGGCCATCCTTGTACGCACCGTCGATGAGGTCCTGGAGCCATGGCCAACTCACCTCGTCGAGTTCGCGGGTGTACCGCTGGATCTTGGGGGCCTTCAGCGCGATCCCCTCCGCGAAGACCAGACACATCCCGCCGCGGGAGGCGTTGGTGTCGACCCGCTCGAGGTCGCGGTAGCCCTCAACCTCCTCGTCGCCGGTGGCCTCCCCGTCGAGCATGACCGGCATGTGCTCGGCGATGAACTCCGCCTCCGGTTCGACGGGGCTGTACTGGAGGCCCGTCTCGGAGTCGTACAGCGCCACCTCCTCGGCGTAGCGCCCGACTTCGTCGCCCCGCGCGCGGTACTCCTCGACGCCAAGCAGCGTCCGGGCGTAGTCGGCGACGAGCACGGACAGCGCCTGCGCGGTCCCGCCCGCCGAGCGGATCGGGCCGGCGTAATAGACGTTGACGAACTCCGTTCCGTCGTCGTTTTCCAGCAGTTCGACGCGGTCGATCCCCTCGATGGGGGCGGCAACGACACCCTCCGTGAGGAGGGCGACGGCGGTCCGGACCGCGCCCTCGACCTTGCCGGCGCGGGTGTCGTAGTCGCCGACGGTGCCCTCGACGAAGTCCTCGACCAGCGCGAGCGCCGCCTCCTCGCGGGACATCTTCCCGTCGAGTTCGCGAACCCGCTCGGCGACGCCGTCGATGCCGAGGATGTTCTCGACGCGGTCGGCCATGTCCTTGGCGACGGGGATTTCCACGCTCTCGGTGGGGTCGCCGCCGCGCTCGCGGGCCCGGGTGGCCACGTCGAAGGCGTCCTCGAGGCCGTCCTCGAGCTCCTCGAAGTAGCGGTCGTCCGCGGGACGCATCAGAGGTTCCAGAGGTCCAGGTCGGTCACGGGGTCGCGCTCGCGGACCAGGTCGGCGTCGAACGCGCGGAGGTAAAGCTCGCCGGCGAAAACCGTCGCCGAGTCCAGGTGGCCGGCAACCGTCGTCCCGTCGGGTCGCGAGAGCGCGACATGAGTGTGCGCGAAGGGCTCGCCATCCAGCGTCGAGACGTTCCCCACGGCGGGCACCACCTCCAGGGGCTCCTCGAAGACGATGCTGTCGTACTCCTTGGTGTCCTGGTCGTAGAAGGCGAGTTCGGCGTCCTGGACCGCGCCCAGCCCGAAGAAGAAGGCGGAGGCGATCCCCTCGTCGGCGGCGAAGGCCTCGATCTGGGCCCGCCAGTCCCCGCCGTGCTCCAGCCGCGCGACGAACTCCCGGGTGGCGTCGACTTCCTGGTAATCCATGTCCGGGCCGACGGCTGGAGCCCTCAAAAACACACTGGTCGTCACAGCGGGGGTCAGGCGGGTAGCGAGACCCGGCCGGCGACGAGGTTCCGGGTCGCGTCCCAGAACTGCAGTTCGGTGACCGTCCACTCGATGGGGTCGACGGGCCCGAGCACCCGCTCGGCGGCGGCCGGGCTCCCCCCGCGGGCGACCGTCACGTGGGGGGTGTACTCCTCGCTCTCGAGGCGGTCGACGGGCTCGAAGGCCCGGCAGAGCCGCTCGTGGAGCTCCCACAGCCCCGGCGACTCGACGGCCAGATAGACGACCGGCCCGGGGCCGGCGGTGGGTTCGGCGAACTGGTCGACCCGGTCCACCCGGACCTCGAAGGGCGGGGTCCCCGCGAGCGCCTCGCGGGCGCGGGCCTCGACCCGGTGTGGGTCGCCCTCGGGGAGCCGCTTCGCCACGAGCGTCCGGTCGTCGCGGACGCGAACCCCGCCGGCGTCGGTCCGGGCGTCCCCGGGGGCGGCGGGGACGACGGCGGAGCCGAGGTCGGTCCCGCCCTGCCTGGCGGTCAGGTCGGCGGCGACCTCCGCGGCCAGCCCGGAGACGCGGCCCGGCACCGGGACGTTGACGCTGTTCACACCGGGCTGTCGGTGACGGGGAGCGAAAAGCGCGTCGGGAGCGGCGAACGGGAGCAGCAGGCGGTGAGCGGAGAGAGCAAGCGGCGTGTGCGTGACGGCTACAACCGGTCGAGCAGGTAGAGGACGATCAGGACGATGATGGCCACCCCCAGCAGCTTGGGGAGGGGGACGAGGATGAACTGGAGGACGTCGACGAAGGCCTCCAGGACCTCCAGGGCGAGCCAGACCACCACGAGGACGAGGATGACCTTCAGCAGCGTGTCGGTGTCGATATCCATACCCGGCGGTTTCCCGCCCGAAAAATAGTCTTTCTGGCCCGACTGCGGCAACAAGCCATTTCAGCAGTGGAGGCGAACGCGTGGACCGATGCGAGTTGCAGGACGAGTCGTCGTCGTCGCGTTCGCCGTGGCCGCGCTGGTGCTGACTGTGGCCTCCGCCGGTGTCGCAGTACAGGATGGCCCCGTCGGACAGACCGGCATCGACGCCGACTCGACGACGCTTTCGGCCGCCGTCGGACCGGACGGCGACGCCGACTGGCGGGTCACCTACCGGATCGAACTCGACGACCAGAACGCCACGGACGCCTTCGAATCCCTCCGGCAGGACATCGAGGCCAACCGCTCGCGGTACGTCGCAACCTTCCGCGACCGCATCGAGGCCACCGCAGAAAGCGCCGAGAACACAACCGGCCGGGAGATGTCCGTCGGGAACTTCGGCGTCGAGGCCGAAACCCGGGCACAGCCCGACACCACCTTCGGCGTAGTCACCTACCGCTTCGAGTGGAACGGCTTCGCCGCGGCCGACGGCGACCGCATCGCGGCGGGGGACGCGCTCGACGGCCTGATCCTCGATTCCAGGACCGCCCTGCGGGTCTCCTGGCCCGACGGCTACGGGGCCACGGACGTCACGCCCGACGCCACCGAGCGCGAGGAGGGAGCCGTCGTCTGGCGCGGCCCGGTGGACTTCGAGGCCGGCGAGCCGCGGGTGACCGTCGAGCGGGGCGCCGGGTCCACGCCGACGGGGACGGCGTCGCCGGGCGGCGGTGGAGGGGGCGGCGGGCCGGGCGACGGGACGGAGGGTGGGCCCGGCAGCCTGCTCCCGGTCGCGGTCCTGCTGGCTGTCGCGCTCGCAGCCGGCGGCGTCCTGCTGGCGCGCCGCGAGGACGTCGGGCCGGCAGGCGGAGGCGACGGAGCCGCGGGAGCGGCCGGCGACAGCGGGAGCGGCGACGGCTCGGGCGGGGACGGGACGCCCGCGGCCCCGCCGGAGGAGTTGCTCAGCAACGAGGAGCGGGTGCTCCGGCTGCTCGAGGAGAACGGCGGCCGGATGAAACAGCAGGAGGTCGCCGGGGAACTGGACTGGACGGCTGCCAAGACCAGCCAGGTCGTCGGTGACCTCCGCGACGAGGACGAACTCGGCTCGTTCCGGCTCGGCCGGGAGAACGTCCTCACGCTCCCGGACGTAGAGATCGACGGCAGCAGTGGTGACGGCGGCGACGAGGAGTGAGTCCGGTGTTACCGCCCGGAACGAGACGTCGACCGTGGAGCGGCGGAAACCACAGGACAGAAGCCGAATAAATCCGCGTTAATCCGGCTTGATCGACGCTGATCGGCGTTCGAGGTCTGGGACTTATATGGAGAGACGGGGGCAACGGAGAGACACGATGCGACGCACAACCCTGCTCGCGGTCGCCGTCGTCGCCGCCCTGGTCGCGGTCCCCGTCGCGGGGGCAGCAGCGGCCGGCGGCGGTCCAGTGGCGCAGGCCGACAACGCGACGAACACGACGAACGCGACCAGCCCCGGCGAGCGCCTTTCCGGCGTCGTCGGCGTCCAGGGGGCCGAACTCGAAGGGGAGGTCGAGACGCGGAGCTTCGGCCTGCAGGTCGCCCGTGCCGCCTCCGAGGATGCCCGCGCTGCGGTCGTCCGGGAGCAACTCGGAGCCGTCCGGCAGCAAGTCGAACGCGTCCGGGAGCGGACGGCGGCTCTCGGTGAGGCGCGGGCGAACGGCTCGATGAGCGAAGGCGAGTATCGGGCCCGCGTGAGCGAACTCGCGGTCCGCGGGGGGACGGCTGCGGAGCTGGCCAACCGGACCAGCGAGACCGCCGGCAGCCTCCCGACCGCGGTGCTCGAGGCGAACGGCGTGAACGTCACGGCGATCCAGCAGCTACGGCAGGCGGCCGGGAACCTGACCGGACCCGAAGTCGCGGCGGTCGCCCGGTCGATCGCCGGACCGAGCGTCGGCAGGCCGGCCGAGGCCCCGCGCGGTCCGCCGGGAGCGCCGGGGGTGCCCGGGGATGTGACCGAGGCACCCGACGGGAACGCCACCGGAACGCCCGACGGCAACACGACCGTTGCGTCGGACGGCACCGCGACCGGGGTGAGCGGCGGCGACGCCACCGCCGCGCCCGGCGGACAGGGAAGCGACGGGGACGGCGAGTCCGGCAGCCGGGACGGCACCGCGACGGCGACCGGGACCGACACCCGGACCGGCGAGCGCTCCGGGACGTAGCGTCACGGCGGTCGAGCCGGAGCCTGCGAACCCCTCACAGGCCGACTGATTCTCGGAAGATATTTGAACACACACCGGAAAGGAGTGGCCACATGACGCCGACCCGCGCGTCCGGTCACGCCCGGCCCGCCAGCGGGTCCGCCCTTCTCCGAGTGCGACGACCGGGCCGGTAAGGCCCGCTTCATCCACTCCCCCAGTCCCGAACCGTCCGACCGCCGCCCACCGTCGGGTCCTTGGGCGGTCAGCCGTTCACGCGACACCCGACACCGACCGGAGACCGGACATCCGACACCAAACCGCGCACACACCACACAACACATGCCAGAGGAACCATCCCGGGTCGCGCTCGCCTTCTCGGGCGGGCTCGACACCACAGTCTGCGTACCGCTGCTCGAAGAGGAGTACGGCTACGACGAGGTGGTCGGCGTCACCGTCGACGTCGGCCAGCCACGCAAGGAGTTCGACGAAGCCGAGGAGACTGCCGCCGCGCTCGATGTTGAGCACTACGTCGTCGACGCCCGCGAGGCGTTCGCCGACCTGTGCCTGCGGTCGGTGAAGGCAAACGCTACCTACCAGGGCTACCCCCTGGGGACGGCGCTCGCTCGCCCGGTCATCGCGGGAGCGATCCTCGACGTCGCCCTCGAGGAGGGGTGTGACGCCGTCGCCCACGGCTGCACCGGAAAGGGCAACGACCAGCTCCGGTTCGAGGCCGTCTGGCGGGACTCTCCCTTGGAGGTGGTCGCGCCGGTCCGCGAACTCGGCCTGACCCGCGACTGGGAGCAGGAGTACGCCGCCGAGCGCGGCCTGCCCGTCGAGGGCGGCAGCGAGGGCCGGTACAGCATCGACACCAACCTCTGGAGTCGGTCGATCGAGGGCTCGGAGCTGGAGGACCCGGCAACCATCCCCGAGGACGACATCTACGACTGGACCCAGACCCCCGGCGGGAAGGCGGCCGAACTCGTCGAGGTCGAGTTCGCCGAGGGCGAGCCGGTCGCGCTGGATGGCGAGGGGATCGAGCCGGTCGAACTGATCGAGACGCTCAACGAGCGGGCCGGCGCCCACGGCGTCGGCCGGACCGACATGATGGAAGACCGGATGCTCGGGCTCAAGGTACGGGAAAACTACGAACACCCCGCAGCGACCGTCCTCCTGACGGCCCACGAGGCGCTCGAACAGCTCGTGCTCACCCAGGAGGAACGCCAGTTCAAGACGCAGGTCGACGCCCAGTGGGCCCAGAAGGGGTACCAGGGACTGGTCGACGCGCCCCTGGTCGATGCCCTGGAGGGCTTTATCGACACGACGAACGAGCGCGTCACCGGCACCGTCACGGTGAAACTGGAGGGCGGGCACTGCCGGCCGGTCGCCCGCGAGAGCGAGTACGCAGTGTACTCGGAGTCGGCGGCCTCCTTCGACGAGGAGGACGTCACCGGCGGCATCACCCAGGAGGACGCCACCGGCGTCGCCAAGTACCACGGCTTCCAGTCCCGGCTGGCCAACCGCGCCATCGAGAACGCGCGTGCCGACAACGGGACGGACGGGGAGGAGTGAGATGACGGAGGAAGGCGCGAACGAGGGAGGCGGCGACGCGGCGGACGGCGAGGGCGTCGTCCGCCGCGACCGCTTCTCCGGCGGTCCCGCCCGTGTCTTCCTCTCCTCGCTTGCCGACGACGAGCGCATCTTCGCCGCCGACCTCGCGGTGGACCGCGCCCACGTCGTGATGCTCGCCGAACAGGGGGTCGTCGACGGCGGCGATGCGGGAGCCATCCTGTCGGCGCTCGCCGACATCGAGGACGCAGGTCACCCCGCGTTACCCGACGGCGAGGACGTCCACGAGGCCATCGAGACGGCCGTCATCGAGCGGGTCGGGCCCGCGGGCGGGCGGATGCACACCGCCCGCTCGCGCAACGACGAGGTGGCCGCCTGCATCCGCTACCGGCTGCGCGAGGACCTGCTAGAGACGTTGGAAGTGCTGGTGGAGGCCCGCGAGCAGCTGCTGGAGACCGCTGCCGAGCACACGGAGACGGTGATGCCCGGCTACACACATCTCCAGCCCGCCCAGCCCACGACGGTGGGGCACTGGCTGTGCTCCTACGAGGGGGCGCTGGCTCGGGATACGGCACGGCTGGTCGACGCCTACGACCGCACCAACCGGTCGCCGCTGGGCGCGGCGGCCTTCGCCGGGACGAGCTTCGACGTCGACCGGGAGCGGACCGCCGGGCTGCTGGGATTCGAGGGGCTGGTCGAGAACGCCACCGACGCCGTCTCCGCCCGCGATTTCCTCGTCGAGACGGCCGCGGGGGTGGCGGGACTGGCGACGACGCTGTCGGGGCTTGCAGAGGACCTGGTGACGATGGCCAGCAAGGGTCACGTCGAGCTGGACGACGACTACGCCTCGACGTCCTCGATCATGCCCCAGAAAAAAAACCCCGACACCCTCGAACTGGTGCGGGGCCGGACCGGCGACGCCGTGGCGGGGCTGCAGGGTCTGCTGACGACGCTGAAGGGGCTGCCCCGCGCGTACAACCGCGACCTCCAGCGGGCCGGCCGGCACGCCTGGGACGCAATCGACAGCACGACCGGGAGCGTCGAGGTGGCCGTCGGCGCCGTCGCGACCGCCGAGTGGCCAGCCGGCACGCTGGAGGAGGCGGCCGGCGAGGGCTTCGCGACGGCGACCGGCGTGGCGGATCTGTTGGCCCAGGCTGGCGTCCCCTTCCGGACGGCCCACGAGGTCGTCGCGCGGGCCGCCGAGGGGATGGCTCCCGGGGAATCCGCGCCCGGCATCGACGCGCTGGACGCGGCGGGCGAGGCGGTGATGGGCGAGCCGGTGACCGGCCGCGTCGACCCCGAGACACTGGTGGAGGCGCTGGACCCCGCCGCGAACGTCGCGATGCGTGACTCGCGGGGCGGGCCCGCGCCCGCCGCCGTCGAGGCCCACCTGGAGCAGGCCCGGGAGGACCTCGCCGAGGACCGCGAGGCCCTCGGGCGGCGCCGCGAGCGCGTCGAGGACGCAGGCGAGCAACTGAACGCGGAGGTGGCGACGTATGTCTGAGACAGGCAGCGTCGCCGGGCCGGCCGCCCAAGGGCGTCAGTCCCGCCTACGGGCGCGACCGCCGCTGCCGCCGTCCCCTCCCCGGGACCGAATTACCAGAAATAGTATATACTAAGACAGAAGAGGCTACGAAGGCCTTCATACCCCTCTATAGTGGCGTCTGGATCACCAATTCTTTCTGATAGGTTCGAAGGCTTTAAGTGAGTAGGCGCGCGAGAGGGGAGTACAATGGCAGACTGCATCGAGTGCGGGGCCGAGGTCTCCCTGCACGAGGGCCTCGAAGTCGGAGAGATCGTCGACTGCGCCACCTGCGGTGCCGAACTCGAGGTCGTCGGGGTCGACCCCGTCGAGCTCGACACGGCGCCCGAACTCGAGGAGGACTGGGGCGAGTGAGCACCGCGGCCCGCGCGACCAGGAGGACAGCATGAAGGTCGGACTCTGCTACTCCCGGATCCGGAAAGACGAGAAACTCCTGCTCGGGGAGCTTCGCGACCGGGGCCACGAGGTCGCCAAGGTAGACGTCCGCCGCCAGCGTTTCGGCCTCGAGGAGCCGCCGGCAGACATGGCCGGCGTCGACGTGCTCGTCGACCGGTGTCTCGCAACCAGCCGGAGCCGCTACGTCACCCGCTTTGCCGACGCCTACGGGATCCCCATCGTCAACGGCGCCGAGACCGCCCGGATATGTGCGGACAAGGTCGAGAACTCCCTGGCACTGTCCGAGGCCGGCATTCCCACGCCGACGACCGAGGTCGCGTTCACCAAGGACACGGCTCTCGAGGTCGTCGAGGACTTCGGCTACCCCTGCGTGCTCAAGCCCGTCATCGGGTCGTGGGGGCGACTGATGGCGAAACTCGACTCGCGCTCGGCCGCCGAGGCCGTCCTCGAGCACAAGGAGACGCTGGGCCACTACGAGCACAAGGTCTTCTACGTCCAGGAGTTCGTCGAGAAGCCCGGCCGCGACATCAGGGTGGTCGCCACCGACGGCGAGCCCGTCGCGGCGATGGTCCGCTCCTCGGACCACTGGCTGACAAACGCCGCCAAGGGCGCCGACGTCGAGCCCTTCGAGCTGGACGAGACAGCCCGGGACCTGGTCGCGCGGGCGAGCGAGGCCGTCGGCGGCGGTCTGCTCGGTGTGGATCTGATGGAAACCGGGGTGGACGAGAGCGGCGAGCCCACGGGCTACACCGTCCACGAGGTCAACCACACCGTCGAGTTCAAGGCCCTGAACGACGCCGTCGACGCCGACGTCCCCGCGCGGGTCGTCGACTGGCTGGAGACCGTGCCGGAGGTGCACGGATGAGCTACACCGCCAGCGTCGTCGGTGGGTCGGGGTTCACCGGCGGCGAACTCCTGCGGGTGCTCTACGGCCCCCCCGAGTTCGAGGTCGTCCAGGCCACCAGCCGCTCGCGGACGAACAAGACGGTCGGCTACGCCCACCCCAACCTCCGGCACCTCGATTTGCGCTTCTCCGATCCCGAGAGGCTGGAGTCGGTGGACGTGCTCTTCGCCGCCACCCCCCACGGCGTCTCGATGGGCGAGATCGACCGCTTCCGGGACGCCGCCGACACGGTCGTCGACCTCTCGGCGGACTTCCGGCTCGACACCGAGGCGGCGTACGAGGAGTGGTACGACGGCCACGAGCGGCCCGACCTCCTAGAGGAGTCGGTCTACGCCCTGCCGGAGCTCAACCGCGAGGCGCTGCCCGGCGCAGACCTGATCGCCGCGGGGGGCTGTAACGCCACCGCCACGATCCTCGGGCTCATGCCCCTCGTGGAGGAGGGCGTACTGACCGGTGACGAGCGGGTCGTCGTCGACGTGAAGGTTGGCTCCAGCGAGGGCGGGGCCGGCGGCGGCGAGGCCGCCTCCCACCCCGAGCGCTCGGGCGTCGTCCGGCCCTACGCCCCGGCGGGCCACCGCCACGAGGCCGAGATCGAGGCCTTCCTGGGACTGGATGTCTCCTTCACCGTCCACGCCGTCGACATGACCCGGGGCGCGTCGGCGACGTGTCACGTCTTCCCCGGCGAGCCCGTCTCGAAGGGCGACCTGTGGGGTGCCTACCGGGGTGCCTACGAGGAGGAGCCGTTCGTCGAGCTGGTCGCGGGCGGGGGCGGGGTGTACCGCTACCCCGAGCCCAAGGCCGTCGCGGGCACCAACCGCGCGGAAGTCGGCTTCGAACTCGACCCCTCGAACGAGCGTATCGTCTGTTTCGCCGCGATAGACAACATGTTGAAAGGCTCCGCGGGCCAGGCCGTCCACGCCGCCAACGTCGCACTCGGGGTCGACGAGACGGCCGGCCTGGACTTTCGGGGCCTGCATCCTGTCGGCGCACCATGATAGTCATCAAGATCGGGGGCGCCCGCGCGGTCGACCCCGCGGGCGCGCTCGCGGACGTGGCAGCGCTCGTGAAAAGCGACGCCGAAGGCGGGGACCACGAGGCCGAGGACGTGGTCGTCGTCCACGGCGGCTCGACGGCCGTCGACGAAACCCTGGAGCGGCTGGGAATCGAGCCGGAGTACGTCGAGACTCCCTCCGGCGTCACGGGTCGGTTCACCGACGAGGAGACCATGGAGGTCTTCGAGATGGTGATGCCAGGCCTGCTGAACACCGAACTCGTCGCCAGCCTGCAAAGCGAGGGCGTCGACGCCGTCGGCCTCTCGGGGGTCGACGGCAAGCTGCTGCACGGCCCCCGGAAGTCGGCGGTCCGGGTCGTCGAGGACGGCAAGCGGAAGGTCCGCCGGGGCGACCACTCCGGCACGCCGAAGGAGGTCAACGCCGACCTGCTCGCCGGGCTGGTCGCTGACGGGTACACGCCGGTCGTGAGCCCGCCGATGGCCGGCGCAGACGACGGAGCTGTGACGCCGGTCAACACGGACGCCGACCGCGCGGCGGCGGCCATCGCCGGCGCGCTCGACGCCACCCTGCTGTTGCTGACGGACGTCCCCGGCATCCTGGAGGAGCCCGAGGACCGGAGCACGCTGGTCCGCGAGGTCGACGACCCCGCCGAGTGGGACCACCTGCAGTCACTCGCGGAGGGCGGCATGGGCCGGAAGGTGATGGCCGCCGGCGAGGCCCTGGAGGGTGGCGCCGCGGAGGTCGTGGTCGCCGACGCGAACCTCGACCGGCCGGTGATGACCGCCCTGGAGGGAGACGGGACACATATCTATCCGGGCGCCCTGGAGGGGGACACATGAGCGGCTTCGTCTTCGCCGAGAAGCCCATCCGGATCGAGGAGGGTGACGGCGTCTACCTCTACGACGACTCGGGGACGGAGTACCTCGATGCCGGCGCCAGCTACGCCTGTGTCCCGCTGGGCCACGGCCACGAGGCCGTCCAGGGAGCCGTCCGCGACCAGCTCGACCGGCTGACCTACGTCCAGGCGTCCTACCCCGTCGGCGTCCGGACCGAACTCTACGAGCTGCTTGCCGAGACCGCCCCCGGCGACGTCGGGAAGACCTGGCTCTGTAACTCGGGCACGGAGGCAAACGAGGCCGCACTGAAATTCGCCCGGGCCGCCACCGGCGAGGGACAGACGAAGATCATCGCCACCATGCAGGGCTTTCACGGCCGCACCATGGGAGCGCTGTCGACGACCTGGAAGGACAAGTACAAGAAACCCTACGAGCCACTGGTCGGGGACGTCGAGTTTGTCCCCTACGGTGACGCGGAGTCGATGGCCGGGGCAATCGACGAGGAGACCGCCGCGGTGATCGTCGAGCCCATCCAGGGCGAGGGCGGGATCAACCCCCCCACAAAGGAGTTCCTCCAGGCCGCCCGCGTCCACACCGCCCAGGAGGGCGCGGCGCTTATTTTCGACGAGGTCCAGACCGGGATGGGCCGGACGGGGACGCTGTGGGCCGCCGAGTGGAGCGACGTCGTCCCGGACATGCTCACGACCGCGAAAGGCCTCGGGAATGGCCTGCCCGTCGGCGCCACCCTGTGCCGTGACTGGATCGCGGAGGACTACGGCTCCCACGCCTCGACGTTCTCGGGCGGCCCCGTCATCTCGGCGGCCGCGAAGGCGACCGTCGAGACCGTCCGCAGGGAGGGGCTGCCCGCCCACGCCGCTGACGTGGGTGCGTACCTGCGCGAGGAGCTGGCGGACAGGCTCGAAAACGCCCGCGAGGTCCGCGGCGAGGGGCTGATGGTCGGTATCGAGGTCAAGCGTGGCGCCAACCGCTACCTGAAGCAGCTTGCGATGAACCACCAGGTGCTGGCGCTGCCGGCGGGCCGGACCGTCGTGCGGCTACTCCCGCCGCTGACCCTCGAGCGGAAGCACGCCGACCGTATCGTCGAGGCGATGGCGGAGGTGGTCGGATGACGACCGCCCAGCGCGCGGCGACCGAGTCCCGGGAGCTGCTGGAGAAGCTGGTCTCGGTCCCCTCGGTCACCGGCGACGAGCGGGCCTGTGCCGAGCAACTGAAGGGCTACTTCGAGCGCCACGGCCGCGAGGCCTACGTCGACGAGGTCGGGAACCTCCGGGCGCCCGCGGACGACGGCGTCCTCCTGACCTCCCACATCGACACCGTGCCCGGGGACATCCCCGTCCGGGTCGAGGAGATGCCTCACGTCGACGTCCGGTGGGGCGGCGACCAACCACCGGAAGGCATCGAGGGTGCCGGCACGGTCGACGTGCTCTGGGGCCGGGGCAGCGTCGACGCGAAGGGCCCGCTTGCTGCGATGGCCGTCGCCGCGGTCCGGACGGGTGCGAGCTTCGCCGGCGTCGTCGGCGAGGAGGTCGACTCCCGGGGCGGGCGACACCTCGTCGAGGACCGCCCGGCCCCCGACGCCGTCATCAACGGCGAGCCCTCCGGCTGGGAGGGGATCACCCTCGGGTACCGGGGGCTGCTCGCGGGCACCTACGTCGCAACCTCCGAGTCGGGCCACTCCTCGCGGCCCGACGCGAACGCCATCCAGGAGGGGATCGCGTGGTGGAACCGCGTCGAGGAGGAGTTCGGCCACGACGAGTGGGTGCCCGTCTTCGAGCGGGTGACGCCCAAGCCGGTCTCCTTCGAGGGCGGGATGACCGACGACGGGCTCTCCGTCGAGACCACTATCGACGTCCAGCTCCGGGTCCCCCCGGAGTTCACCACCGACGAGGTCCGCGAGATCGCCGACGGCCACCTCGAACTCGGGACGGTCAACTGGGACGACAGGGTCGAGCCGGTGATGCAGAGCCCCCGGACCCCCGTCGCGCGGGCGTTCCGCGCGGCCATCCGCGGGCGCGGGGGCGACCCCCGCCTGCTCCGCAAGACCGGCACCAGCGACATGAACGTCTACGCACAGCACTGGGACTGTCCGATGGTCACCTACGGCCCCGGTAACTCCGACCTGGACCACGCGCCGAACGAACACCTCGGGCTGGCCGAGTACGACGAGACCGTGGCCATCCTCGAGGACGTCACCGAGCGCCTGCTGGAGGAATGATGGACCTGGTAGACATCGACGACCTGAGCGTCGCAGACCTGGGGACCGTGCTTGACCGCGCGGCCGAGTTGAAGACCGGGAGCGGTCCGAAGGCGGGGACGAGCGCCGGCCAGCCACTCGACGGACAGACGCTGGCGATGGTCTTCGAGAAGCCCTCGACGCGCACGCGTGTCTCCTTCGAGACCGGCATGACCCAGCTGGGCGGGCACGCCATCTTCCTTGGCCCCGACGACATCCACCTGGGCCACGGCGAGCCGATCAGGGACACCGCCCGCGCGGTCTCCCGGTACGCCGACTTCATCATGGCGCGGGTGTTCGACCACGCGGACGTCGAGGGACTGGCGGAGTACGCCACCGTCCCGGTGGTCAACGGCCTGACCGACGACGCCCATCCCTGCCAGACGCTCGCGGATCTTTTGACCGTCCGCGAGAAGTTCGGCTTCGACAGCCACGTCGCGTGGGTCGGGGACGGCAACAACGTCTGCCAGTCCTTCGTGCTCGGGGCGGCGATGGTCGGGCTGGACGTGACCGTCGCCACCCCCGAGGGGTACGGCATCGACGACGCCGTCTACGAGCGCGCGGCCGAACTCGGGGATCCGCCCGAGTGCACGACCGACCCCGAAGCCGCCGTGGCCGACGCCGACGTCGTCTACACGGACGTCTGGGTCTCGATGGGCCAGGAGGACGAACGCGAGGAGAAGCTCCGGGCCTTCGAGGGCTTCCAGGTGACGACCGAGCTGCTGGGCGACCGGCCGCTGATGCACTGCCTGCCGGCCCACCGCGGCGAGGAGGTCACCGACGAGGCCCTGGAGAGCGACAACGCCATCGTCTGGGACCAGGCGGAAAATCGGATGCACGCGCAGAACGGGCTGCTGGCGTGGCTGGCAGAACGGTCGTGAGCGGAGCGAACGAGCGCTTTTTCACCCACGTTTTTGCCGCGGGGGTCGGAGCGAGCGCAGCGAGCGAGAGCCCCCGCGGCAAAAAGGTGGCTGCCGGACCGGGCCGAGAACCGGATGCACGCGCAGAACGGCCTGCTGGCGTGGCTTGCAGAACGCTCGTGAGCGGAGCGAGCGGGCGCTTTTTCGTCCACGTTTTTGCCACGAGCGGGTCGAAGCGAGCGCAGCGAGCGAGAGCCCCCGCGGCAAAAAGGTGGCTGCCGGACCAGGCGGAAAATCGGATGCACGCGCAGAACGGGCTGCTGATGTGGCCGGCGGAACAGCAGTAGAACATCCGGTCCCGCCTAACGGAGTAGCTGACCGACATCGGGCGCACGCTGTCGCGGCTCCGCCCGCGACGGCGCCGTGCGAGGTCCTCGGGAGCAGCGAGAGACGAACGTCCCTCGCGCAGCCGGCGCTCCGCGCCGGCGACGTCGGGGCGGTGAAACCGCCCCGCTGCCCGTGAGCAGAGACCGCAGCGACCCCCCGAGTCGAACACCTCGGGGCTTTCTCGCGAGGGTCAGCCCCAGAAGCAAACACCGTTCGTTCGCCCGCCTTTTGTCCGTCCGTCACCACAAAACAGTATGCCCACAGTCAGACAGCTCTGGACCGCGCCGGCCAGCGGCGAGCCGATGGAGGCCCGCGACTCTGTCACCGCGGTCGCGGACGGCGGCCTGCGCGGCGACCGCTACTTCACCGGGAAGGGCCACTACTCGCCGTACGACGTCTGCCAGGTCACCTTCGTCGACAGCCGGGCGCTCGCACACATCGACGGGAAGTACGGCATCGACCTGACCGACGGCCGCCACCGGCGCAACGTCGTCGTCGACACGGACGTGGTGGACTTGCTCCAGGCCCGCTTTCGCGTGGGCGGGGCGGTCTTCGAGGGAACCCGCCGACGGCCGCCCTGCGGGCACGTCGAGCTGGTCGCCGACGAGGCGGGGGTGGCGGAGGCGCTGAGCGAGGAACGCGGCGGGGTCTGTGCGGACGTGGTCGAGGGCGGCGAGGTGGCCGTGGGCGACGAACTCACCGTCGTGGAGCGGTACGACGAACCGGAGAAGCTGGCGGCGGCGATCAGGGAGCGGTACGAAGAGGAGTAACCGGGACTCGGTCAGTCAGCCTTGCGGAGGCGGGCGGAGAGCGCGGCGACGACCAGAAAACAGAGGCCGAGCAGCTGAACGCGCCGGACCGCGGGGTCGCGAGGGCGGAACTCGACCGCCAGGACGGTGTCGTACCCCCAGCGGGCGGTTGCGAGCAGGCGACCGGGTGCGACCAGGTGGACGAGGCCGGCCAGCGCCGCGCCGAGTTCGGCACCGCGGCGGAGCTGTTCGCGCGTCGGATGCATACTGGCAGTCGGGGCGGCGGCGTCAAACGGGTTTCCCTCGGCGCGCCGGGCGGTCACCGACCGTCTACCGGGTGGTCGCTGTCCTCGGCGTACGCGAGCGCGGCGTCGAAGGCATCGTCGACCTTCCCGTACTCGCCGATGTGCGTCCACTCGCCGTCGGGAGTCGCCGTGTAGACGTCGAAATCACCGCCACGGTACTCGTGGGACTCGACGTACAGTTCCTCGACGACGGTCCCGCTCTCGACCAGCAACCAGATGCCCAGTTCCTTCCCACCCTCCAGGTCGCGTCGGCGTGTCCACGGCATGTGGACGTATCGCACGCCCGGAAGGGTAAGCGATGCGGTCAGCCCGCTGGGTCGGTTACCACGCGAGTTCGACGCTGGAGCCGTTCTCCCGGCACTCCTCCAGGGCGTGTTTGGCGTCCATCCCGGCGGTCTGTGCAGCGCGGGCGCGGCCGACGCCGACCTTGAGCTCGACGCCGACGGCGTCCTCGACGTGGGCGATGGCGTCGCGGTAACCCGCCTCGCCGACGGCCGGGCAGATGGCGATGACGTTGTCGCCGCCGACGAAGAAGGCCATCGAGTCGTGAGCCCGGCGCATGTACCGCATGAGTTCGGCGTAGCCCTGTTCGATGCGAATGAAGGTGTCGAACTCGTTGAGCTGGTCGGTGTACTTGCCGGTGGCGTCGTCGACGTCGAAGTGGGCGAGCTGGACGTCCTCGGGTCCGCGGTCGGCCTCGTCGAGGGTCTCGCCGCGCAGGATCTCCCGGCGCTCGCTGTCCTGGGCCGAGCCGGCGTTCTGGAGGCGGTCGGAGGCCCGCCCCAGCGTCTCGATAGGCGAAGGTCCGGCGGCGACGCTCATGCTCGCGGTTACGGGGTAGCGGTTGGCGATGGATTCCTGGATCAGCCGGTGGGCGTCCATTCCGAGCCCGTTGGTGACAGTGAGCATGTTGTCAAAACGGGCGAAGAAGGCGTACCCCTCGCGGTTGCCGACCAGCTGGGAGATGTCGGCGTAGAGCCGGGACTGGAGCGTCTGCAGGTCGACCTCGCGTCGCGGCTCCGGCGTCGTGGTCCACGGGCCGTAGTTGTCGATCTGGATCAGGGTGACCTGCGTGTTCGTCACGGTATCCTGTATACGGGCGCATCCGGTATTGTTGTTTTGAAACCGGACGTGTAGACGAGCGTCCGGCTCACGGGTCCCGGATCCGGCCGAGCAGGTCCATCTGGTGGGTTGTGTAGACCAGCTCGGCGGCCGCGAGCTGGCGGCGCCGGCAGTCCAGCCACCCGTCCAGTATCCGCTCGAATCCCGACCCCGCCATCTCACCGACTGCCTCCTCGACCGTGGCGAGGACGTGACGGGCGACGTATGCCTCGTCACCGGGATACTCGCCGTCGACCGGGCGGACCGCCCAGTCCGAGCCGGCCACGTCGACCCACGCGACCCGCTCCATCGCCTGTAGACGGCCGAGGGCGTGCGTCCCGGCGCGGCTGTCCCCACCCGGCTTGCGGTCCATGTGGCGGTGGTAGTGTCGCTCGACCGCCCGGTCGGCAGGGTGGGTCGGGGCGAACCGCGTCGCGCCGTCGAAGGTAACCGGGAAATAGTACCACCCGCCGGGTGCCAGCCCCGCGAGCAGGTCGGCAAGCCCGTCCAGCCCGAGCACGTCGAGAAGCGCCATCCCGACCAGCAGGTCGGGCTCCTGCCGGTCTGCCACGTCGGCCCCGTCCGCCCCGTCTCCGAGGTAGGTCGTCGCCTCCGCGACGACCGGGTCGACCAGAACCGCCCGGTCGTCGTCGACCAGCCTGAGACCCTCGTCGGTGTCGGCAGCCGTCACGTCCCGTCCGGTGGCCCACTCGGTGAGACGCTCGGGGATCGCGGCGACGCTGTCGGGGTCTACGTCGACGGCCGTGTAGCGAGTCCGGCCGGGTGGCAACAGGTCCCACTCGACGAGACGCTCGACCATCGTTCCGATGCCGGCACCCACCTCGACGACCCGGAGCGTGTCGCCAGCGGTGGTCTCCCGCCTCAGCCCTGCGGAGAGACGCTCGAGCAGGCGCCGGTCCAGCCCGCGGTCGTCGACGCGTCGTTTGGCGGCGAGATACCGGTGGAAGTCGGTGTCGGTCACGACTGTGCCTCCCGTCCGGCGTCGCCGCGAGACCCGGTGTCGGTGTCCGCGTCGGCATCTCCGTGCCCCTCCTCACCGGCTCGTACGACCCGGGTCAGCAGTGACCGGACCCGGCTGGCGGTGTCCGACCAGTCGGGGTGAGATTCGTAGCGGTCCCGTGCGGCCGTTCCCATCCGGATCAGCCGGTCCCGGTCTCTCGCGAACGCGCCCAGGGCCTCGGCAATTGCCGTGGAGTCCCCGGGGTCGACGAGCACACCCGTCTCGCTGTCGGTGACGACCTCCGCTGCGCCGCCGGCAGCGCTGGCGATAGCCGGGAGCCCGAAGCTCATCCCCTCCAGGTAGACGATGCCAAACCCCTCGTGACGCGAGGGAACGGCGAGCACGTGACTCTCCCGCAGCGTCGCCGCGAGGGCGTCGTCGGACAGTTCTCCGGCGAACGTCACCCGGTCGGCGAGGCCGTGGTCGCGGGCGCGAGCGCGCACGCTATCGTAGTGACCAGTATCGACGGGTCGGCCGACGGCTGTCAGGTGGACTGGCCTCTCGACGCGCGCCAGGGCGTCGACAAGGGTATCCAGCCCTTTTCGGGGGGTGACGTTGCCGACGAACACGACCCGGAGTGGGTCCTCGCGGGCACGGCGGTCAACCCGGTCGTCTCCGATTGCGGGGTCGAATCGGTCGCCTGCCGGCGGCGCGACGAGCGCATCCCCGGGGTCGACGCCGAGCGCCGTGACGGCGTCACAGGTCGCCTGGCTGTTACAGACGACGGCGTCGACCGTGGAGAGATAGCGCGCCTCAACCCGCCGGTACACCGGCGCCAGCGGCCGGGCCTCGCTGGCCCGGAGGTGGTG
>Ga0207714_1000404_pt1 | contig 30218 bp, 22 predicted proteins | sample PonA232FremontCA_2_FD_187270 | JGI IMG/M metagenome (GOLD analysis project Ga0207714, IMG submission 187270) | Marine sediment microbial community from Fremont, CA, USA - Pond A23 Sediment 2 (SPAdes) | ecosystem: Environmental > Aquatic > Marine > Unclassified | place: USA: Fremont, California...
GGCTTAAAACCGGCTAATGCTCCAAGTATTCCGTAACTACTGGCATAATGTGCATGTAATATGTCTGGTTGAAAAGATCTTATAATTTTTCTCACTTCAGGCAAAAACCTTATGTACGAAATTTTCGAAAAATCACCTAACCTTGTTCCTGTAAACTTTTTATTTAATCCTACACTTTCAACTCTTACCCTGTCATACCCCTCATAAATAGTCTCATCAAATTCATTCAATCCAAATAAAAAAATTTGAAATCCTTCCTTTGACAAGGATTTAACCCATTTTATAGTATGTGGATTATCAGGATTTGCAAGGATTAATAACTTCATAAAAAGTTTCTTATTCTAATTTCAAAAGGAATAATTTTAGCCGGAAAATTTACAAGTATTCCTGTCTCCGACAGCTCAAATAAAGAAAAAATATATTAAACAAAAAATTCTCCTGAAAGCTTATTTTAATATTTCCGTATTTCTATATTATTACAATAAAAAGAAGACTCTATCTGTTTCTCTAAGAAAACTCCTCCTAAATTGAAATAAACTTGCCCACATAATATTTTGGCAAAACATAATCAATTGTTAATAAACGAGTAGGCCTTCCGGCAGCTGCCGAAAAATTATAAAGGACTGTGGGTAAGCCAATAGAGTGTTTTTCTTAGAACCATTATTTAGTCTATCTACTCTGCTTTCTTTTCAGTTTGTTCTTCTCTGAATTTTCTGCTTTCGCTTGCCTGCTCTTGTTGAGGATACCTGCCTGAGCTTTCTATAGCCCTAAGCACGATATCTTTTACATTCTTATCGGCATGTTCTACTTTGGTATAAAGCTGGTTGATTAAATTATCCTGATCTTTGATTTTACTCTGTAAAGTCTCAATGGTCTGGTCTTTCAACTTCAACTCTGCCTGGTATTCTTTTTCCAGTATTTCTTTTTCGTGCTTAAACTGGGTTGTTAACCGGTCTGTTACTTCTTTCTCTTTTTGCTGAACCGCCTCTTCTAATTGAGTCGGGAATTGCTCGGCTTTTTGTCTGAGTTCCTGCAACTCTTCTTCCTGGGCTTTTAAACTAGCTTCACGTTCCTGTATTTCTTTTTCAAAAGCTTCGCGTTTTTCTTTTAATTCTCTCTCCTGTTTTTCCTTTTTCTCGTTGAAGGCATCTTCTTCTTTTTTCTTCTTTTGTTCAAGGTTGTAGTTGAATTCTTCCTCTTCTCTTTTCTTCTCTTTTTGAATGCGTTCCTTTTCTTCCTTCAGCTCTTGCTCCATCTGTTTCTTCTCTTTCTCCCAGGCTTCACGTTTTTCCTTCATTTCCTGTTCAAGCGCTGACTTCTTTTCTTTATGTGCATTGATAAGTGCAGCTAAAGAATCTGCTTCAGCCTTGATTTGATAAACGTCTTGAAGCTTCTCCTCTTCAATCTCTATAGCTTCTTTTACCCGTGACAATTTCTTTTGTTCCTGAATAAGTGATTCTTCTAATTTATCCAATGATTGGCTCATGCTCATTTTTAATGAGGCAATGTCCTGCATCACTTTGTCCGGCTTCTCTTTTGAAGCTTCTTCTAATGTTTTCGTTTTCTTTTTCTCCTTTTCCTCAGAATCGGGTGTACTTTCTTCTTTCTCCTGAAGCTCTTGCTTTAATCTTTCATACGCTTCAAGAATTTCTTTTTTAGTGTTTTTGCTGGATACTTCTTCAACCATAGTTAAAATTTTTATTAGTTATCAAATACAATATATGATTTAATCGCCTATTCAATCAACAATTTTCTCATTTCCGCGCCCCAATCAAAGCTTAATGACTTTTTGCGATGCAAGCAGAGCTGCCTGTACTTTTCGAATAAATTCTCATCAATCATTTTAGCAAGTTTGGTAAACAATACATTTTCATCTGGTTCGAAAACCAACTCTTCGTATTTTAATATTTCCTGAATACCTCCTCTCCTAGAGCCTATTACGGGTATTTCCATATATAAACCTTCTAACACCGTATTAGGAAATGAATCAGCAAGTGACGGAACTACCAAAAGATCCTGCTCAGCCAAATGCTTCATTGGTTCATCTTTCTGGCCATGAAACTCAATCTGTTTAGCATTCAGGTATTGTAACCGATACTTTCCTATAAGCTTTCCACCACCTATAACATTTAATTTTACAGGATATTTTTTGTGAAGTAGTTTTTCTACTGCCCCAAGAAGAACATGAAGGCCTTTCCTGTAATTATCAACATTCCCGATAAAAGCAATTTCATAGACATTCCTGCTTTTTTTCTTGCTTCTGTATATTTCCACCTTATTGTTTATTATCCATGAAGGGTTTACATTATTAGGTAAAACCCTTATTTTCCGGTCAATTATAGATTTTAATTTTCGGTGCCTTGAATTTATTGCTTGTTTGTCATAATCGCATTGAACTATAATTTTTCCGGCTTTTTTAAGGGTGAAGCGCTCCAATAGTTGGAAAAAGGATTTCATTAAAGGTTGAAATAAAGCAATTTTGCTTGCCCGCTTATACTTCTTATATTCAAAATAATCCTCACGCAATAACAGTGCAATATCAGGCAACCCAGTTAATGCTCCCTGTATGCCATAAGGAAATGAAAAGAGGACTGTATGGTCAATATTTAATTTTTTTGCCCGTTTGAAAGCTTTTCGGTTCAACAAAAAATTCAACAGCCCATTTGGCAAAATTTTAGATTTCCAGGGCTTAATAGGGAGTATGTAAAGATTATCTCTTGGGTCTAGATTGATATCTTTCGGTGCAAGCAGGTAAACCTCATCGCCATTATCAATCAGGGAATACAAAAGTTCAATGTATCTTTTGTTCCCCCCGGTTAAGGAATGATCGAAGTAATTGTCTGATGTATAAAAAAGATATCTTTTCATGAATCTATCATTTCACCAAAAACTTTTTTCCACCTCCTGACTATCAAGTCCAAATCGAGTTTGTTTATTATAGATGTGGCATTTTTTCCCAATCTGGTCCGTAGGCTTTCATCTTCAACAATATGATCGATTTGTTCAGCCATTTTGTTTACATTGCCATTTTCAACTAATATTCCGTTTACATTTTGTTGTATCAATTCTGCCGGGCCAAAATCACAATTGAAACTAATACATGGCAATCCCCAACTCATTGCCTCAGCCAACGAGTTGGGGAAGCCTTCATAACGTGAACTCAACACAAAAACGGATGCTAAAGAATAAAATTCATTAACTGTGCGCTGCAAACCAACCAAACTTACTTTTGAATTAAGATTGTATTTTTCTATGAGCTTTTCAAGCTTTGGCCTTTGACTTCCCTCACCTGCTACAATAAGCTTCCAGTTTTCTTTTGCTTTCGTATATGAAAAAGTTTCGATTAATAAATCAAAACCTTTGGGGTATTCCAGGCGTCCAACAGCTAATATTATTTTTTCTTTTTTATTTTCTCTTTCTTTTGCCTTTACAAAAGGCTTTTTTATAGGATTAGGAATAACTTCCATTTTAGAGGATGGCATATAGTTAAAAAAACGCTTAACTTTTTCTGTTTGAACAACTAATTTGTCCGTATTCTTATAAAACAAACGTGCGGCAATTTTCCATTTTAAAGGGATTCTATACTCATTCGGATTTGTCCTTTCCGAAATGATGGTTGATACATTCAATTTTCGGCAAGCTAATGCAGTAAGCACATTTATATCGGTAATAAAACTAATTACAATATCAGGGGCGATTTGTTGTATTTGCTCACGTAATTTCAGAATGCGTATCCGTGTATTTTTTAGCCCTGAGATTAAAGTTCCTGAATATCGGGGTATATCAAGATAATATTTACTAATCCTGTTATCCAGGGAATAAAAATCATCTTTCTTTTTGAAATATACCAAATTTACAGAATATCCGGCATCAGCAAAAGAGTTTGCCAGTAAAGCAATTACTCTTTCAGCACCACCTGGCGCCAAATAACTTGTAACAAATGTTATTTTCACCGGCAAATCGTTATTTAATGTTTTGTATTTTTTCTTTAAGTGAACTCAATTTTCTATAAGGCCCCGGAGTTAACTTTGCTAAATGATACTTCAGAAAAAAAACAGTCACGCTTCCAAGCACCTTTATCTTTTGAATTATACTCGTGGGTTTCTTTCCTGAAAAAACATACCCTTCATCGCTAATTTCCTTTTTTAGGCAAAATTCCAAAATTGCAATTTCAGCTTCCGCCAACTCCTCTGTCCAGCTTGTTTTTCGCTGTTCAATCGGAGGATATTTAACATTGCTGTGCAATGGTTTTTGTGAATCAGGGATCTTGTCGTAATAATCATTATTATCCTTTTCTCTGTTATCTACCTCCAAAAAATTCAATAACTGCTCAATTTCATCTTCAGTATTGCTTATTAAATCTTCATATTTCAAGGCATAAAAAAAATTTGTATTCTCATATTGTCTGATGATATTATACATTTTTCTATACCCCAAACTGAAAGCAATGACATTTTTATTCATCTTTTTGCCTGTACGACTGTCTTTTGATTTCTTCTGGGAGTTAAAAATTGCCCGTGGGTCTCTTTTAAGATGTATAAATTTAGCTTCAGGAAAATAATTTCTCACCTCTTCAATCTTCAGGTAATACCTTCCCTTCTTATGAATACGGATATCTAAATTTTGCCCTAAAAAATAGATTTCATAAAGCTTTCTCAGAATATCACCGATGTGTAGGGGATAAGTTGCTTCCTCCTGAAACTTTTTCTGTAAATGATTTCTGGAAATATTCCAAAACCTGAACTTTGGCCTACTAAAAAGCACATTCAAATATTCTTCCAGCCTTTTTTCATTTTCAATAAAAACTTTTTCTCCATCTAGCAGCCCATCCGGTATATCATCCTCAATGGTTACGCCAACTGTCTTGTATTTATCTAATTCCCGTGCAAGCAAAGTGGAGCCTGAACGTGTCATGTAAGTAAGAAAGCAAATATTCTCCTTCATTCTTAAAACAATTTAGTAAAATAAAGCAAACGATTTAGAACATATTTATGAGGAACATATTCTGAAGGATGGAAAGGCTTTAGTATACTTGAATCGGAGGTTTTGGGAGAAAAATATTTCTCTGTTATATTTTGAAAGAATTTATTCAATAAACGAATCTCTCCACCGCTAATATCTTGTTTCCATTCATCCAAAGGGGCTTTACTTATTCGATTGAATTGGTGGTTTCTCCAACTATTCCCTTCCCAGACTTTATTCAGAATTGTTGGTTTTAACAGGCCAGCGTTATAATCAACCCCCAAAAAGTCTGTCAATTTTTTTAGTTCTGTTTCACTGTCTTTTAGGAGATCATCATATACGAGTATATAAAAATTATCGGGATAAAGCCTTTTAAATTTTTCCATGAAATAATAAGAATATTTCATTCGGAATATTTCAGGACCTACGTAAGGATACGGATTTTTTATAGCGGACAATTTCATGCCTTCGTAAGCTTCTTTTTTATTCCACCTCGAATGGGTACGAAGAGATTTAATGGCCGAAACAAAATGCGCATAAGGATTTCGTAATACATAAATAAACTTCATATCAGGATACCAGGACAACAATTCAGGGAAAAATTCAGTTTCAAGGACTGTTTTTGATACGAATCTCAAGTTATCCGGATTACCACTCTCCCCTATTGCATAATAAAAGGCTTTGAAAAGCACTTCATAAACGTTTTTACAATTTTCTACCTCAGAATCTTCAATATATTGTTTAAACGAGGTAAAATTAAATTGCGGAATATAAAAATCAGAATTCTTATCTGCTATTCTGGTAATAAATTTGTTATAGGCAATTTTCTTTAAGAGTTCTTTGGGGTTTTCTATAAAAGCAGATTTATCTTTTATAATTGATGGATGGTAAGAAAACTTAAAAAGATGCAATTCATTGGCCGGAAAAACAAAAAAATCGGGATGGCTGTCCAGCAGTGCTTTCACCATGGAAGTTCCGGACTTGCGTAAACCAGAAATAAATACTGGGGCTTTCAACATTTGAATATCTTTTTTTTGAACCATATAAGGCATATAAGGGCATATAAGAAGAATAAAACAACACTTATGTGTCCTTCTATGTGACTTATGTGGTTAAATTATATTAAGTGTGTTTTCGAGCTAACTTTTTTTTGAACCATATAAGAAAGGTAAAACAACACTTAAAGTTATTATTATTTTTGATAAATAAATCCGCGTTTACTGTGTTCGGCAACCGTCGAATCCGCTTAATCTGTATCATCTGCGTTCTATTCATGTTCTTTTGTCTACATGTTGCGAATGAGGGCTTTCATTGTTTTCTTCCTAACAAACTAACATTGAATTTATTAACCTCTTTAAACAAATAGTTTTTCTCTTCTTTTCTTAAGAACAAGAAAATACAATAGAAGACATAAACAAGAATCAGGAGTTCCTTTAAAACTAGTTGTTCTATAAAACTGCCTGATATCAATACCGCTAGAAAGAGAAAAAAATTCAAAATGATTCTGTTAAATTTATGGATATATGTGAAATTCTTTCTTATCAAATAAAAAATGAAAAACGGTTTTATAAAAAATGAAACACTAGTAGCAATAGCTGCACCATAAAGTCCCAACCGGGGAATCAAAAGAATATTTAAAACAACGTTCATTCCTAACATAACCCAATTGAGCTTTGCGCTCACAGAAGGAATCCCTTTCGCTGTAAAGATTGTTCCTACTGAAGAAACAACTGCTTTGGGAATCACCCCTATAAACAAAATCAATAGAAAAGGTACGGCTTTAAGGTAATATGAGGGCAATAAGGTTTCTACTATAATATCTGCATTAAAAAGTACGGCCATGGATAGAACGCTTAAAATAAGAAAAGAAAAGGTTAGAGAATAATTGAGCAGTCTATCAGTGTCCTGAATTGCATCATTAGAAAATGATTCTGAGAATTTGGGATAGGTAACTTTGGAGATACTATTCCCAATCAATAAAAATATTAATGAAAACTTCAATGCATAATTATAAACTGCCAAAGATTCAGCATCCAAAAAATGTGCAACAAACAGCATATCAATTCGCTTATCAAGCAAAACAGCAATTGACCCGGCAAAAATTAAACCGCTAAACCTTATTAGATTTTTTGAAGAAGAAAATGTATGTCGATTAAATACCAATTTGTAATTAGGGACAAAAAAGGGAATGAGTGAAAACAATCCAACTATTGCCCCGCCGTATAGGCCATAAATAACGCCCGCTATGCCTTTTCCCTGATAAATAAAAAATACTGTTACAAGTACCTGGCTAATAACTGAAATCAAATTAATAACCGTAAGTCTTTTAAATTTCAAATCAGCTTGAAGAACACGGTTCAAATACTCTCTAAACATATTAAGGGGAATCAGCCCAATAATCATTACGAGTATATTTGCTGCATTTGATATGTTAAAGGCCTGAAGAATTAAATCCTGAGCCATTAAAAACAAAAAACAAGCAAACAAAGAGAAACCGGCCATCAGGATAAGCCCTGCAGAAAAATAATGACTTCTGTATTCAGCTTCTCTGACATTATTTAATTTATGAACTATTCCGCCTCCCAGATTAAAAGAAAATATTGTAACAAAATAGGAAAGAATCAGAACAAAAGTAAGGAACACGCCTAATTCCTCTGGTAACAACAAATTACCGAGGATTATTGAAAAGATAAATGAAAATCCTTTGGAGAGAAAAGTATTCAAAAAGCTCCAGGCAAAATTTTTCATTAATTTGAATTATGCATATTATTCAACATCCAAATAAATTCATCAATCCGTTTTTCCCAATGCAAATGATTTTCAGCCCAAGTCATTATATCCTGATTTCTTGAAGCGACTTCCGGATTTGATAAAGCAATAATTTCTTCCATCCGCCTGTTAATTTGCTCCTCATTAAAAGCAGGCAATAAGGGGCACTCTTCGCCATACGCCTCTACAAAATCACTAGCCTTAACATCAGTGCTGGTGACTACAATTCTACCAAGAGCAAGGGCTTCACGGGCAACGCCGCCTAAAGCAGACAAATCAAGAGTAAACTGGTCAAATACAACAAGGTTTTCCAGTGACATATAAGCGTGTAAATCAGGCAAAGGCATATGTTCAACAAATTCCACGGCATCACCCAGGCCCAAATGATTCACTTTTTCTTTAAATGCATTCACATCATCACCATGTAACCCACAAATCATTAAAATCTTTTTCTCCGGATGATCCTTAATAAACCTGCTGTAAGCACTGAGTAATTTTTCTGATCCTTTGTAATTAGCCTTTTCAGGATTTAAGTTTTTCCTGGAAGGATTATAGAAAAGCCAATCGTATTGACTATATTTTTCTTTCAGTTTATCAAGAAGAACTTTATTGATATTTTTCTTAATTTCCTTAACGTCCACCCAGAAAGGGACTTTTTCTATTTTCTCTCCTTGCCCCAGCAAACGGGCCGCCCAAATACAATCCTTCTGCTCAGTAAAAATCCGGGCAACATTTTTAATTCTCCTTCGATACAAAAAGGAAAAAACTTCTTCAATAATTGAATCTGATGCAAAAGGAACTTGAGTTATATCGCCACCTACAGGAAGAAAACCTACAGGCTTTTTCAATTTTAATACAGGGAGAATGTACATGCCTGTAGTTAAAAGTATATCGTACTGGCGGGATAATTTTTTCAACCTGCGATTTGGAAAAAAATAGGGAAATCTATTTTCTTTGAATGGAACTATCCATGCTGGATAGCCGTTTTTTAAGTCAGGAGATTGCCACTCAGGAAAGCTTCTTTCAAGATTACTATTTTTTGGAATCGCCAAAAAAGCTTCGAGCCCGCGCTCCCTTAGCCATTTTACAAAACGATACCCTGTATTTCCCTGATTACCTATAAAAAGAATCTTCATAAACTAAAATGGCCTTTTAAAAACACGAATGGATGTAAACTATAAATAGGCATATTCAAGAGTACAGACAAATATTAAAATGAACATCAATTAGCTAATAAATAAGCAGTAAGCAGTGAATATGCATCATATAATGGTTAAACAAATCATTTGAATTTCGTTTTTTTAAAGTTATTATCCCATTTGAATAAATTGATGCTTATATGCACGTTATCAGTGTGTTAAAAATTTAAAGTCAGAATTTTGAAGTTTTTTATTACTATCATATCATCAATAGCAGAATTTTATGATTTCGAACCCATGGAACCCTCATTCTGTATTCATGTTCTTTTGTCTACATACTGTGGATGAGGGTTTCATATGACAACAATTCTGCAACCATGCTTTTTAGGGGTTTTCGCATTTTTCAAAAAATCAGGATTCAGCAATTCTATTTATTTCCTCTTTGGATTTAATGCCATAGATCGATTTTTTTACAGTATGAAAAGGAGCAAAAAAATGACCTTCAAAAGCCTCTTTTATTGATTCTAAAGAATTTTCCGAAATAATTCCTTCAAACCGGTCTTTATCTAAAATCTTTGTATAATAGTTGTAGGGAAGTACTTCACTGCCCCATTGTCTTTTAAATTTAAACACTCCTCCATTTGGTGGATTGGAGGATTGCCAATTGTAGACTCTTATGTTGTGCTTATAACACCATTTTAATATTTGATCCACCATAAAATAATTTGTACCAATATTCAGGTACTGCTTCCGGGTTGATGGCATAAAGTTATCAAATATGCCATTTTTATTAAACACACACAGCGTACCGCCAATCAAAGTTCCATTTTTATAAACGGTGAACAGTTTGCTAAATTCCTTCATCCCAGACTGAAAAAGAATGCCATACAAAAAATTATAAGGCAATGGTTTTCCACCGATCTCATGAATTCTTTCCATGTGAATAATGTAATACCACTCATCAAAAACCTGTGGGGTTTTCTCGGTATAAAATTCCAGCGAGTTGTTATAAGCCTTTTTCAGATTCCTACTTAAATTTGAACTGCGGTTATAATCTTTGAGAGTAACCTCTCCTTCTTCATTAAAAAAATCGTCCAGTTCAATTATTGAAATAAAAGATTTCATACCCGTTTCAGGGTTTAAATATTTTTCAATTAAACTGGCATCATCAGAAAGCGGATTAGATGTTAAGGTTATGGATACACAATCATTGTCTTTGGCAATTCTAATAACTTCTTCCATAAGGTTATGATAAGCAAAATCACGCTGATTAACCTCTCCGTTATATGTAATGCAGCCCATCGAACCGGCTTGAATATTGGAAACTAAAATATTGCCCAGGCGGGAATTAAACAGATATAAACTACAACCTATAAAATAATTATCATTTTCTTCATAGAGAAAAACAGGCTGGTCATTACATACTGAACTTGCTATTTCCGCCCAACGTGTAGTTTGTTGAATAAAGTTATCCGGGCTATGAAAAATATAGCTATCAAACTTTTCTTTTTGCAGTTTATTATTGAAATCTATTATATCCAAGGAAATCCCTGTTAATGATATATTCAGGTTATTTCATAAATACTCTTAACCACCATTCAAAACTTAATAAGGACCAAACCAACAACCTTCGGTTTCTCTTCCCGGAAAAATGCTCATTCAATAGATTTTGAGCCATTTCGGGTTGAATATAGTCATATATTCTCGCTCGTTTATCAAATAACAGGCCTTTAACATACTCAATACTTTCCCCTTTAAACCAACTGGCATCAGGAGCAGAAAAACCCTGTTTGATTCCGTTGGCATAATCATAGGGAACGTAATTCCGGAGCATTTTCCTGAGAAGAATTTTCCCATCATTGGTCTTATTAAAATATTTTCGAGTTTTTGGCCCTGGTTCATTTTCATTTAGCCGCAGAACTTCTTTCAGATTTTTCAACTTATATTTTACAGGCACTTTCATTGCAAAATCTACCAGGTCATTATCAAGAAAAGGTAACCTCATTTCCAACCCATGTGCCATGCTTAATTTGTCTTCAACAACTAATAATCCGTGAAGAAATGTTTTAATCTCAAAATAAAGCGAATTATTGATATAATCTTCCGGGCGTTTTATTTTGTTAAACTGATTTTTATGATTGAGCACCGACTTAAAGACCCCTTTAGCCGGATAATTTTGTATTTCTTTATTCACAAAATCTTTAAAAAAGTGAGGTTTTTCCTCATCGGCTATAAGCCTTGACCAGTAATTGTAGTATTTATCAATATAATCATCAAAGTCTTTATTAACTACTGTTCTGTAATACCTCCATGGATACCCGGCAAAAAGCTCATCTCCTCCAACTCCAGCCAAAGCAACGGGAACAAATTTTGACGCGAGGCGATTGATGTAATAATTGGGATAACACTGCCCCACTCTTAAATCTTCCTGGTGCCAAATCAAACGCTCCATTACCCGCTCCATATCACCAGCCTTCAAAACCACCTCATAATGCTCCGTATGATATTCATGTGATAAAAATTCAGCCTTTTCCCTTTCGTCAAATGCCATTTCCATTCCAGAAGCAGAGGAAAGGTCAAATCCGGCAGTGAAAGTTTTCCAATGCGGGGAACTTTTAGCTGCAATACTGGTTATTCCTCCCGAATCCATTCCACCACTTAAATATGAACCGATTTCCATATCACTAACAAGCTGCCTGTTTACAGCCTGGCCAAACATACGGTCTAATTCATTAACATAGTCTGTTTCCGTAGAGAAAGCATGCTCCTCTTTAAATTCGAAATCCCAGAATTTATTTTGGTAATGTAAACCTTCTTCAAGTTTAAATTCTATATGATTCGCTGGCGGTAATAGTTTTATCCCTTTAAAAAGAGTCAAATCAGAAAAAATATTCTGAAACGTAAAATATTCATTTAACGCCTTATAAGAAACATCAGTTTTATAATCAGGGTGTTCCAGTATTGCTTTTACCTCTGAACCAAATAACAACTTTTTCCCATCATCAAAGTAATACAGCGGTTTAATTCCATATCTGTCCCTTACAAGAATAAGCTTCCTTTCTTTTTTATCCCAGATAGCAAAAGCAAACATCCCATTAAACTTTAACAGTGCTTCTTTCCCCCAGCAAGCCCAGGCATTAACAACCACTTCAGTATCGGATCTGGAATGGAAGATATATCCTTTACTCTCCAATTCTACTTTCAACTCCCTGAAATTATATATTACTCCATTATAAACTATTAAATAACGTTGATCATAGCTAAGCATAGGCTGTGCACCTGCCGGAGTTGGATCAATTATTGCCAGACGGCGATGCCCTAAGCCAATATAATCGCCATTCCATAAACCCTGATCATCCGGGCCACGATGAGCAAGTATTTCCGTCATCTTCTGAAGAATCTTTGTTGAAACAGGCTCTCCTCCGTAATTAAATATGCCTGTTATTCCACACATGAATTAAATATCTTTTAAGGTTTTAAAAAGGTAACTGACCTCTTTTTCCGTCATAGTCGGATAAAAAGGTAAAGCTAGGGACAAATATGAAGCAGCATAAGCATTAGGAAAATCCATAGGGTCAAATTGATATTTATTCCGATAATATTTCTGAATATGCACCGTGTGAGTTCCGGGCCTGGTTGTAATACCCTGCTCTTCCAAAGCTTCCATCAATTCATTTCTTTCTTTATGTAAACTATCTATTTTAGCTTTATCCTTACGAGCGATAGCATTAATTGCTTCTTCAGGTTTAAAAAGCGTACAATATGTCTGATAGCTATGAGAATAACCATCAGGAGAAGAAGGTTTTAACAACCAATGAATATCAGACAATTGGCTATCAAACTCTTTGGCTAATTTGTTTTTTCGATTTAATATTTCGTCAATTTTTTTTGATTGAGCTACGCCTAAAGCACCCTGTAAATCAGTCATTCGCATGTTATGCCCTACAACCGGATATTCAGTCATCTCAAAACTTCTAGTTCCTTTGTGGCGGTCATAATCACTCTTAACAGCTCCATGCTCCCTCAATCTCCGGGCAGAATTATATACTTGCTCATTATTAGTAATAATCATCCCCCCTTCACCAGTTGTAATTGATTTCCTGGGGTGGAAAGATAATATGCCTCCCTCTCCAAAAAGCCCACAATGTGTATCTTCCTTTTTCGCCCCTAACCCGCAAGCACAATCCTCAACGATTTTCAATAAATTCTGCCTGGCTAAAGATTGAATGGTAGTCATATCGGGTGTTAACCCAAATAACGTAACCGGATACAGAGCTTTTGTTTTAGAATTAATTTTAGATTCAATCTGGTTAACATCAATATTAAATGTATGAATATCGATATCACAAAAAACAGGCTTTGCTCCGTAATATTCAACAGAATTTGCAGTTGAAATCCAGGTAAATGCTGGTAAAATTACTTCGTCCTTCTCACAAAGTCCAATAACCTCTGACATAATAAATTGTCCCGAAGTACACGAATTTAGAGCTACAGCATATTTAGCTCCTGTGAACGCAGCGATTTTCTCTTCGAATTCTTTCACAAATGGCCCCTGAACCAGCCAACCGGTTTCCAGGGGTTGTCGTATTAATTCAAATTCTTCTTCTGTTATAAATGGCTTAGTTATTGGTAACTTCATACATCAATCTAAATGGCGCCAATCGATTAACTTCCGCAATCCTTCACGCAACGTGTATTTTGATTCAAATTGCAATTCATCTCTTGCTTTTTCAATTGAACCAATTCGATTCTTTACTAATTGCCGGGCATCATCCTCCTTATATGGTATAAATGAAACCTTCAAATCAGAATTTTTAAGCTCCAGAATAGTATCGCATAGCAGTTTCACAGAAGTCTGAACACCTGTACCAACATTATAGAACTGATCTGTTTGAGAAGATTTCAAAGCCAAGACATTAGCTTTTGCAATATCTTCTACGTAAATAAAGTCATAAGCCTGAGAACCATCACCGTTAATTTGCGGGGGCTCCCCACTATCAATCTTATTCAGCATAATAGGTATAACTCCCGAATAAACCGAATCCTGGTTTTGGTGAGGGCCATAGGCATTCATGTACCGCAACCCAATATAATCCAGCCCATATCTGTCAAAAATAGCACGACACATCGCCTCACCGGAAATTTTAGTAGAGCCGTAAAAATTTCTATTGTTAAAAGGATGGCTTTCTGTCATCGGAACTTCCTCCGCATTACCATAAACAGAAGCAGAAGATGAGTAAATCAGCTTTTTAATATTATTATTCACGCAGGCTTCCAGCACATTATATGTTCCTGCTATATTCACTTCAAAAGCAGTCCGTGGATAATCTTTGCAATGCAAAAGCCACATAGCTGCAAGGTGGAAAACATAATCCACTTCTTTCATAGCTGCATCCAAAACATCAATATCACGTATATCGCCACCATCTTCAAAAACCTCACACCTTTCATCCTGCAGGGGTTCGCGAATATTATCCATTTTACCGCGAGCAAAATTGTCATAAATGACAACCTTTGCTACCTCCTCCTTTAACAATTCACGAACTACAAAGCTACCTATAAAGCCAGCTCCACCAATTACTAAAATTCTGGAACCTTTGAGATTCTTCATTTATATATTGTTTTATTATTTCATTGTCAGAGGTTCTGCATTCTATTATCGCTACTTAATGAAATATATTAAATTACACATTATAATACCATCGATACCAATCGATAAATTTTCCTACGCCCTCTTTTATTTTTGTCTTTGGTGTATATCCCAGCTCCTCAATTAAAGGTGTCACATCTGCCCAGGTAGCGGGAACATCTCCCGGCTGAAGAGGCATAAAGTTTTTTTCCGCTTGCTTGCCTAATTTTTCTTCAATGGCATGAATAAAGTCCATTAATCCTACAGGACTGTTATTCCCAATATTGTATATTTTGTAGGGAGCCGGTGAAGATTCAGGATCCGGGTTTTCACCACTCCATTCAGTATTAGCTTGTGGAATACTTTTCATTACCCTGAAAATACCTTCCACAATATCATCAATATAGGTAAAATCACGCTTCATTTCGCCATTATTATATACGTCTATTGGTTTATCTTCCAGAATTGCTTTCGTAAATTTAAAAAGCGCCATATCCGGTCTGCCCCAGGGGCCATATACAGTAAAAAACCTCAACCCGGTAGTAGGTAAGTTATAAAGGTAGCTATAAGTGTGCGCCATCAACTCGTTGCTTTTTTTACTGGCAGCATATAATGATATTGGGTGATCAACATTGTCGTGGGCAGAGAAGGGCATGTCTTCGTTCAAACCGTAAACACTAGAACTGCTGGCGTAGGTAAGATGTTTAACTTCATTATGTCTACAAGCCTCAAGGATATTCAAAAAACCAATCCAGTTGGACTCCATATAGGCATCCGGATTTGTAATACTATAGCGGACTCCGGCTTGAGCAGCAAGATGTACTACATAATCAAACTTTTCATTTGAAAACAACTTTGTGATGGTTTCTTTATCGCTCAGCTCCGATCTTATGAAGCGATAATTGTTATGCTTGTTACTTTGTAACAATTTCTTTTCCTGTATTTTATCAGGTTCTATTCCTGTATTCTTTAATCGGTCATACTTAAGCTGTGGTTCGTAATAATCGTTTATATTGTCCAGTCCGATTACTTCAAATCCTTGCTCCAATAGTTTTTGCAAAACATGATAACCAATAAATCCGGCAGTTCCGGTTAATAATATCTTCATTTGGATAAAGTTTTTTAAAAAATGGTTTTATTAATTGATTTAAAAATGGTTGAGCCAGTCAGAATTTGAAAATTACAGTTTAAATAGTGCCTCTAATCTGGATAATTCAGGCTAAGAGAACTTTTCCTAATCTGAAATAAACTTGCTCACATAATATCTTGGCAAAACATAATCAATTGTTAATAAGCGAACTAGCTTTCTGTCAGCTGTCGGAAAATTTAAAGGACAGCGGGCAAGCCAAGAGCATGTTTTTTTTAGAACCACTAATTATTTAGACATTTTCTGAAATTATACAATTAATAACGTTATCTGTATAAAATTTCAAAAAATTATATAGCTCCGCCACGTCAGTCACATGAAAAACGCATAACTAACCGTTCATATTCAAAACAATAAAGAAGTCATATAATTATAAACTCCAATAATCAAGATTTTGTATCTTATCCTTGAAAATTCCTTTTACATCAACAAATACAGCATCATCTTTTGCCTTATCACGGAATTCAGCTTCAGTGAGTTTAGCATACTCATCATGGCTCACAGCAGCAACAATGGAGTCATAAGGTCCATCTTCTTTCTCAGCCAACTCCAGATCATATTCCTCTTTCAACTCATCATATGAAGCATGAGGATCTAATACATCAATATGTTTGACACCAAAGGATTTAAGCTCGTTGTAAAAATCTATAACTTTTGAATTACGTATGTCGCTTACATTTTCTTTAAAAGTTATTCCCAGGATCAATATTTTTACATTTCTTGGGTTTTTATCTTTAGCTATTAGCTTCTTAATAAGCTGTTTAGCCATGTACCCTCCCATTGAATCATTTACAAAACGTCCGGCGTTAATTATCTGGGCATGATATCCAAGCTCTTTTGCTTTATAAGTAAGGTAATAAGGATCTACACCAATGCAGTGGCCGCCAACAAGTCCGGGGTAAAATTTTAAAAAGTTCCATTTTGTCCCGGCGGCTTCCAACACCTCATAGGTATTAATACCCATCTTATTAAAAATGATAGATAATTCATTCATAAAAGCAATATTAATATCCCTCTGTGTATTTTCTATAATTTTCGCAGCTTCTGCAACTTTTATAGAACTTGCCCGATGTACACCAGCTTCAATTACCATTTCATAAACTTTCGCAATATTTTCTGCTGATTCCTCATCGCATCCTGAGCTGACTTTTTTAATGGTTGTAAGTGTATTTACTTTATCGCCGGGATTAATACGTTCCGGTGAAAAACCCACCTTAAAATCTGTGATATATTTTAATCCGGAATGATTTTCCAGGATGGGCACACACTCCTCCTCTGTAGCTCCGGGATATACAGTTGATTCATAAACGACATAATCCCCTTTCTTCAGAACTTTACCAACCGTTTCAGTTGCTTTCAATAAAGGATTGAGTTCGGGTTCATTATGCTCATTTATGGGCGTAGGCACGGCTACGATATAAAACTTTGCCTTTTTAAGATCTTCCGGATTGGACGTAAACTCAATATCACATCCCTCAAACTTTTCGGATGGCACCTCTCTGCTTGGGTCGATATTTTGTTTCATCATTTCAACCCGGTCTGCTTTAATATCAAAACCGATCACGGGAATTTTTTTTGCAAATTCAAGAGCAATTGGCAGACCTACATATCCAAGGCCTATCACTGCCAATTGTTCTTCTTTGTTAACAATCTTTTGATACATAAATTATTATTATTTTAGATTATGACATAAGGGATGATACTCTCCTTTTAGTCCAATGGGTGTTGAATTTCTAATTGTGTAGACAGTTTCAATCGATTTACGCGAATCAGATAATCCGAAACCGTTTCCTTTTAATATCTCTTGGTAGCTGAGTGTATGCAAATCTGTGAAACCGCCGCTAAATTCAATTTCTTCTCCGTCAACAGTAATTGATCGGAAAGTTCTTTTGTCTTCTTCTTTTACTTTGTCCGGAACATCGTTATAATCAACACTTAAAAACCAACGCACCCGCGCTTTTTCAAGATCCAGATAACCTGCTGCTTTATTATCCTGATATACATGCACAACATTTTGCTTTACATCACCAAAAATCCATGTGAGCATATCAAAAAAATGCACACCAATATTGGTGGCAATTCCGCCCGATTTATGCTCATCACCTTTCCACGAAACAAAATACCAATTTCCCCGGGAAGTAATGTAAGTAAGGTCAATGTCATATACTTTATCTTTTGGACCATTGTCTATCTTCTTCTTTAATTCAACAATTGAGGGATGCAATCGGAGTTGGAGAATGTTATTTACTTTTCTTTGTGTTTCGTTTTCAATGTCGATCAGAGCATCCAGATTCCATGGATTCAAAACAACTGGCTTTTCACAGATTGCTTCTGCTCCTTGTCTTAAAGCGAAACGAATATGCGAATCATGCAGATAATTAGGTGTACAGATGCTTATGTAATCAATTCGTGTGCCCTTACGCCTCATCTTATCCAGATGACGGTCAAATCGTTCATACTCCGTAAAAAAGTCTGCTGAAGGAAAATAATTATCTATTGCCCCCACACTGTCAAACTTATCAAGGGATGCTACCAAATTATTTCCTGTATCTTTAATCGCACGTAGATGTCTGATTGCAATATATCCTGCTACTCCGATAAGAGCAAAATTTTTCTTGTTATTACTCATATTTAATGCCTTGTGTGTTAAAAAAACAATCAAAGATACTTAAAAATTGACCATTAAAAAAAGACGGATAAAACATTTTTCAGGAGGGGAAAGCATTATAAATCCAATATCGGAGTTGACATTTTTTTTGGGCATATTCAGGAGCAGTGGTAAATATTAAAATGCTAATTATCAATTAACCAAGAGGCAGATGATAGATAATAGAAATGTTGGGATACGGAAAATTTAATCCAACCAAGGATCATTGTTGAGATTGGTTGAAGAATAAATATCCAGTTGTTGACTCTGTAAAATACCTCTGGTAAGCTCTAACAGATTTTTAGCCTCTTCGTGGTTTGGATCAACTTTCAAAACATGCTGAAGGTCATTAAAGGCTTCACCAAACTTCTGAAGCTGACGAAAAAGTTTGGCTCTGGTCAACAGCAATCCGGTGTTTTCAGCATTCTCTCTCAAAGCATCATCCAAAAGTTTCTTTGCTTCGGTGTATTGTTCATTCTCTAAGTGTATTTCAACTTCCTCTTTAAGCTTGCTACTCTTCTTTTCATCCATAATCTAGATTATTTTGTCACATATACAAAATAGACAAGAGCAAATATAAGTTAAATCCGTATTTTTTTAAATAATACTTGCCAATTCATCAATACTCAAACTAAATTCCACTGGTCCAGTTTATCATTTATAGCTTATTTGGATAAACAACAAAATATAAGCATTGTTTAATGCACCAGGAGTACTAATCCAAACTTTTATGATTGAAAAGAAATTTGCGAGTTCTGCTCATTTTTTACATCTTAGCATTTTTTAATAAGAAAATCGATGAATACTATAACCTACAGCCATTGCCCGCTTTGTAATTCAGAAAGCATACAGAAACAAATAGAAGCACAGGATTTTTCTATTTCAGGAGAACTATTTGAAATCGATTTCTGCAAGGAATGCGGATTTCATTTCACCCAGGATCATCCGGATGAAGCTGATATCGGCCCTTACTATCAAAGTGAAGATTATATTTCTCATTCGGACACGAGTAAGGGCTTAATTAATACAATTTATCATTGGGTAAGAAAAATAATGCTCAAAAGAAAATACCTACTGATAAAACGTGAAAATCCTGATAAAAACCTCCTGGATATTGGCTGTGGCACAGGATATTTCCTGAATTACATGCAAAAGAAAAACTACCAGGTTTATGGGGTTGAAAAAGAAAAAGATGCCAGAGAATTTGCCATCAATAATTTCGATATACCCGTTACATCACCGGATAATTTTCTGAAGCAGACACAAAATGAACAATATGACATCATAACTTTATGGCATGTGCTCGAGCACATTCAAAACTTTAATGAATACCTGAAATCGACTTACAATAAACTCAACAAAGACGGAATCTTAATAATAGCACTTCCAAATCACCAATCATACGATGCAAAATACTATAAGCAGCATTGGGCTGGTTATGATGTTCCGCGTCATTTGTGGCATTTCGACCCTGATACTATGGAGAAAGTGATTAAAAATCACGGATTTAAAATCAGTAAACTTAAAAAACTACCTTTTGACTCTTTCTATAATGCCTTACTTAGTGAAAAATACCGGAAAAATAAATTTGTTTTGGTATCGGGATTCTTTATTGGCTTATTTTCCTATATCACAAGCATATTTAATGTAAAACGGGCGAGTTCTGTAATCTATATATGTGAGAAAAATTAAACCAGGCAGCTTTCATGTAAATATTTATAAGCCTGACTATGAATCCATAACTATCCCTACGCCCTTTAAAATTTAAATTTGAGGCGCAAATATTCATAATCCAAAATTTGTATATTTGGAGTTCAAAAATTAAAATATAACAGTTATGAAATATATTCGAAATATCAGCCGGTTTATTGTAGGTTTTGTATTTGTATTTTCCGGTTTTGTCAAGGGAATCGACCCGTTAGGCTCAACTTACAAATTTGGCGATTATTTTACTGCTTTCGGGCTTGAATCATTGGAACCATCAGCCTTCCCCCTGGCAATTATTCTGAGTACATTCGAATTTATAATAGGTTTTGCTCTTATTTTCAATCTAAAAACCAAAATAAATTCATGGATTGTTCTGATTTTCATGAGTTTTTTTACATTGCTGACCTTATACCTTGCAATTGAAAATCCGGTTTCAGATTGTGGATGTTTCGGGGATGCTATCATAATGACCAATTGGGAAACTTTTTATAAGAATGTTATCATATTACTGCCTACGCTGATAATATTCTTTTATAGAAATTATTTCAGGTCTCCGCTCACCGAAAAAAAGCAATACGGCGCACTTGGAATTGGAATTGTTCTGATGCTTTCCGTAACTTTCTACTCTTATCAACATTTGCCTATACTTGATTTCAGGCCTTATAATATTGGAGCAAATATTCCTGAAAAAATGGAGATACCAGAAGATGCACCGCAACCTGAATATAAAACCATACTTAAATATAAAAAAGACGGAGAAATCAGAGAATTCAAAATGGACAGCCTCCCGGATTCCACATGGCAATGGGTCGAAACAAAAAACATTAAAGTGAAAGAAGGATACAAGCCTCCAATACAGGATTTTTCAATTTCAACCCTGGGCGGCGAAGATATCACCGACATCATACTAGACCAAAATAAATTTACATTCATCCTGATAGCACATACTTTAGAAGAGGCCTCTGACAGAAATATTGATGACATTAAGAAACTTGCTGAGTATTCTCGCAATAATGAAAACTGCTCCTTTATATCTCTAACATCCTCTTTAGAAAAAGACATTAAGAATTATAAAGAAAAACATGATATTAAATTTCAGTTTTACAATGCAGATGAAATCACCTTGAAAACAATCGTTCGTTCAAACCCTGGATTAATCCTTTTGAAAAAAGGGACCATCTTGGACAAATGGCATCATAACGATATTCCGGCTCCTAAAGAAGTCATTGAAGAATACCTGGATAGTCCGAAATATCAGAAACAAAAGAGAGACAGCAAAGACAATACAACAGAAGAGATCAGCTCATAAGTCGGAGTTGATTATGTTAATTAAGTTGATTGAGTAAGCTGAGTTGAGTGATTTGAGTGAATGCAAAACTAGTAAAAACAAAATGCCCCATGATGTCTTTTCTTATCAAACGAATATTATATGCTTTTCTGATTTTATGGGGAGTTGTCAGCATCATATTTATCCTGTTCAATGTTCTGCCAGGGGATCCGGCAAGGATGCTCATGGGACAAAGATCCGATGTGGCTTCACTGGAAGCTATACGGGAAGATTTAGGATTAAACAGACCCACAGGCGAACAATACCTCAAGTATCTGAATGATCTTTCTCCTCTCTCCGTTCATTCGGTTGATTCATCGAGTTTTTTCTACCTAGACCGTGCTAAATATTCACCTTATCAAACGCTTCTACAAACGGGTGAAAAAAAAATAGTATTCAAAACCCCATATCTAAGAAGATCTTACCAAAGTAAAAAAGATGTTTCATCTATAATTGGAAGTACCATCCCCAACACATTTATTCTTGCTTTTTCCTCTATTGTCTTCGCTTCATTAATTGGTATTTTCCTTGGAATTATTGCAGCAATAAAGAAAGATTCCTTATTTGACCGGCTCTCCATTTTCTTTTCTGCCTTCGGTATGTCATTGCCCTCCTTTTTCGCTGCTATAATAATCGGTTGGTTCTTTGCTTTTGTACTTAGCGATTATACAGGATTGAACTTAACAGGGAACCTTTATGAAATGGATGATTTCGGTGAGGGAGTACATCTGCGGCTTAAAAATTTAATACTACCAGCCTTAACTCTGGGAATCAGGCCATTGGCTATAGTAATACAACTTTCAAGAAATTCTATGCTGGAAGTGCTTTCTCAGGATTATATAACCACTGCCCGGGCAAAAGGATTAAAATATTCCCGAATTTTATTCAAGCATGCGCTTCGTAATTCGTTAAACCCGGTAATTACTGCTGTTTCTGGTTGGTTTGCCAGTTTGATGGCAGGAATCGTTTTTGTAGAATACATTTTTGGCTGGAAAGGACTGGGTTATGTCATCGTAGATGCTTTAAACAAATATGATCTTCCTGTTGTAATGGGTTCTGTATTGACGATTGCTTCATTTTTTATTATAATTAATGTGCTTGTTGATATTTCCTATGCTATTTTAGACCCAAGAGTAAGGCTCAGGTAATATCCTTAACAGACAATCAATAGAATTCGCTTTTTTTTGTAATTTATAATTGATAATTTCGTAAATTAGACCTGTTGTCAAATAAAAAAATCATTGATTATGAGATCCAAAATTGTTGCAGGAAATTGGAAAATGAATCAAACACTTTTAGAAGGAAAAGATTTAGCTCAAAACATAAAAGACCAGGAAAAAGACATACCTGAAAACGTAAAAACAGTTATAATTCCCCCTTTCATACACTTATCCGAAATTAGCAAAGTATTAGAATCTTCATCAATAAAATTGGGAGCCCAAAATTGTGCCGATGAAGAAACAGGTGCTTATACCGGAGAAGTTTCCGCCCAAATGATACAGTCTACAGGGGCACAATATGTTATTATCGGGCATTCCGAAAGAAGAGCATACTTTTATGAAGATGATAAAACACTTTTAAAAAAATTAAAACTTGCAATTAAGCACGACCTTTACCCTATTTTGTGCTGTGGGGAAAGCTTAAAAGACCGTGAGAATAACCAACATTTTGAAGTAGTGTCCAAACAACTGAATAATAGCATATTTGAACTAGAACCCCTTTCTTTCAGCAGAGTTATTATTGCATACGAACCAGTTTGGGCTATTGGCACAGGAAAAACTGCAACCCCTGAAATAGCGCAGGAAATGCATAATCATATAAGAAATTTAGTTCAAGAAAATTACACAGATGAAGCGGCAAAAGAAAAAGTAATATTATATGGAGGTAGTTGTAAACCTTCCAACGCCATGGAACTGTTCAAACAACCCGACATTGATGGAGGTCTAATCGGCGGAGCATCTTTAAAACCTAACGATTTTCTTGAAATTTGTAAATCATTCCCAAAAACCTAAACCTATGGATACAATCGAAGTTCAATGTACGATTCATCATAATAATCAAGAAAAGAGACAAATATCCGATATTCTTGTAGCCCAGTTAGCAGAATTGGGCTATTACAGTTTCATTGATACTGATGAAGGAATTAAGGCTTATATTGAGGAGCAAAATTTTGATCATAATGACATCATTTATCTTCCAATAAGTCCCATATTTCAGGATATACTGGAAGTAAACTACCGAGCCATTAAAGATAAAAACTGGAATGAGGAGTGGGAAAAAAACTTCTCGCCAGTTGAAATAGACAATAAATGCATCGTACGTGCACCTTTTCATAAAACAGAAAAAAACTTTCAACATGAAATAGTAATTGAACCAAAAATGTCTTTTGGAACCGGGCATCATGCCACAACTGACCTTATGATTCAGGAAATGTTACCCGTTAAACTAAAGGGGCTTAAAGTTTTAGACATAGGATGCGGCACAGGTATCCTTTCAATTCTAGCCTCTCAAAAAAATGCAAAGGAAATCTGGGCAATTGACAATGATGAATGGGCATACACCAATACAACCGAAAATGTCAAAAAGAACAATGCCGAGGAAGTTAATGTAGTTCATGGAGATGCCAGAGCTATCCCTAATGTTCAGTTTGATATTATTCTGGCAAATATTAACAGAAATATTCTGCTAAATGACATAGCAATCTATGCTAAACATTTGAAAAACAAAGGAATACTAATAATCAGCGGTATTTATTCTAACGATCTGAAAAAAATAGCTGATAAGGCAAAAAGTCATAAACTATCTTTAAAAAATCATATTGAAAAGAATAATTGGGTTGCTGCGCATTTTACTAAGAAATCATAGTAGCCTGAATAATTCACAAAAAATGAATAAATTGAATTTATCAAGCTGTATTATTGAAACATACCAAATAAAAATATAAAGGAGTTAATAATTATTCATTTTTTGCAGGTGCGCCAATTTTGGCACATCTGCTGCGTTGCAAAAGCCTTGAAGCAGGCAGCTACGTCGGCGGCTTTCGGTGCCTTGCAGCTGCACCTAACCTGACGCATGAATAATTCAGGTTAGATTCCAAATTCAATAAAGCCAAAAAAATTCAAGATACTAATTCTGTTTATAAACTTTAGTTTTTTCATTAATTTTATCCTGAATTATCCAACGAGGCAATTATGAACGCATTCAAAGTCTTAAAGCACATCACTGTTATTCTTATTATCTTTATCTTATCAAAACCCTTTACGGCTCATTCACAGATAATAAAAGAATTCCCCAAAGATTCAGCAAAATATGCGGAAACCCTGACAGAATTTCTTGAGAAGCGAATAAAAGAATCGAATGAACCCCTATTTGAAAAATTTATCCAACACTGGTCTTCTGGTAAATTTTCCCCTCAAAAACGAGACAGTATCGTAAAAGTAAGTAACATGCTCCTTCATAATCGGGGAAAAAGAGAACCCCATTTCACGAAAATGATGAACTTCTTTATCGAATTAAACGAGACTCAATTTGATTCACAACATTTTGACACATGGATGAAAGGGTTTAGATATGCTATGGATTTCAAGAGGAGTAAATTGAAAAGAACAATGGACTACCTTGATTTTACACTAAATTTCATAAATCAGAAAGCTCTTAATCTTGCCAATACAAGAAATTGGTACTCTTCCAGTAAAGATTACACTTTTCAGTTCGACTCCACAATAAAAATTACCTATAAGAATACAGATTTAAAATGCAAACTACGGAATGACAGTATCCAAATTTTCGACACAGAGGGCACGTATTATCCCTTCTCCAAAAAATGGAAAGGAAAAAAAGGAAAAGTAACATGGGAACGAGCTGGTTATGATCCTGAAAATATTTATGCCATCCTAAACGATTACAGGCTTAATATGCAAAAAGCAGCATATACTGCAGATTCAGTAAAATTTATCAACAAACTATATTTTGATGAACCGGTAATTGGCAAACTAGAAGATCATCTTGTACACATAATAAACCCTCAAGACGCAATATACCCGGAATTTAAGTCTTACAAAAACATTTTTAAACTAAAAGATATATACGAAAATATTGATTTTACAGGTGGTTTCGAAATGAAAGGAGCCCAATTCATAGGAAGTGGAAATGAAAATAAGAATGCAATTCTGAAAATTCACAGGAACGGACAAACTTTCATGACTGCCAGGGCAGAAACTTTCGTTCTGAAAAAGAAAAATGCCGTGTCAAGGAAAGCAGAAATCAGTATTAATCTTAAACAAGATTCCATATATCATACAGGACTTCAGTTCACCTATAATGTCAATTCCCGGGAAATTGAACTGACACAAAATGATAATATTCTATCTGAAAGTGTTTACTATGATACATACCATCAAATTTCAATGAAAATAGACAGGTTATTATGGGACACTAAAGAAGATAAAGTCCATCTGACCTATTCCAGAAACTCAAACAAAGGTACAGCAACATTCACTTCTATGAATTATTTCACTCTCCGCAAATGGTTAGAACTTGAAATGAGAGATGACATTCACCCTTTAATCGGCATAAGAAACTTTTATAACAAAACCAATACCAAACGATTCCATGCAGAAAATTATGCAAAATACATAAAAAAACCCACCTATCAGGTAGAACAAAGATTGATGAATTTAGCTCTTGATGGCTTTGTATTTTATGACCTTGATACTGACACGGTCACAATAAATGACAAATTATTCGATTTTATAAAATCCCGAATCAACAAAATTGACTATGATGTAATAAAACTGCAATCCACAGCTAATGCACCCACTCACAACGGAATATTAGATCTCCGAACAATGGAATTAACAATCAATGGAGTCCCTCGTGTTCAGGTAAGTGATTCTCAAAACGTTAACATCTACCCAAAGAATAAACAAATAATAATGAGAAAAAACCGGGACTTTAAATTTAAGGGAGTCGTAGAAGCCGGACTTTTTACATACTTTGGAGATAATTTTGATTTTAGTTATGAAAATTTCAAAATTACTTTAGATAATATTGATTCACTAAACATGAAATTTCAAACTGATGAAAAAAACATGTACGGAAGGGCTGTACGTCAAACAATAGACAATACCATCGAAGACCTCAGCGGGGATATATATATAGACAAACCAGATAATAAATCCGGGAAAGATAACAATCCCAAATATCCCGTCTTTGAAAGCAAACAAGAATCTTATGTCTACTATGACGAACTGTTTAATGGTCCGTATAAAAGAGAAAATTTCTATTTTGAGTTAGATACCTTTAAGATGGACAGCCTGGATAATTTCAAACCTGAGAATTTAAAATTTAAGGGAACCTTCCAATCTGCAAATATTTTCCCAAAATTCAGAGAAACATTGATGCTTAGAGAGGACAATTCCCTCGGCCTGGTTAAAGACACACCTGATTCGGGATATCCTTTATATGAAGGGAAGGGTACATACTACAACACTATAGACATGAGCAACAAAGGACTTCGTGGCGAAGGCAAATTGGCTTACCTCACTGCCGAAGCGGTTACCGATGATATCCTGTTTTTTCCTGACTCTACATCAATTCATGCCAACAAATTTAGTATCGGACAGCAAACCACGGGAGTTGAATACCCGAAAGTAAAAGGCAATGGCATAAATATAAAATGGTATCCACATGAAAATGTAATGCATACCGAACAAACCGACCAACCTTACACAATGTACAATGACAGTACAACCATGCAGGGGAAACTAAAATTAAAACCCACCGGCCTTACAGGAAGAGGAAAATTAGATCTTACAAAAGCTGTATTACGCTCACAATATTTTACATACAAAGCAAGGTCATTTGATGCCGATACTGCAAATTTCAAATTACGCACTCTTAATCGCGAAGAATTTGCATTTTTGTCGGATACATTAAATGCCCACATAGATTTCGATTACCAAAGAGGCAGATTTCGTAGCATAGAAAATTATTCCATTTCAGAATTTCAAAAAAACAACTATTTAGGATATATAAACAAATTTTCCTGGAAAATGGATGAAGATGAGTTGGAGGTCGATTCTAAACCTCAACCCAAAACCACGTATGGGAAAACACCAGAGCTGGAAGCACTAAAAGATGCTAATTTACCCGGAGCACTTTATATGTCCACCCATGCAGGTCAGGATTCGTTACGTTTTATTTCACCTGAAATGAACTATCAATTACAAGATAACACTATCAATGCCGAAAAAGTCGAATTTATAGCCGTAGCCGACGCAAGAATTAAGCCCCACGCAGGAAAAGTGACAGTCGAAGAAGGAGCAAAGATGAGAAAACTAGAAGAATCTGTTATTATAGCAGACACTGTAGATAAATATCATCGTTTCTTTAATGCCGAGGCACAAATCAATAGCCGGTATGACTTTACAGGTAAAGGCGACTATGAATACGTTGACAAAAACGATTCATCTCAAATCATTCATTTCGAGAAAATAGGAGTAGACACCTCTGTTCACACCTTCGCTGAAGCCAAGATAACCCAGCCTGACAGCTTTAAGCTTAGCCCAAACTATGGATTTGCAGGAGATGTATCTATTAAATCACAACGGGAATTTATGCGTTTCAGGGGAGGAACTAAAATCTTTCACAATTGTCCTAAAATTCCTTCAAAATATTTAAAATTTGAAACAGTCATCAATCCAGACAACATATATATTCCAATAGGAAAGAAAATAACAGATATTAACAGAAGAAATATTTTTGCAGGGCCTTTCATTACAATTGATTCCACACATATTTATTCAACCTTCTTATCACCAAGGAAAGATGCAAGCGATGAACACATTATCGATGCAAAGGGATATTTACACATAAAGGATAATTCCAACAATTACCTTATAGGAACCAGAAAAAAGATTAATGATCCCGATACAACGGGGCCTTTAATTAAACTCGACAAAGAACATTGCTGGTCAAGAGCTGAAGGAAAAATGAATTTAGGCGTTGACTTTGGTGAAATGAAGATCGATCCGGTTGGCCAAATTTCTCACGATATGAACAAAGATGATATTAAGCTTGATCTATCGTTACCCGTGAACTTTCACTATAGTAAAGCTGCCCTGGACACACTTATAAGTGACATTAAATCCAGAAAAAACCTAAAACATACAAACCTGGGCTCCAATCAATATGAAAAAAACCTAAAGGAATTGTTGGGAAGTGAAAAAGCATCAAATTATCTTAATGAGGCAAAATTGTTTGGAAATGAAGCCAAAATTCCCGAAGAACTACAAAAAACTATCGTATTCTCTGATATAGATTTTCAATGGAATACCACTACCAATTCATACATTGCCCGAGACAATATAGGAATTGCCATGATTAATGGTAAACCAATCAACAGATATGTGGACGGCTACGTTGAAATTATAAAACAGACCCATGGAGATAAAATGTATATATATCTTAAATTAGATGACGAGCGCTTTTATTACTTCTATTATTTTAGGAAGATTATGAGAACATGGTCGGATAATGAAGACTTCCGGGCCGCTATTAAAGATATTCCAAATCGAAAGCGAACTATAAGGGACGGGTTCTGGATCTTTGGTTCCACTGAATATAGGTATATGCTTTCAACCAATAAAAGCTTTTCAAGATTTAAAAAACATAAACGTGAAGCAGAGCAGGAATTATTAAAACGAAAAGAAGAAAACAAGTCTTCTGAACAGGAAAAGAAACAGGAAGAAGAAGACGGAGGCGCAAAAGAAGAACAGAAAGAAAAATCAGAGAAAGAAAAAGAACAGGATGAGTCTGAAGAAACAAAGGATAAATCTACCAAAACCCGGAACAAAAAAGGAAACTCTAAAGAGGAGGAAGAGGAAGACCCATCTAATATTTAGGAATAATATTCATCATTCGGGAACTGGTTTGATTTTGTTCATTGAGTTAATTGAGTTAATTGAGTGGATTAAGTGGCATTGAGCAAATAAATTATAAAGGATGTAAGCTCCTGCCTAGCTGTAACTGAGATAAAGTCTTTCTAGGAATATAATTTTTAAAAAACCACGAACATTGAACGTTCCAAACAACAAAAAAACCCCTCAACACTGAAGTCAAGGGGCATTTGTTAGATTTTCCAGGTAGCGAGAGTGAGAATTGAACTCACGACCTCAGCATTATGAATGCTGCGCTCTAACCGTCTGAGCTATCTCGCCATTGAATTGGATTGCAAATATAATATTTTATTAGAATTTATATAAAAAAATTACAGGAATTTTATATATTGCAAAAAGAAACGCTATTAGTTTGATAATCCACAGTCAATTATACTTTTTTCTTAAAACTATATTTAAAAGTTAAACAATATCAGGAAGGAAAAAGGATAAAAAAAAACAAGGTTAACCATGAAAGATAAACTTCAATTAGAATATGCATTAAATGTTTCCCCGAATATTTTATTTAATCGTCTAAGTACTCCCGATGGATTAGCAGAATGGTTTGCTGATGATATCAATGTACAAAACAATATATATAAATTTTATTGGAGTGGCACAGAACAAGATGCCGAACTATTACACAAAAAAAACAATGAATATATACGCTTCAAATGGCTGGAAGACCAAGAAGAAGAAAGCTTTTTTGAGTTCAGGATTAATAAAGATGAATTAACAGGAGATGTAGCCCTTATCATAACAGACTTTGCAGAGCCCGATGAAAAAGAGGATGTTATGGAATTATGGGATACGCAAATTGGTGATTTAAAACACATTCTTGGAGCGAGTTAATAATTTATTTAGGGAAGCTGTAAGAAATTAGTTAATTTTGCGTTTGATAACAAAAAACGCGACCATTGAAGAAGCTACATAAATTTCTTTTTAAATCATTTA
>Ga0207714_1000405_pt1 | contig 30208 bp, 24 predicted proteins | sample PonA232FremontCA_2_FD_187270 | JGI IMG/M metagenome (GOLD analysis project Ga0207714, IMG submission 187270) | Marine sediment microbial community from Fremont, CA, USA - Pond A23 Sediment 2 (SPAdes) | ecosystem: Environmental > Aquatic > Marine > Unclassified | place: USA: Fremont, California...
AGAAAACAAACGTCAACCTAAGTCAAGAGATGGTACATGAAGTCAACAATAACAGGGTGTTCACTGTGAAGTGGAATCTGAAGAGTTTGAGACGTGTTGTTAGTCCGAAACATTATGTTAACCAGAGGTGGCATTTGTAGATGATGATTCGCCATGAAAACGAGGAAATCCAATGCTAGCCTATCTTTCATACAGGGATGCTAGGTCTACAGGTGTGATTAGGGTCGGAATGACAGTAAAGTAATGTAGTTGACCGGAGGAATCTCTGTTTGGATCTACCGCCAAACGGTAGAGTAGTAAGCCGAGGCATAACCTAAAAAGGGGAAAACCAAGGTAAAGTTAAACAGAGTGCAGACGTTACCATAGTAGTGTTGATAGTTGGTCCGAGGACTACAAAGCGATTTGTAAGAGGATAAAGCCAACTTTAGTGAAGGGTACTGATGTTATCCGAAGTTGGAGACAAGATGTAATATTGGGTAGAAAAAAATTATTTAAACTTGATAAAACTAAACTTATTAATGGGACTAAAATATTAGCCTTTGCTGATATTTTCACTGCTTTAAGAGAAGATAGACCTTATATAGCTGGTTATGATGTAAAAATATTAAGGAAAAATGTTGAAAATAATAAAATGGATGAGAAAATTATAAATTTATTAATTGATAATTATGAGAATTATAATAGATTGAGAGATAAAAAGCAGCAGAAAGTGACGGCTGATTATAAAGCCTTTAAAAATAATACTTCCGATGAAATTGATAATATATTTCATGATAAGCCAGAATATATTAATATATAAAATTAGGTGAAATATTTTGGAAATAGTTTTTTTATGATAGGATTATCTATATTTAAAAGAATCTTTATTAAGAATATAAATAATGATATAATTTTAACGAAGATAAAAAATGCTTAAGCAAATATCAACAAAAACTGTTTGATTTAATAATTATATAATATTGAATTCTAATGAAGACTAGGGAGGAAAGTAAATGAATATTGATCATATATTGAAAAAAGGAATAAACGGATTAAAAATTAACTTAAAAAACTATCAATATGCACTATTTTTTTCTACAACTACTACTATCATTATGATTTTTTTAATAAGTATGGAAGATTACTATAATCCTGAAACACTTCAAGTTTTAGGTCACATTGCAATGACTACAGCATTAGGATTTCCTTTATTTCTAATCATAAAAAAATTTCTTGAAAGAATTAAAAATATAAAAACTATTACTAAGATAACAATACGTATATCAGCAGTAATTTTATTATTTGTCTATTACTTTTTTCTTTTAAAAGAAATAAATATGGTCACAATAACCAGGTATATAGCCGTTTCTTTATCGTTATATTTATTATTTCTAGTCATAACATATTTTCATAAAGAGGGAAAATTTGAATTATATCTAGTTAAGGTATTTTCGAGATTATTAGTAACTTTTATTTATTCATTTATACTTATGGTTGGAAGTTTAGCAATAATATTTACTATAAAGGAACTGCTGCAGGTTCCTATTGCAGAAACCATATACGTAAGTACTGTATTAATTATTGGAGGTATCTTTGCACCTGTTTTTCTTTTAGCTAAAATTCCTAGCTCAAAAGAAAATATTAAACTTACAGAATATCCCAATTTTTTAAAGATCTTGTTATTATATATAGTTATGCCATTAATAACTGTTTATACAATTATTTTATATATTTATTTTATTAAAATCATTATGATTCAACAAATGCCCGAAAATATAGTTACTCATCTTGTAATTTGGTATTCTTCCCTGAGTATTATTCTAATATTTTTTATATCTCCTCTTAAATCAAAAAGTAAATGGGTTAAATCTTTTAGTTATTGGCTGCCTATAAGCCTAATCCCACTCTTATTAATGATGTTTTTAGCAATAGGTATTAGGATAAATACTTATGGAGTTACTGAAAGCAGGTATTTTGTAGTTGTATTGGGATTATGGATTACGGGAATATCTTTTTATTATATTTTGACGAAAAGAAAAAATAATATAATTCTTCCCTTAACTTTAGCAATAGTTATCTTATTATCTGTTTTTGGTCCTTGGAGCAGTTATTCAGTTTCTATAAATAGCCAGAATAATCGGTTAGAAAATTTAGTAAAAAAATATGAAATGGTTGAAAATAATAAAATAGTAAAACCCGAAAAAACTATAAAAAAAGAAGATCAGGAAGAAATAAGAGCTATTTTAAAATATTTTAAAAACAACCACCAACTAGAAAATATTAGATATTTACCTGATAATTTTCAGGCAAAGGATGCAGAACAATTATTTGGTTTTCCTTATTATAAGAATATTAATTCTGATTTAAAACAAAATTTTTCTTATGGTACAAATAAATTCATTAAAACTTTTTCTATAAAAAACTATGATTATCTTTTTCAAATATCAAATCAAAATAATTATATTAAGAACACAGACCTTAACTTAAAAGTAGAATTGAAGGATTTGAATAATGAAATAATAATTGTTAATAACGATACAATTATTTATCAATATGATTTAAAGCCAATATTAGTTAATTTATATCAAAAAAATAAAGAAAATCTAAATGGTAATAATAACCAGCAAGATTTTATTTTTATAGATCAAACTAATGTATTAAAAGTTAAATATATTATTAATTCATTTGATATTATTAGTAATAATAAAAATTCTGAAGATATAGAAGATATAATTATTAGAGATTTGGATCTATATTTGTTAATCAAATTTAAAAACTATATCAATTAAATAATTTGTTAAAAGATGAAAATGATATTAGTATTTTGAATTTATCAAGAGAATAAATAGGAATTCAAGTTATTATTAGAAATTAAAATATTAGAAAGCAGCAAATAGGCTGCCATTAAAATTAATATTATATGTATGCTGAATTTTTTGATATTAAAAAATTGACGTGGAAGAACGAATTTCTATTAGGTAATAAAAAAGTAACATAATATTTAAAAAGTCGATTTTAAAAACTAATAATAAAGTAGTGATAACATATGAACATGTTTTTTCTATTATAGAAATTTTAAGAATTTGATATATTTTCATAATAATAAATATAAGCATGAATTTTTATTGTCTTAATAAATATATTAATATTGGGTAATCTGACCAAAGTAATTTTAACTATGCAAAGCTTTAGATGTGCTTTTTTGAAGAGGAGTTTTATTTTTTATCCGTGAAACTTGATTTATCTGATTGATATGATAAAGTATTATTAAAAATAAATTATTTTAAGGGGGTAATAATTAATGAAACTTAAGACAATAGGTTTATTTTTAGTTATTTTTGCTCTGGTATTAACACCAATGGCAAACGCACAAGACACAGTTTCATCTGCATCTAGAGCTACAGATCAAGAATCACTAATAACAGCACTTGGTGAAGAAGGAGCTTGGATAGTTATAATTCAACAGGATCTTGCTACTGATAAGAATTTAGTATTAGAGGGAGAATTCTCTAATAATGGTGAGGTAGTACGTGAAATTGCCTTATATACAAGTGATGAAAACCATAATGTAGATCAGAGATTTACATTAAAAGCTCCTAAATTAACAGTTAAAAGTCCTAATACCATCTTAGCAGCAGGAACTTTTGAAGGAGATATATATGTGGAATCTAATAATTTCACGTTAGCAGATGGTTTTACAGTTGAAGGTAATGTATATTTTGAAAATGAAGAAGCAAAAGCAACATTTAAAATTCAAAGTGGTGCATCTGTTACAGGTAACCTAGTTCTTGAATAATATCCTTTGAAATAAAAAATGTAAATTAAAAAACTTTTCACATTTAAATAATCATTAACAAACATAGTCCCTCAAAAAAACGAGGGGCCATTTTACTATTATTGATTAATAAAGTTATATTTGGAAGAGAAATCTATAAAGTAAATAAATTATGCTTTTGAAGTGCTGGCATTAAAATAATCTTTTGATTTGGCAGATTTATTCTTGTAAGTACATGAAAAGAATTTATAGATTACTTCATCATGAATTAATCTTATAATATTTTTTTAGAAATTAGTAATGAAATAAATTTTCATTTATATACTTTTTAAAAAATTTAAAACAACAAAAATTGTTAAAAAGTTAGAAAGGATGAAGGACATTGGATAAAGATAAACTGATTATTTTGTGGACAAGTGGAGATATTGAAGTAGCCCAAAATATGGTTTTCATGTATACAATAAATGCAAAAAAGAACCAATGGTGGAAGGATATTACATTTATAATTTGGGGACCTTCTGCTAAATTATTAAGTGATAATGACAAATTACAAGTTCAAATAAAAGAGTTTATTGACCATGATATTAATGTAGAAGCTTGTAAAGCTTGTGCTGATAGATATAATGTTTCTGACACTTTAGCTGAACTTGGTGTAGATGTTAAATATATGGGAGAACCTCTAACTGAATATATAAAAAGTAATAAAAAGGTTATAACATTTTAAAAGAGAAAACGAGATGAAAATATTTTTAGATAAGTAAGTTATCTATTTTTAAGTTAGTAATTAGAAGGTACTTATTACATACGTAATTTGTTGTAACTGTTTTTAAAAAACTGATAAAATTAAGAGTGAAAAAAATATATATTAACAAAAAGAGGAGGAATAGCTAATTCTATTCCTCCTCTATAATATATCATTGATTTTACTTATAGTGTTTAAACTCTAACTAAACTTTCTCCATAATATGATTTTTTGTAAATTTGTTTCATATCTTCTACATTAGGTTCTTTAGGATTTGTTAAAGTACATGGATCTTCTAATGCATTTTTACCCATTCTATCTAATATTTCTTCAAATTCTTGATCAGTACATTCTAACCAATCTATTTCTCTAAAAGAAGAGGGGATGCCAATTTCTTTATTAATTTCTTGGATAGCTTTTACAATACTGTCGATACCTAGATATTCTTCGATAAATTCAAATTTTTCTTTAGCTGCTTCATAGTTATATTCAATTACATAAGGTAATAGTATTGCATTAGCTAGTCCATGAGTTACATGGAGTTCTCCTCCAATTTTGTGAGCTAAACTATGAATAATACCTAATGAGGAGTTGGAAAAAGCCATTCCTGCCATAGTAGAGGCATTATGCATTTTTTCTCGTGCTTCCATGTCATCACCATTTTCTACAGCTTTCGGTAGATATTTAAACACAAGATCAATTGCTCTAACTGCATAAGGGTCTGTATAGTCACTAGCATTAGTAGATACTAAAGCTTCGACTGCATGAGCCATAACATCCATCCCAGTATTTGCAGTAATATGGGAAGGCATAGTGGCCGGTATTTGAGGATCTACAATTGCTACATCTGGAATAATTTCAGGAGAAACAATTGGGTACTTTATTTTCTTTTCAGTATCAGTAATTACTGAGAACGCAGTAATTTCAGAAGCGGTTCCACTAGTAGAAGGAATAGCAATGAACTTAGCTTTGTTCCTAAGTTCAGGAATAGAACCAACTTCAACTATATCTTCAAACTCAAGATCAGGATGTTCATAAAATGCCCACATTATCTTTGCTGCATCAAGAGCAGAACCCCCTCCGATTGCAATTACCCAATCAGGTTTAAATTCAAGCATTTTTTCCTTACCTTTGTTTACTGTTTCAACAGAAGGATTAGGTTCTACACCATCAATAATAATACTTTCAATTCCTGCCTCACTTAACAAATTTTTGGCTTGATCTAAAAATCCAAAACGTTTCATAGAACTACCACCTGTTACAAGTGCAGCTTTTTCTCCTTGTAATGAGGACAGATAATCCAATGAATCTTTACTAAATTGTATTTCTGGTGGAATCATAAATGTTTTCATTATTAATCAGCTCCTATTTGTTTATTTTATAATGTTTGTTAATTCTTTCACATGAATAATAACATACTAATTATCGTTTGGCAAGGATATATGTAAAAAAATTCACAATCTTAATCAGGGAATAAAATTTTACTGGTCTCAAAAATTTTAGAAGGAATAGCTGTTTTAAGTAATAACAAAGCTCATCTAAAGAGAAAATGTAAAACTTATAATTATTCTGGTGATTATAAAATTATTGATAGAAAAAGATAGAGCTATGTATAAAGATAAGTCTGAAGATAGAAAATAATGAAATAAAATATTTTTTAATGACAGTTGCCCAATTAATTCTTTATGGTTTTTAATTGAAATTTTAATAGGATTTATTTTATAAAAATATTTTAGATTATAATTTAGGTAATACAGTAGTAAAATAATTTGAGAAAAGAAGGACAAAAATTATTTTTAAAGAACTTAAAATATAAGATTATATTTAATGAAATAGAATTTATAATTTGAATATTATATTAACTACCGAAGTTTAGTCAAGAAAGCCTCGCCCTTGAATTAGAGCGGGAATGAATTGGCTATTTCAAGATTGGTTAGAAGCCGTTTTGACTTCGCTTTATGGAGTAAGATATGATTCTAACTCCACTAGTTGCCAACCCGATTAGAATTCTAGATCTTTTAGTCGGATAATTTCAGCGTAATATCAGTTTGGAAGATGGTCTTAAACTATCAAGAATCCTTGTTGATAAACGAAGTGAATCAGCGGGGAGTAGGTCAATCCTGGATTAACAACTCACAAAACTGAGAAGAAATAGGCATTTAAAATCTATAGACATGCTTTTAATTATCACAAAATTAAAAATATATTCGGGGGAGGAATAGTAAATGAACAAGACTAAAGAGAAAAAAGACATTGATGTATTAAAAGTTGCATCCAAATCCAATCCAAATTCAGTGGCAGGGGCAATTGCTGGGGTAATAAGAGAAGAGGGTTATGCTGAAGTACAGGTAATAGGTGCAGGAGCTTTAAATCAGGCTGTAAAGGCAATCGCAATAAGTAGAGGCTATGTTGCTCCTAGTGGTATTGATCTCATATGTGTACCAGCTTTTTTAGATATTGAAATTGATGGGGAAGAAAGAACTGCTATTAGATTTTTTATCGAAACGGCTTAAGCTAAGTTGTTAAATTTTTGGAAACAAAGTTATTAAAAGCTCATGTTTGTAATTTGTTATTTTGAAGATATCTTGTGAGTTAAAATATCTTTAGATCAATAAATATAAACATGGGTTTTTTTACGTCTTTGTGATTTTTTAATATTAACTTAATTGTTGATCTAAAGCTAAATGTTTGTAAAATTATTAGATTATTCAAATTATAAGTTATACTTATTTATACTATCCACAGAGCTGCCTTCCTTGATTAAATCACATCATTTTTCTTAGTTATCATAAGGTTTTTTGGATTCAAAGGTGATTTTAATAAATCATACTGATAACAAATGAAAATAAAAAAAGAATAGGAATAATATGAAGCCAGAATATTTAAAAAAACGGTTTGTAATATCAGAAAATATGTTATATCATAATTATTATATAGTATTATATTTATAGCTTGCAAGTTACAGAAAAACGTATATTAATTTATATTACTTAGAAAACAAAACTTGCTTATGTTTTTCATGTTAAAATTAAAATAAATAAAATAATTTTATTATTAATAATATTAAATCTGTATATCTATATATGGATTTTTATCTATAATTATCAATATATTTTAAATATATTAGACATCAAAACAGTAGGAGGGAATAATTTGAAAAAAGAACTATTAAAATCTGGAATTGTTGGCTTTGATGAAATATTAGGAGGAGGACTTATTCCTTCGCGCTTTTATTTAGTTAGAGGTGGGCCTGGGACTGGTAAAACAACTTTAGGAATACATTTTTTAGTTGAAGGGTTAAAAAATGATGATAAATTGCTATTTGTCAGTATGACTGAAGATATTGAAAAGATAAAACAAAATGGAAAAGAATATGGGTTTCCCATGGATAAAATTAACTTTTTAGACTTAAGTCCAAATTCTGATTTTATTTCTAATAATAAGGACTATGATCTCTTTGCTACTTCTGAAATGGAACAAGAACCAATAGTAGATAAATTAACTAATACAATAAAAAAGACTAAACCGGCCCGGATATTTTTTGATGGTTTTACCCAACTAAAATATCTTAGTTCTGATAAATTTAAATTCAGAAAGCAAATTTTATCTTTTATTCAGTTTGTAAAAAAATATAACTCAACTCTCTTATTAACTTCAGAAGTTGGAACTACTATTAATGATGATGACTTGCAATTTATGGTAGATGGAATAATAAATTTAACTTATGATGATCAAGTACATAGCATCGAAATAAGCAAATATCGAGGTTCTAGTTTTAATAAGGGAAAACACACGATAAAGTTTAAAGATAATGGTATTGAAGTTTATCCTCAAATGAAAGTTTCAGATTATGACAATGTCTCCGAGGTAAATAAAATTTCATCAGGTATAACTGAAATAGACAAAATGGTTTTAGGCGGTATAGAAAAAGGTACTACTACTTTAATAACTGGTCAAAGCGGAGTTGGGAAAACGACATTAGGAACCCAATTTATTAAAAATAGTGCTGAAAAAGGAGAAAGATCAATCATATATACCTTTGAAGAAAACCTGAAGACTTTGATAGATAGAAGCAGAGCAATAAATATTCCTTTAGAAAAATTGATTGCTAACAATAATCTATTAATTAAAAAGATTAGTCCGTTAGAATATACTCCTGATGAATTTTCCTATGAAGTTAGAGGTGATATAGAAAATATGGGAACTTCAATAGTTTTAATAGATTCCATATCTAGTTACTTTTTAACCTTTAACAAATCAAATGATACAGTTAATATGGTAAGAAAACTTCATGCTTTATGTGATTATTTGAAATCAAAAGGAGTTACTGTATTTATGACAAATGAAATCAAAAATATTACTGGGGAGTTTAGGGTTACTTCTACAAGCACTAGTTATTTAGCGGATAATATATTATTTTTACGTTATTTAGAAATGAACGGTAAGTTAGAAAAGGCAATTGGTGTTTTAAAAAAGAGGATGAGTGATTTTGAGAATACGATGCGGGGATATAGAATAACATCTAAAGGGATAAAGGTAGGAGAACCATTAGATAATATGAGAGGTATATTAACTGGTAATCCTGAAATTTTAGATGAAAGGCCTGGTAGTAAATAATGGATACTAATAATTTAGGAAGTCAACTTAACTTGATTAAAGAAAGTAAAGTTAAGCTTTTAATAGACCATCAAGAAAATCGCAAAGTTTTACAAGATTACTTGGATGAAAATTATGAAGTGGTAACAACTGCCTTCGATAAGTTTAAAGATATTGATATAATAATAGCTGATGGTCCTGGGTTTGCAAAATACAAAGATCAAATCATAAGTATTAAGCAATCAAATACTTCTCTTTATTTACCATTTATTCTAATCACCCGGGTCTCTCCTGAAAAAATACCCAACAAATACATGAAAATCATAGATGAAATAGTCCAGACCCCTATTAAACAGAATATTTTAAATTCACGAATTAAGAATTTATTGAATGTAAGAAAATTATTTTTATCAACTCAAATCTATCAGAATTTAACTGAAAAAAACCCGACAGGAATTAGTATATTATTTGAAGATCAAAAAATAAAGTATGTTAACCAAGCATTTTTGGATATTTTAGAGAAAAAAAAGGAAAATATATTAGAAAAAAAGTTAACTAATATTATAAAAAATAAAAAATTTATAAACCATTTGACCAAAAATGAAATTAAAGGTAAAGAAAAATTGACTATTAAGTTAAATATTCATGGTCAGGAGAAATGGTTAGATATTCGTTGTTCAAATATCGTATATCAAAACACAAGTTTAAAATTAATAATAATGGTTGATGTAACTAAACAGAAACAATCTGAAAAGGAAATTAAATATTTGAGATTTCACGATCAACTAACTGGATTGTTTAATCGCGATTATTTCATGGAAGAAATCAATAGATTAGATACTAAAAGACAACTTCCTTTGACCATAATAATGGGTGATATTAATAGTTTGAAATTGGTAAATGATGTCTTTGGACATGACCGTGGTGACCAACTTATCAAAAATACTGCCAATATTTTAGAAAATAATTTGAGAAATGAGGATATATTAGCAAGAATTGGTGGAGATGAGTTCGCAATACTACTGCCGAATACAGATAAAAATAGTGGGAAAGAGGTTTGTCAAAGGATTAATCAAAATTGTTCAAATTTTGTGGGAGAAGGTATAATAAGTATTTCTCTAGGTGTGGCAACAAAAAATAATATTAGACAAGACATTGATGATGTTTTTAAAGCCGCCGATGATAATATGTATCAAAAGAAAACAGCTGAAAGCAAAAAGGCTAAACAGGAAATAATATCGAATATTAATAAAAAATTGAGAAAAGAAAGTTATGAAAGTAAAGAACATATTAAAACTTTGAAAAATCTTTTACTAAAATTTGCAGAACGACTTGATTTAAATAGTGAACAGAAGGAAAAATTAAAGTTACTTGCAGAGTCTCATGATATAGGCAAAATAAATCTGAAAGAAGAAATATCTAAAAATAAAAATCAGTTAACTAAAAAAGAGCTTGAAAGGTTAAAAGGGCATACTGAATACGGATATCGGATTTCCCATTCCATACCTGATTTAACTCATATTGCAGATGCTATTCTTTCTCACCATGAAAGATGGGATGGAAAAGGTTACCCCAATGGTCTTGAAAAGATAGAAATACCCTTATTGGCAAGAGTATTTACTATTGTTGATAATTACGACTTGCTATTAAATGGTAGGGGTAACAAACAAAAAAGAAGCAAAAAAGCAGCATTAAAAGAAATAAAAAATAAATCCGAAAAAAAGTTTGACCCTGATTTAGTAGATGAGTTTATAAAATTGATTAGAAATGGAAACTGATAAATAAATTAATAACAACTTGACTGCATATATTATTGTAAATTTGTTGAAAATTCAGAAACTATAGTTTATATACTTTCAATGATTCACTTAACATAAGTTTACTATTTAATAGATAGAATGACAGGAGGATTTTATGGTACTAATTAAGGAAATACTTTCTTCGGATAAACTGGTTAATAAAACAAATATCATATTAGGTTTAGTTTTTGTTCTATTAATCATTACTAATTTTTTTAATTTTTTATTATTTCATTCATTTGTTGAAATCTTTAGTATTATAATATCCTTTATGATATTTGTGATAGCAATTTATACACATGAAAAAATTACGAATAACTTCCTTATAATTATAGGTGTGGCATATGGTTTTATAGGAGGTTTTGACCTAATACATACTTTAGCATATAAAGGGATGGGAGTTTTTAAGAACTCAGGTAGTGATTTACCTACTCAGTTGTGGATTATAGCGCGATATTTAGAAAGTTTTTCTTTCCTATTGGCTTTATGGTTTATAAATTTTAATAAAAAATATCAAATTAATAAAGTCATTTATTTTTATCTTTCGCTCTCTATAGTTCTTTTAGGTAGTTTGTACTTAAATATTTTTCCGACTGCTTTTATTGAAGGACAAGGTTTAACCCAATTTAAGATTGTAAGTGAATATATTGTTTCTGGCTTACTTATCCTAGGTTTATATTTACTTTATTTAAATAAAAAGCAGTTTGCAGCTGATGTTTATAATTTAATATTTGTTTCAATTAGCATGACAATTTTGGCAGAGATATCTTTTACTTTTTATGTTGATGTCTATGGATTATCTAATGTTATTGGCCATATATTTAAATTACTATCAGTAATGCTTGTTTTTAAAGCGATAATTGAAACTGGCTTCAAAAGACCATATGATCTATTATTTCGAGAATTGAAAAGTAAAAAAGATGAAATAACAGAAAAAAAAGATCTAATTGAAAATATTTATAATAATATAGAACAAGGTTTATGTTTACATGAAATTATATATGATAATGATAATAAACCGATTGATTATAAAATACTGGATGTTAATAAAGCCTATGAGAAATTATTGAATATATCTAAGGAAACAGCTGTGGGGTCTTTAGGTTCTAAACTTTATAATAAAGAGAATCCTCCATACATAGATATATATGCTAAAACGGTAGAAACTAAAAATGCTCAGACATTTGAGGTATATTATGAGCCGATAGACAAACATTTGAATATTACAGTTACTTCCCCCAAAGAAGGCCAATTTATTACTCTATTTAATGATATTACAGAAATCAAAAAAAGAGAAAAAGAACTGAAAAATAAATATCAAGAAGTTAAAAAGTTAAGTAACGATTTAGAAAGTATAATATATTTAACTAATAGATTAAGTATAACTTCCAAACATGAACTTGATGAATTTTTAAGTGATGTGCTTAAAATTTCATTTAGCTTTATAGACATTGTTGATTATGGTTATAGTGCAATATATAAAAATGGTCATTGGAAAGTGATTAATAAAAAGGGATATAATAATAATATAATTAATTTATTGAATCAAAAAAGAGATTTAATAATTAAGTCTCAAGATAACATTTTTGAATTGGATTTAATAAGAGTTAATAACAAAGACATACGAAAATATCTTGAAATGGATGAAATGTCTCAAGAATTAAAGGAACATTTAAATAAGATTTCTAAAATGATTTCTGAATCGATATATTTTGATTTGGAAGTTAGAGAGAATTATAAGATTAGAGTTTCACTTGATATATCGGCTGAAAAGAATAAAACATTTGATGAAAATGATCTAAAAGTTATTAAGGCATTTAGAAATCTGATTAATGTGTTTCTAAAACAAAATTTATCCCAACATACAGATGAAATCAAGATATTTGAGGATTAAATATAATAGACAAAATTATGAAATTATTATAATTCACAACTTTGATATAAACACATAAAACAAATAGCAAATAGTGAATAAGGTATCAAATTTTACAGTGATTTAAATAGTTCATTAGAAGGAGGTTATATTTTGAGTAAAAACAAATTAAAAGGACAATTTATAAAACTTAATTCTAGTGCTCATGTAATATTTGTTTATAAAGAAAAAGAAGAATGGTTAAAAGTTGTCTCAGACTTTATTTTAAGTTCAATAGAAAAGGGAGAAAAGTGTATATTTATAAGTGATGATTATTTGGATACAGAAATCAAAGATAAATTAAAAATAGATAATGTTAAGTTGCAAGAATTAATTGATAAAGAACATTTATTATTTTTAACAAAAAAACAAATTTATAAAAAAGAGTTTAATGAAGACCAGGTAATAAGTAATTTTAAAAAGGAAGCAAAAAAAGCTAAAAATAATGGTTATAAAGGGCTTAGTGTTACAGGTGATATTAGTACAGTACTTAAACAAAAGATAAATAGAAAGAAAATTATTAATTATGAAAAAAATATTGATGAAGAATTATTTGATAATTATCCAGTTAAAACACTTTGTAGATATAATTTTGATGAATATGATGTTAAGTTATTAAAAACCATAATTGAACTACATCCCTATATAGTTTGGGAGGCCAAATTATATGAGAATCCGTATTATATTTCTGCTAACTCCTTTACCACTGTTAATTTTAATAAAATCGAAGTCGAAGAATGGTTAAATAATATAAAAACCTATAAAAAAGAAAAAGATAAATTCAGAACAAAAATAGCAGAAGAAAAAAATAAATTTAAGTTTTTATTTAATCAAATAGATGATGCTTTATTTGTTCATGGTGTAACAGAAAACGGATTTACTAATTTTGAAATGGTAAATGAACAGGCTTGTAATGTTTTAGGTTATTCTAAAAATGAACTACTATCAATGGGACCTAATCAAGTTGATAGTCAAAAATTCGAAGAAAAGTTTTATAAAGATATATATAATCAATTAATGAATGAAAAGCATGTAAAGTTTGAGACTGAGCATGTAAAAAAATCAGGGGAAGTTTTTCCAGTTGAAAACAAATCAAATCTTTTTGATTATAAAAACAGAAAATTAGTATTAACTATATCAAGAGATATTTCAGAAAGAGTGAGAAAAGAGAAAGAATTAAAAAATAAATATAATGAAATAAGAGTAAAAAATAGAAAATTAGATACAGCAAATATAAAATTAAAAAACCTAATTGAATCTATTACAGAACTTTCAGAGTATAGTTTAAAAGAGGAAAAATCATTTCTTAAAAAGTTATTCGAAAACGTTTTTGATATAATTTCCGAAGCAGAATTAGGTAGTGTATATAAATATGGGAATGAAGAAGTTAATTTTATTGAAACAAGAGGTCATGATTTAAATGAGTTAAATAATTTAAATATAAAACTTAATGACTTTCAAAAGGTTAATGGTTGTCAAATATTTACTGATATAAATCAAAATTTAATAGAAAAATACAAAACAAAAGAACAAAAAAATATTAAACAATCTATTATTCCAGCTAAAGAAACAATGAAATTTAATATAACTTTTGAAGAAAATATCATTGGAGGAATAAGCCTAGATATTTCTATTAATTCTGATGAAACATTTTCCCAGAACTCATTTGAATTATTCAAAGCATTTTATAATATTGCTCAATCATTTTACAAAATTCAAGATTATAATAAATTAAGAGGTAAATTTACAAAAGAACTAGCGATATCTATGATTCATATGCTAGAATTGCATGATGAATATACGATTGGTCATTCAGAAAATGTTGCAATTCTTTCCAGTGATTTTGCTGAATATCTTAATTTAGAAGAAGAGAAAAAATCGCGTATTTATTGGGCAGGACTTGTTCATGATATAGGTAAAATTTTAATACCTTCTCAAATTTTAAATAAAAAGGGTAAATTAACAGAAAAAGAATATCAAATCATTAAAAACCATCCTAAATGGGCTTATGAAACATTAAAAAGGTCAAGTCAACTCTCTGATATTGCGAAATATGTTCACTATCATCATGAAAATTGGGATGGTAGTGGATATCCAAAAGGTTTAAGTGGAGACAATATCCCTCTGCTTTCCCAAATAATTTCTATAGCAGATAGTTGGGACGCAATGAGATCTAATAGGTCCTATCGTGATGCTTTAAGCTATAATGAGGCTATTGCCGAATTACAAAGAGGCAAAAACTCTCAACACAAAGAAGCAATAGTTAATAAATTCATTACAATGTTAAATTCACAACAAGAAACAATATTTTCACATAATTAATTTAAAGGAGGTACTTTACTGTGAAAAAGCAAGAAAGATTATCAAGTGGAGTAGAGGGTTTAGATAAAATAATCAGTGGTGGTTATATTAAAAAGAGATCTTATCTATTAAAAGGTGGTCCGGGTACTGGTAAAACTACCTTAGGATTACACTTTTTAGAAGAAGGTATAAAAAATAATGAGGAATGTATGTTCATTAATTTAGAAGCAGCCAAAGAAGAGTTAATAAAAGATGCAGAAGGATTTAATTTTACGATCGATCAAGTACATGTTTTAGACTTAACACCTACCGGAGATTATTTGAAAGAAGATGAATATGATATCTTCAATCCAGAAGAAGTAGAAAAGGAACCAATTATTAATAGAATAATTAATAATGTTAAAGAGATAAACCCAGACCGTTTAGTTTTTGATGGTTTATCAAATCTCTTTTATTTATATGAAAACAAATATAAATTAAGAAAAAATATCATTTCTTTAATTCAATATTTATCTGGATATAATACAACTTCGCTTTTTATAACCGAAGATAGCGGTGGTATGGATAATATATTAGAATTTATTGCATCCGGAGTTATTAACTTAGAATATGATGGATATGAAAGGAAATTAAATATAATAAAATTCAGAGGTTCAAATCATCTGAAAGATTATCATTCCTTGACTATTGGTGAAGATGGAATTAGCATATTACCAAATATTTTTTATAAAAAAGAAACTAAAGATATTAAAAATACGGTTATGTCTTCAGGAATAAAAGAAATAGATAAATTATTAAATGGAGGGCTTGAATCAAGTACAAATACGATTATAATGGGCCCTACCGGAGTGGGGAAAACCACATTTAGTATTAGTTTTATTCGCACTGCAATTAAGAATAACAAGAAAGCTTTAGTTTATCTTTTTGAGGAATCAGAAAAATTATTAAGACAACGCTGTAACGACATAAATATGTCTTTAGATCATAATCCAGAAAGTGAAAATTTAACAATTACTACGGTTAATAGTTTGGAATATAATCCAATTGAATTTTCAAATCTAGTTAGATCTGATATAGAAAAAAAAGAAATTGATATAGTATTACTGGACAGTATAACTGGTTATTATCTTTCTTTTGTCAATGATTATTATACTAAATTTGAATTGCTAAAGCAGCTGCATAATCTCAGTAATTATCTTACAAATCAGGGAATTACAGTAATGATGACAAATGAAATGGAAAATATTACGGGAGAATTTAAAACCAGTGATATGGGGATAAGTTATTTAGCCGATAATATTGTGTTTTTAAGATATTTAGAAATGAATGGTGAATTGAATAAAGCAATAGGGGTCTTGAAAAAAAGACTCAGTAATTTTGAAAAGACTATAAGGGAATTTGAAATTACTGGAAAAGGCATATCAGTTGGTCAGCCCCTAACAAATGTCAGAGGAATTTTAAAAAATGATTTAGATTTTTTGGATGTATAATGAAAATATTAGGTGATATAAATGGCTAAATTTATAAAAAATAATTTTTATGAACAAAATAATATAATAAATAATTCTAAAATATTATTATTATTAAAAAACAAGAAAAATGCAGAACTTCTATCTAGATTTCTAGATGCTAATTATGTAACTTATAAAGATTTAAAAGCAGAAATAGATTTTGATTTAATTTTAACTGATAGTCACAATTATCAATCTAATTTTAAAAAAATAGAAGAATGTAAAAATAAGCAGAGTCCTATATTTTTACCTGTTATTTTACTGCATAAAAAAGATGATATTATAGATTATACCAGTAAAAATATTAATATCGCAGATGAATTCATCTTAACTCCTGTTAAAAAAGAGGTCTTAAAGAATAGAATAAAAAGATTATTAAAAACAAGGTTATTAACTCAAGAAGTTTATAATCTAGAAAATAAATTTAATAAAATATTTAATAATATAAATAAGTTGATTATGATTCATAAAGTAGATTTAGAAAAAGAGATATTCCATAATTTTATTGAGGTTAATGATAAAGTTAAAGATATTTTGGGTTATAGCCAAGCTGAAATATTAGAAATGAATCTTAAGGATTTAATCACTCATGAAGAAGAAAGCATGTTCTTAAATTATTATTTTAATAAGTTAAAAAAGTATAAAAAGGTAAAATTAGAAACAAAATTACTCAAAAAAGATGGAGATTTATTGAATGTTCAATTACATTCTAAGCAGCTAGTTTTAAGAGGTAAAAAAAATATTTTAACATCTTTAGAAATAATTTAATAACCAAAAATAAGCAATATAAAATGTATAGGGCAAATTATAATCTAAATTATTATAAAAAAATAAACCTAAAAAATAGAAAAATATTCCAAAATATGTTATAATATATTTGTAAAACTAAAAATTGTAATAGGGGTGGTAAAATGAAATCTACAGGGATAGTTAGACAAATTGATGATCTTGGAAGAATTGTGATCCCAAAAGAGTTGAGAAAAACGATGGATTTAGATTCAAAAGATTCTCTAGAAATATATGTTGAAAATGATTCTATTATATTTTCAAAGTATGAAAGTGGATGTATATTTTGTAATGAATTAAGTGATACCTTTGAATATGAGGGTAAAACAATTTGTAAAAGTTGTTTAGAAGATATGGGTGAAAGTAAATAAAATATTTTAACTGCTCATCAAAACAATTAAGAATTTTGTTTTGATGAGTTTTTTTAGTTTTCAAAACCTTATTATAATATAAAAATATTAATGGTTTCACCTTAAAGAATCAAACATTTTTTGTTAATATTAAGGAAGAATCTGTTAATATTTTGTATAATCATAAAAAATAATTAAAAATTCAAAGATTATAGTAATAATTGTAAAACATTTATCTGTAAGTAAATTGGAATAACTGTTATAATACTTTTTAAGTAATAAAATATATATGGAGATGTTATATCAATGACTAATGAAAAAATTAATAAATTCAATTGGCAAATCCTTTTAATAATAATGTTTGTAGGTGTTGTAACTGGAATTTATAGGAACGGAATCATGACAGTATTTCCTTTTTTACAATCAGAGTATTCTTTATCAAGAGCTCAAGTAGGACTTTATTCTACATTTTTATATATAAGTTCAACTGGAGTAGCAATCTTTTCAGGCCGTTTTGCGGATCACTGGGGTGTGAAAAAAAGTATGATCGGGGGTTTATTACTGATGGGAGTATTTATTTCCCTTCATTCGATAGCTCCTTCGTTTATGTTTATCCTTGGTTTTGCTTTGCTGACGGGGTTAGGTTTTAGTATTATAGTTCCAACCAGTAGTAAAGGAATTGCTGAATGGTATCCTGCTGAGAAACAGTCTACTGTAATGGGGCTTATGACTCTTGGTTTTCCGATTGGAGGAGTAATAGGTTCTCTTGTGCTTCCCTGGATTGGTAAAAACTTTGGCTGGAGAATTGATATTATATTAATAGCCTTTTTAATCTTTTTAGCTGCTATCTTATTTACGTATTTTTATAAAGATAAACCGAAGAAAGTTAAAACTAATCAAGAAAAAAATAAAAAGAAGACTTCTCTTTATAATGATATATCTGTAATTTTAAAAAATAACTATATGTTGACACTTTGTTTACTAGGGATTATGTTTGGGCTAGCTTCAGGTATTGTTGCTACTCATTTCACCCTTTTTCTTTATTTAGATTATGGTTATACAGAAGTTATAGCCGGTTTAGGATTTATGCTCCTTCAGGTTGGAAGTATGGCTGCAAGACCGTTTTGGGGACTGGTAAATGATAATGTGTTCAACAACCAAAAAAGATATGGGTTTTTAATTTTAGGTATAATAGTAAGTTTTGTCTCTATAGTTTTTGCTATTATGAGTAACTATAGTCCTTCCTTACCTATCATATTATTTTTTGCATTTTTACTGGGGGCTTCGGGCCGTGGTTGGCAAGGGTTATATTTTTCAGCTGTGTCTGAACAGGTTGGAGAAGATGATACCGGTCTTGGTATAGGTTTATCCATGGTATTTGTCCGTTTGGGGATATTGACTGGACCTCCTGTTTTTGGTTATTTTGCTGACCAAGCTGAGTCATATTCATATAGTTGGCTAATACTGGGAATAATGATGATTGTTGTAATTATGGTAAGTCATTATTTCTTAACAAAATTTAATCATAAAAAAGAAGTTAAACAAAATTAAATAAGATAATCATAAAAAGGAAAACTTAAAAAGTAATATGAAATTGTAAAATTATTCTCAATAACCCCGGCGTTTTCCTTGACAGTATAATACCATAATGCTATAATATTTATTGTTGTGAGACTAATAATGGATAATATGCCGGGGTGGCGGAATTGGCAGACGCATCGGACTTAAAATCCGGTGGGAATTATTTTCCCGTATCGGTTCGAGCCCGATCCCCGGCACCATTTTTTAAGTGGGTATAGCTCAGTTGGTCAGAGTGCTACGTTGACATCGTAGAGGCCAGTGGTTCGAATCCACTTACCCACACCATTAATTATTCTAGTAAATCATCCCGGGGTACCGGGAATTTTTTAATTTAAAGGGAGAAATAATTATGAATTATTATTATTTATTAGTACCAATAATGGGTGCTATTATAGGTTATTTTACTAATTTTATTGCGGTTAAAATGTTATTTAGACCTCTAGAACCGATTAATATACCATTATTTAATATTAAAATCCAGGGGCTTTTACCTTCGCGGCGTGATGAACTCGCAGAAAGTATAGCAGAATCGATTGCGAGTAACCTACTTTCTATAGATAATATAATGGAAGAATTTGATAATGAAATGATAAAAGAAGAACTAAATTTCATAATTGAAGATACTATTGATCAGAAAATAAAAAAGAACTTTAAATATGTAATGCCCCGCTTATTAAAAGATTTGAGTCGTGAAATCATAGTAGATGCTATTAGAGAAGAAGTTGATGAGAATTTTGATGATTGGATGAAGACCTTAACGGGAAAGATAAAAGATGAAATAGATATAAAAGAGATGGTAGAATTGAAAATTAAATCATTTTCTTTAATTACCTTAGAAGAATTAGCATTAGATATTGCTTCCCGCGAATTAAAACATATCGAATACCTAGGTGGAGTGATAGGTTTTATTATAGGACTGGGACAACTTTTATTAATATATTTACTTTAATATTTTAAGATGGTAAAATATAAAAGTAATCATAAAGTTCTATTTTAATATTTACGGGGGAAACAAATGAAAACTAAGACTATCATTTTTTTAATTTTATTTATTTTAATATTTTCTTTTGTTAATAATAATTATTTAACTAAACCCGAATACTTTCCTGCTCTCATAATTGTTTATGATGATGGTCATAAAGAAGATATAACAAAAGCTTTACCTATTCACCAAAAGTATGGTGTGCCGGCAGTTTCAGCGGTTTATACTTCTGCCATCGGTAGTGGTTATAGTCTGAACCAAGAAGATCTTTTAAGACTACAAGCTAACGGATGGGAAATAGCCAGTCACGGTAAATATCACAGTGCCTTAATATATAATAGTATTACTGAAAAAATAAATGCTGGTGATAAAGCAATAAAATTAAATCATTCTAATTTAGTGGAAGAAAAACATACTTATTACATATATAATACAAAGCAACATTATGGAGAAAAGATCAAATTCAGTCATACAGTCCATAAAAGTGAGAATCTATATCATGTGCTTTCTGATGAGATAAATAACTTCTATCCTGAAAAATCAACTTTAATAAAATTAACTAAAGAAGCTATGAAAGAAGAAATAGTTGGTTCTAAGTTAGTATTAGAAGAAATGGGACTCAATGTTAATAGTTTTGTTTATCCTTATAACGGTATTATAGAACCCGCCAGTAAAATAGTGAAAAAATATTATGATTTTGGCCGGGGTGGTGGACGAGCAAGCTTAAATTTTCCTAATAACTTTATAAACCAAATTCCGCTTACAGTTAATAAATTAAAAGGGGTTTCTTTTGATAAAAGTGATCTTGAAAAAGATATTTTAGATCAACTACTTAAAGAAGCTGCCGATAAGAAAGTTCTGTTAATATTTTATGGCCATACTGGTAATGATAGTTTCAGTACTGAAAGATTAGAATATTTAATAAAAAAAGCCCAAAGACTAGATTATAATATAACCACCTTTAATGAATTAAGTGGAAAATGATTTAATACATATAGTAAAAAATATTTTATCACCGCAATTCTTGACATCATATATATATAATAATATAATTAAGAAAACAAATATAAATAATTAAAAGCTTTGAAAAGGAGAGTAAACTACTCAAAAGTTCATTAGAGAAAGATACCTTTGGCTGGAAGTATCTGTACTTGTAAGTAGTTGAAGACCACCTTTGAGCTGATAGGAAGAAAAAAGAAGTATTCTTATCCGGTTACCAAGACCGTTAAAACAGATAAGAGGGTTTTTTATATACCTAATTAGAGTGGAACCGCGACTTAATTCGTCTCTAGAACAGATGAGTTAAGTCTTTTTTTAATTTTTAAATATTTATTTAAAATAATAAGAGGAGGGAATTTAATTGAGTAAAATTAATGTTGAACTTCCGGATGGAAGTGTCTTAGAATATGAAGAAGAGAAAACAGTAGAAGAGATTGCCTATTCCATCGGGAAGGGTTTAGGAAGAGATGCAATCGGTGGTATAGTTGACGGCCAAGAAGTTGATGCTGATTATTTAATTAAAAATGATGTTGCTTTAAATATCATCACAATTGATTCTGATAAAGCTTTAGATATTTATCGTCATACTACCTCACATATTATGGCTCATGCAGTCCAGAGATTATATCCAGAAGCCAAACTTGCAATTGGCCCGACTATTGATGATGGCTTTTATTATGACTTTGATATAGACAAGGGTTTAAGTCCTGATGACTTAGAAGAAATTGAAGAAGAAATGGAAAAAATTATCGAGAATGACATCGAAATTAAACGAGAAGAAATGCCTAAAGATAAAGCAATTGAGTTTATGAAAGAAAAGGGCGAAGCTTATAAAGTGGAACTTATCGAAGAAATTGAAGATGAAAAGGTAAGTTTCTATCACCAGGGAGATTTCATAGATTTATGTAGAGGCCCCCATTTACCCTCAACTGGTTGGGTTAAAGCCTTTAAATTATTAAATACTGCAGGAGCTTATTGGCGTGGAGACGAAAACAATAAGATGTTGCAGAGAATTTATGGGACTGCTTTTAGAAAGGAAAATAGGCTTGAAGAGCATTTAGAACAGTTAAAAGAAGCAAAAAAACGGGACCATAATAAACTAGGTAGAGAACTCGATTTATTTATGACTTCTGACCTTGTTGGACAAGGTCTACCCCTTCTCAAACCTAAAGGAGCAAAAGTAGTTCAACTTCTACAGCGTTTTGTAGAAGATGAAGAAGAAAAAAGAGGTTATCGAATGACCAAAACACCTTTTATGGCTAAAAAAGATCTTTATGAAGTCTCAGGCCACTGGGAACACTATAAAGATGATATGTTTTTAATTAATGAAGATAATGAAGATGAAGAGACTATGGCATTAAGACCGATGACCTGCCCTTATCAGTTTACAATGTATAATTCTAAACTAAGAAGTTACCGGGATCTACCCATTAGATACTCTGAAACTTCCACATTATTTAGAAATGAAGCTTCAGGAGAGATGCATGGATTAATCCGGTTAAGACAGTTTACAATCTCTGAGGGTCACTTGATTGTAACCCCAGAACAACTGGAAGAAGAATTTAAAGGAGTCCTTAATTTAATAGATTACATTATGGATACCTTAGGAATTAGAGAAGATATTTGGTTTAGATTTTCTAAATGGGATCCTAAAAATAAGGATAAATACATCGATAATCCTGCAGCCTGGAAGGATTCTCAGGAAAAGATGAAAAATATACTTGATAAACTGGATTTAGAATATGTCGAAGTCGAAGATGAAGCGGCTTTCTATGGCCCAAAATTAGATATCCAGTTTGAAAATGTACACGGTAAAGAAGATACAATAATAACAGTTCAAATTGATTTTGCTTTACCCGAAAGATTTGATATGACTTATGTAGGAAAAGACAATGAGAAGAAAAGACCATATATAATTCACAGAACTTCGGTGGGCTGTTATGAAAGAACTCTAGCAATGTTAATCGAAAAGTATGCTGGAGCTTTCCCAACCTGGTTAGCACCTGTTCAGACTGTAGTTTTACCTGTATCTGATGATCAGGTAGATTATGCATATGAAGTTAAAGACAAATTATTTGAAGAAGGTGTTAGAGTAGAGGTTGATGACAGTAATGAAAAACTCGGATATAAGATTAGACAAGCCCAATTAGAAAAAATACCATATATGTTAATAGTAGGTTCCCGCGAAGCGGAAGAAGGCAGTGTTTCAGTCCGTGATAGAGATGAAGGAGATCTAGGAGAATATAGTTATAAAGAATTTAAAAATAGGATTTTACAGGAAATAAGAGAAAAAGTTAAATAGAAAGTTGACATAATGTCATCTTTTGTGGTACAATTTAAGTCGACAATGAAGTAGAAACCACTGTTTCTCACCAATAATAGGATTATTGGTTAATAGTTAGTATGTTTTCTTTGAGGCGATTTATGTCTCCTAACTTTTGTGAATTTAGCGGGTGGTTTCTACCACCCGTTTTTTAATTTGTTGTCAAAAAAAAGTGGAGGTGCATAAAATCAGTAATAATAATAGTTTGCGTGTTAATGATCAAATTAGAGCTAATAAAGTTAGGTTAATTGATAATGACGGTGAGCAAATTGGTGTCAAAGGTTTTGAGGATGCCATTACAACAGCTCAGGATAGAGGTTTTGACTTAGTGGAAGTAGCTCCACAGGCTGATCCACCTGTATGTAAGATAATGGATTATGGTAAATATAAATATGAGCAAGCTAAAAAGCTACAAAAGCAAAAGAAAAATCAAAATGTAATGAAAGTTAAAGAAGTGCAGATGGGTGTTAAAATCCAGGACCACGACTTTAATGTTAAATTAAAGCAAGCTCGTAGATTTTTAAATGATAAGAACAAAGTTAAAGTTAGGATTCGTTTCCGGGGTAGAGAAATGGTTCATAAAGATATTGGCTATGAACTTATGGATCGACTTAAAGAACAAACCGAGGATATTGGTAAAGTTGAAAGCGGCCCTAAGATGGAAGGTCACAACATGCTTATGTTCTTAACCCCTAAAAGTGAAAATTAAGGAGGAATTAATCTATGCCTAAACTTAAAACACATAAAGGAATTAAAAAGAGAGTTAAGGTTACTAAAAGCGGTAAAATCAAAAGAAGAAAAGCTTTTAAAAGCCATATTTTAACTAAAAAGTCAAGTAAAAGAAAAAGACAATTGAAAAAACCTAAGATGATGGATAAAACACATCAGAAGAAATATAAAAAATTACTACCATATGAATAATTAGACATTTGGTAAGTTTCGAAAAGGAGTGATTAATCATGGCTCGTGTGAAGAGAGGTTCAAGAGGACGTAAAAGAAGAAAGAAAGTTTTAAAATCTGCTAAAGGTTTTATTGGTTCTAGAAGTACACTTTTTCGTCCAGCAAAACAGGCTGTAAACAAATCATTACAGTATGCATATAGAGATAGACGACAAAAGAAACGTGAATTCCGTCGTTTATGGATTACAAGAATTAATGCAGCAGCTAGACAAAACGGCCTAGCTTATTCCAGATTTATTAATGGTTTAAAACAGGCAAATGTTGAAATAGATAGAAAGATGTTGGCTGACTTAGCTGTAAATGATAAAGATGCTTTTAGCGAATTAGTTGAAGTAGCAAAAGCTGAATTATAAAAAATACTTAAAAACCCGGCTTTTTGCCGGGTTTTAACTATATTAAGGTGAGATATTATGGAAAAGATAACAAGTATAAAAAATGATAAAATTAAAGAACTCAGAAAATTATATCAGAAAAAATATAGAAAATCTAAAAAACAATTCATTTTAGAAGGACTGAGGCTAATACGGGGTGCCTTTAAATTAGGTGCTGACCTTGAACAGATTTTTTTAACTAAAGATTACTATGAAAACCATAAAACTGAGTCCTTTATTATCAACAATGAAAACAAATTAGTATATGTTTCATCTAATTTAATAGAAGAAGTTGCTGATACAGATAATCCCCAGGAAATAATTGCAGTAGTAAACGAACCTAAAACCAGCCTTTATGAAGTTTTAGCTCAAGATTACATATTGGTAATGGACCGGATTCAAAACCCCGGGAATATGGGTACTATTTTCAGAACAGCAGCTGCTGCTGGTTTTCAGTCTATCATAATTACAAAAGGATCAGTTGATGTCTACAATCTTAAGGTTTTAAGATCTTCGGTAGGTGCAATTTATTCTTTACCTTTTGTAAAAAATATTGAGTTAAATGAACTTACTGAATCTTTACAAAAACAGAACATGTCAATTTATGCATCCGACCTCAACACAGATAGTTACTATAATGAAATAGCCTATGAAAAACCCTTGGTTTTGGTCATCGGTAATGAGGCGCAAGGGATTAGACCTGAAATAATAGAATTGGCTGATCAAAAAATAAAAATACCACTTAAAGGAAATATAGAATCACTTAATGCAGGAGTAGCTGCTGGTGTATTAATGTTCAAAATAGCAGAAAATTAAAAAAATAAAGAGTTATATCCTTGTCAAAACAAGGAACTTGTGATATAATTTAAAAAAGTTAAGGAACAACTATCTCTGTGAAAGGATGTGGTCTTGTTGGGTGTAACTACATCATTGTTCTGGAAATTGTTTGAGGAGACTGGCTCGGTAGATGCTTATCTGGCATATAGGAGACTGTTTAGGACAAAAATGGGAAGAGGTAGTTGAATTCTAAGAAATTAAATACATAAAGGCTAGGAAAGAGAGAGTAGTTACAGTAGCTAATTACAGGAAGAAAATGCCAATAGACTGAGAGCATTTTCATTATAGAACTGTAATGAAGTTCACTCTGGAGCCGAAGGCTGAACCAAAAGTAGGTCTTATCCGGGTAATTCCGTTAACAAATTCAAGTGATCTCAGTACTTTGAGGTAACTAGGGTGGTACCGCGTTCATCTCGTCCCTTTTTGAGGACGAGTTTTTTTTATGTCAAAAATGGAGGTGTAAACAATGGATTTATTAACAGAAATTAAAAAAATAGAAAAAGAAGTGGAAAAAAAGTTTGCAAACGTAAAAGACCTTGATGAGTTAGAAGATTTACGAGTTAAGTACTTAGGTAAAAATGGGGAAATAACACAAATCTTTAGTAAGATGGGTCAGGTAGACGATGACAAAAAGCCAATTGTAGGTAAAGAAACTAATATTTTAAAAAATAAAATACAGGACCTCTATAATGAAATTAAAGAGAAAAAAGAAAAAGAATTAAAAGAAAAGAAACTTAAGGAAGAGACAATTGATGTTACATTACCAGGTGCAGAGACTAATATAGGACACAAAAACCCCTTTACTCATATAATTGATGAAGTAGTAGAATTGTTTTTAGGAATGGGTTTTAGTATTGAGGAAGGGCCCGAAGTAGAAACCGAATACTATAACTTCGAGGCTTTAAATATTCCGGAAGACCATCCTGCGCGTGATTTACAGGATACCTTATATATTGACGATAAATATTTATTAAGAACCCATACTTCTCCGGTACAGATTAGGACTATGGATAAACAAGACCCACCAATTAGAATCATTGCACCGGGGCGTGTTTATAGATCAGATGAACTAGATGCATCTCATTCCCCAAATTTCCATCAAATAGAGGGATTAGTTATTGATAAGGATATTTCATTTAGTGATTTAAAAGGTACTATCGAAGCCTTTGTTCATCAAATGTATGGTGAAGATCGAGAAATAAGATTTAGACCAAGCTATTTCCCTTTTACAGAACCGAGTGCAGAAGTTGATGTTTCCTGTAATGTTTGTGAAGGAGAAGGCTGTTCATTTTGTTCCTATACAGGTTGGGTTGAAGTATTAGGTTCAGGTATGGTTCATCCCAATGTATTAAAGATGTCAGGACTTGATCCTGATGTTTATAGTGGTTTTGCCTTTGGAATGGGCTGGGATCGAATTGCAATGTTAAAATATGATATCAATGATATTAGAGTATTGTATGAAAATGACAAAAGATTTATCCATCAATTTTAACAAAGGAGTGAGAAATAAATGCAGGTACCATATAATTGGTTAAAAACATATATAGATTTTCCCTATACTCCAAAAGAGTTGTCACATAAGTTTACAATGGCAGGTCTGGAGGTAGAGAACCTAGAATATTTAGGTAAAGGATTAGAAGATATTAAAATTGGTAAAATTGTAGAAATAGACAACCATCCTAATGCTGATAAACTTAAAATATGTAAAGTAGATATTGGTGACAAAGTGCTGCAAATGATTACGGGAGCACCAAATGTACGAGTTGATATTAAGGTTCCCGTTGCAGAAGTTGGCGTTACCTTACCAACCGGGATGGAAATTGAGGAAACTAAATTAAGAGGTAAAGTTTCTGAAGGAATGATCTGTTCTAAAGACGAACTTGGTTTACAGGAAGAAAGAGCCAGTGGAATCATGATTCTACCTGATACCGCTCAGGTGGGAGAAAGGTTTGTTGAATTTCAAGGGCTTGACGAATATGTGCTTGATTTAGATTTAACACCTAATTATGCTCGTTGTCTTGGGCTATTAGGTATTGCAAGAGAAGTAAAAGCAATGCTGGCTGAACCATCTGAAATAGATAAACCTAAAATCGAAATTAAAGAAGATAGATCTGATCCGATTGAAGATAAAGCAGCCATTAAAATAGAAGATGAAGAACTTTGTCCTCGTTATGCAGGGCGTGTTATAAAAGATGTTAAAATAAAACCATCCCCAATGTGGATGCAGAGACGTTTAAAAGCTGCTGGGATTAGACCGATCAATAATATAGTTGATATAACTAACTATGTTTTACTTGAATACAACCAACCTCTTCATGCTTTTGACTTAGGTAATATAAAAGACGGTAAAATTATAGTCAGAAGAGCCAAAGAAAATGAGAAGGTCATCACATTAGATGAGGTTGAAAGAACTTTAGACCAGGAAACTTTAGTTATTACAGATCCTGAAAAGATAATTGCAGTAGCTGGAGTCATGGGAGCAGAAAATAGTGAGGTAACCCGTAAAACAACCGATATATTCTTAGAGGCCGCCTATTTTGAACCGACTAGTATTAGAAGAACGGCTCGTAAACTTGGTTTACCAAGTGAAGCCTCCCATCGTTTTGAACGAGGGGTTGATATTAAAAGAGTTATAGAAGCAGGAAACAGAGCCGCCTATTTAATGCAGCAGTATGCGGAAGGGACAGTTGCCAAAGGTGTATTGGATAATTATCCCTTACCATATCAGGATAATATAATCGAAGTTAGTTTAGCAAAGATAAATAGGTTACTTGGAATCTCTTTAGAAAAAGATAAGATAGAAGAGATGTTAAAAAGATTGGAAATTGAAGTGGTTAAAAAAGCTGAAGATCTATTAAAAGTAAAAGTACCTTCCTATCGAAATGATATGGAACAGGATGCCGATGTTATTGAAGAAATTGCTCGAATTTACGGATATAATAATATACCAACTACTAGACCAAAAACTAATGAAGTAGGGCAAAGAACACGCAAACAAAAGATTGAAAAACAAATTAAAAATCTCATGAATTCGGCCGGTCTAGATGAGATAATAACATTTAGTTTAACCGGACCTCAAGATTATAAAGATTTAATGTTACCTGACGACCACAGATATAAAAACTGGGTTAGTATTAAAAATCCATTAAATAAAGCCTTTGGTCTTTTAAGAACTTCTTTACTACCGGGCTTAATTGACTCGATGGCTACTAATGCTAAAAGACAAATTGAAGAAGTTAAGTACTTTGAAACCGGACGAACCTTTTTAAATCAAGGTCACCGTAAAAGACCATTAGAAAACACCAAATTAGCAGCCGGTTCGATGGGAGCAGGTCAGGATATCTGGGATCAGGATGCATCTGATTTTTACTACCTTAAAGGTGCATTAGAGGAACTGTTTGCCCGTTTAGATTTAACCGATCAAATTGAATTTGTACGTGGAGATGAAGTTTTCATGCACCCCGGACGAACAGCTGATATTTTGTATAAGGGAGTAAAAATTGGAGTATTAGGTGAACTTAAACCAAAAATAATAGATAACTATGATCTTAAAGATAGAACAGCAGTAACAGAAATTGATTTAACAACTATCTTTGAAGAAGTAAAAATTGGAGATTATCTGTTTGAAATGCTGCCTAAATATCCAGCCGTAGATAGAGATTTAGCAATTAAGATTTCAGAAGATGTACCAGTAATGGAAGTCTTAAACTTAATTAATAATACTGATGATACAATCTTAAAAGAGACTGAGTTATTTGATATTTACCAGGGAGAACAGATTCCTGAAGGTCAAAAATCAATTGCATTCAAATTGTTATTCCAAGCACTAGACCGTACTTTAACAGATCAAGAAGTAAATGAAGTAGTCAATAATATCGTTAATAAGCTGGAAAGTGAATATGAAGCTGAAATACGAAAAAAGTAAACAGGTTGCAGGAATTTCAATTATAATAGTGAATTTATTAAAGTAGAACATTAATAAACAGGGGTTGGATAATAATGGAAAAGTATCAAGAAATAAATAAGGTTAATATCAGCATTTTAGAAGAAGAACTGGTTGTAAAAGGTGAGGTTTCTGAAGATTATGTGAAAGATCTTGCCGACTTTATAAATAATGTAGGGCGAGAGATACAGGAGACCTATCCCCGTTTACCCCGCAGAACTTTGTTGGGGCTTACTATGGTTAATATTGCTGATGAATATTTTAAAACAAAATCTAAGCTTCAAGAATTGAAAAAGGAAAATAAGGAGCTTAAAGAGTTACGAGATAAATTAATAAAAGATAATAATTCACTAAAAAGAGACAATAGGGAATTAAATAAGCTTTTGGAGGAGGCAGATTGATAAATTGGGTGGTTCTATAACAGTCATTGATATTTTAATAAGTCTCATCCTTCTCTACTT
>Ga0207714_1000406_pt1 | contig 30188 bp, 20 predicted proteins | sample PonA232FremontCA_2_FD_187270 | JGI IMG/M metagenome (GOLD analysis project Ga0207714, IMG submission 187270) | Marine sediment microbial community from Fremont, CA, USA - Pond A23 Sediment 2 (SPAdes) | ecosystem: Environmental > Aquatic > Marine > Unclassified | place: USA: Fremont, California...
CGTCAACGGCCTTGACCACGCCGTCTTCCGTGTAGAAGTAGGTCTTGAGGTCGTCAAGCTCTATTAAAGGCATAAATCCTCCAGAGAAAAGTATTTAAATCAGATGATGGGCCAATCCAATAAAGCGATAAATGATCTTAAAACACTCCATATTTCAGTCAACTCAATTCTCATAATGACATTTCATATCTTCATTGAAAGGTAAATCCATGATATCATACCAAACACTCTTGACTTGCTTGAGCGAGTTTGTCCGCGGATCTCTTACCAATACTTCTTCCAGGACCTTTCTATCACCTGTCGTAAATGTCTCCAGAACCCATTCCATTTTTAGTATTCTCGGCCGCAAATACATCTTATTTATTCTTTCCGGTACTCCTACCACGTCTTTCGAAAGCCCCCTAATTACGTCTCCATTTGGGATATTAAGGAAAGATCTGGTTTCTTCACCGTTCTCAAGAGCATTAATAATTGGAATATGTTACTCCCCGCTTTGTTCTTCCGGGTCCAGATCAAGTTGGTCAAGGACACTTCTTCCTTTCTGGCCAACCAGTTCAAAAAGTTCTTCTCTCTTCTTTCGCAGCTTTTTGTAAAACCGTGGACGCGCAATATCATTATCTATTCCACCAAATTTCCCATACCATCTTTTTTTGTTGCTATATCATAATGATATTTCCAAGTATTATTTTTAACTGTATCGTTAATCGGCATTTTTCCGTAAAAATCGTACATGTCCAGAGCCGCAGGACTTAATTCATAACCCCAAGGGTCACTGGGCTCCCAGTCAGAAGCGTTATCCTTTATCCAATTATCCAGTATAGGATAGGCGTTTTCGCCGTCATAGCGGAAGCGGGTGAGCCAGATTCCATGGTTAACTCCCGCCACCTGCCAATCCACTCTGGAAGAATCCAGGCCTAAAGTGTCAAAAAGACTATGAGCACCGTGAAAACCGTGACAAATTCCAATTATTTTAGCATCAGTCTCTCTTTGGACAAGCTGAGTTATTTCAAAGACTGGGTTTGCAGTATTTAGTAACCATGCGTCTGGACAGATATTCTGAACTGATTCAGCAATATCTAGCGCAAGCTTTAGTTGGTTGTAATTCGTAAAGGTAAAATAATCCGAGACCCTGTTGAAGTTCTGAGCATCGATGCCTCTGTAGTAGCCGTGCCGCTCGGCCAGTTTTCTCGTTTTTTCGTATTGCTCATAACCATCCTCGTGTGTTTTGGCTTTAGCAAGGGCGGTGTTAATTACGTAATCGGCATTTTGAAGTACAGCCTTCCTGTTAGTAGTTTTTTCAAGCTCCAAAGAATCACCAAGTTCATTGGACAGACTAGTTGTTAGTTTGTATATCGCGTCCAAACTTTTTTCATCTATACCCATCAATACAATAGAACTATTCGATAGACCCTTTTCGTGTTCTATATCGTTTATGAGGTCAAGTGTAAGCCTAACGCTTCCTGCCCCGATAAAAGCTATCTTTGGCGACATCCTTACACCCCTCACCCTTTTTCTCAAACCGGGAGACGAACCTGGTAGCTCTCCGGGAAAGTTTGATTTTCATTTATTTTTCACCTCAAGAAGACTTTATGAAGTCTGTCATCTGCACAGCATTCTCATGATTTATTCCTTCTCTTTACAGGAGTCCTAGCAGATTCAATAAAAGCTTGCAGGTTTTCCGGCGGAACTTCTGGTTGAACCGCGTGAGCAGGAGCAACTATGTATCCTCCACCTCCCCCCAAGATCCGCTTTTGCTTGTTCACATATTGTTTAACTTCATCGGGATCCTTGAAAGGCAATACATCCTGAATATCAATTGCTCCATGAAAACAGAGATCTTTTCCGAATTCCCTCTTTATCCCGGCTGCATCCATACCTTTTGCATTGGGCTGCAGTGGATTCAAAATATCCACCCCCATATCGATGAAATCATCGATCAGAGGGCGCACTGCTCCGTCGCTATGGAGCATAACGTAAACTGAAGGTGCTCTGTTCTTAATAAAACTTATTAGTTCAGCTATTTTCGGCTCAACGATCTCCCGGAACGTCTCTGGCGAGACCATTAACTGATCCTGCATTCCGAGATCTTCCGTAAGTTGCACAATATTCAAATAATCCCCCGCTTCAGCTAAAAACCCATCCCAAAATTCCTTTTGTACTTCCAAAAGAGACCGCATGACCGCCGAAGCCCTTTCCTTGTTTCCAGCAAGGTCTTTGTACTGATTTACCCATCCTCTTAACCAAAAAGACATCTCAAATATTCCGGCACAACACCCTCCTTTTAAAGCATAACCTTTCTCGGATAGCTTTTTAGCTTCATGCTCCAACCCTGAAAACCTGCTTTGGAAAACTTCAGGCCAATCATAATCGCTCAATGCAGCCGGATCTTCTAAGTCTTTTAACGGTGCTTCGTCTTCCAGGATATCATAATAGCCAGCTCCGGACTTTTTCCTGACGATTCCCCACTCATCTCTATATTTATTACCGGGTAATTCCTCTGTTGCACCTTCAGGTGGAGGATTAGGGGATATTTCTCTTATATCACCCCCAATTGTTTTTAGGAATTTCTTGTTCGGTTTTACCGTCGTCGTGATTCTGCTAACCCCCCTATGATCAGCTGGAATATCCAAATATTGGGAAAATTTCTTATAGGCCTCGAGTGTTAGCCCCGTAAGCCCCTCTCCCAAATCAAAAGGAGGGTGATCAATTTTTTTTCTCTCTATCGCACCTAATACTCGATCGATGGATCTCATAAATCTCCTCACATGACCCCAATCAGATTATAAACCTAAAATGCATTGAAATTCTTTTAACTTTTAGCAGAAACTGCCAACGTTCTACTGAAAAAAAACACCAGAAGTAAATTTAAATTTGATAATTATTGGATTGTATTAAATGGATCCGCAGCATCACGTATTCCATCTCCAACGAAATTAAAGGCCAGTACTGCAAGTACCACCGCGATTCCTGGTAGCAACATCCATGGATAGGTAGCTACAGATTGAATGTTCTGAGCATTTTTTAGTAAAACCCCCCAGCTTATTGCAGGCGGACGCAGCCCTAAACCAAGAAAGCTCAATGAAGTCTCAGCTATTATCATATTTGGCACTCCAAGGGTTAGATGTACAAGCAAGTAACTCATAAAATTAGGTATTAAATGTCTTACTATTATCCTTCCTTCACCTGCTCCATAAGCCCTTGCAGCTTCGGAAAATTCCTCGGTTTTTAGGGAAAGTATCCCTCCCCTCACTACCCTCGCTAGACCAGCCCAGTTAACTATGGAAAGGAGGATAGTTATCGCGAAGTACATCTGGATAACTGACCAGTTAGAAGGTACTGCAGCAGCTAGTCCCATCCATAGTGGTATTTTTGGTATGGTAAGCAAGACTTCAATTATCCTTTGAATTACTGTATCTATTTTCCCCCCGTAATACCCAGATATGCCTCCAATGAAAACCCCCAGTATCAGGCTTAAGAATATACCTATTAAACCAATACTTAGTGATAAGCGCGCTCCATGTAATATCCTTGAAAGCATTCCACGTCCCAATTCATCCGTACCCAATGGATAAAAAGCGCCTTCCTTAGTCCCAAAGAGATGTATATCAGTTTTATAAAAACCTAGGAACTTGTAAGTTTCACCTCTCACAAAAAAACGAACCGGGTTTTTTTCATCCTTATCTTCTTTGTATACCTTTTGGAACGTTTCAGGGTCCCTCTCTGATTTCACCCCATAAACAAAAGGCCTCTGTAATTTCCCGTCGTCCACAAAACGTATTCTTTGGGGCGGCATATAAGTGAAACTACTGCGTTTGTTTGGATTATGAGGAGCTAAAAAACCACACGTAGTGGCAATAAGATAGAGAATGAATAGTAAGACTAAACCAATTTTTGCAAGAGTATGTTTTTTAAATTCTCGCCACACTATGGACCATACCATAAATTACCCTCGTTTAATCGTACTTAATCCGTGGGTCAACAACTGCCAGCAACACATCAGAAAGAAACACAGTTATTACCACCAAAGTACTTTGCATTAAAATAATCGTTCCCCCAAGATACATATCCTGGGATCTCAGAGCAGTCATTAAAGTTGGGCCGAGTATTGGCAACCCCAAAACTATCCCAGCAATGGTACCCCTTGAGACTATTTTTGGTATAGTTACAGCTGCTCGGCTAATAACAGGGTTAATTGCCAACCTGGTGGGATACTTCAATATAGCTTTCCATTCGGGAACCCCTTTTGACCTGGCTGTACGCATGTATTGTTTCCCAAGCTCATCAAGCATTTGTCCTCTTACAATTCGGATAAGGCCAGCCATACCGGCTGTTCCTACCACTACAATAGGGATCCATAGATGAGCCAATAAATCTATTATCTTGGAAAACGACCAGCTCGCCCCGATGTATTTAGCTGACAACAACCCGCCCACATTAACTCCAAAAAAATTAAATCCTATAAACATCAAGATTAGGGCTAATAGGAAATTCGGAATTGATAGGCCAATAAATCCGAATAGTGTGAAGAAGTAGTCAAAAGGAGAATACTGTTTAACAGCTGAATATATACCTATAGGGATGGCAAAAATCCATTGAAAAAGCAAGGTTGCAAGAGAAAGAATAACAGTAAACCCAATTCTCCTTGATATAATATCCAGAACTGGTTCTTCTAGTTGAAAAGAATATCCAAAATCTCCATGAAAAAACCCCTCAACCCATTTGTAATATTGAACCGGCCAAGGTTGGTTTAAACCATACTGCGTTCTTAAGTTTTGAATCGTAGCTTGGTCAACTTCTACTCCCGTTTGACTCAACTGCTGGATGTAAGCAGTCAGATAGTCTCCTGGAGGTAAAGTTATTATCGCAAAAGAAATCAAGGAAATAAGTAACAAAGTCGGAATCAGTAACAGAGTTCTTCGTATTATAAAGTTTGTCATGGTAGATTGGTCCACCAGCCGCTGTACTCCATAACAGCGACTGGTGGTATTGAATTTTTTTTACCTGTTATCAGCCGACTTCCAGTAGAATTGTTCCAGCCAAGTCGAGGCGCCACCTCCGTAACTCATAGGTCCAGGTGCAGGCCCACCAATATTTACGTTACCTAAATCTTGATCTGAAACTGATGGTTTTCCAACGAAACCTACTGTCCCCACGTGCCATACGTTATCAGCCCATATTTCTCCTAGCTCATTTATGATCTCTTTTTGCTTTTCCTGGCTGGCAAAAGGTAGTTGTGACGCAAGATCATAAAGATGCTTGATCTTTTCTGGAGGTTCTTTCCCAGACGCACCGTCCGACGTAAACCATTGGGAATATTTCGGGAAGCATGTAGTTTCAACGCCCCAGCGTCCTCCTTTGCCAGAAATCACGGACATCTTAGCCGAGCCGTCCGTAACCCAGACTGCCACCTGGTGGTTACCTGCTTGCTGGGTGCGTTTTATGTAGTAATTTCTTTCCAAGACATTCATGTTTGCCTTCACACCAACATCTCTCCAGTAATCACGAACTAATTGGGTGACTGAAGGCCAAAATGACTGGTCTTGGGTTAGGGCAATTCTCAAAGTAAGGTTTTTACCGTCAGGCCTTTCTCTCCATCCGTCTCCATCTTCATCCGTCAAACCGATGCTATCGAGGATCTCCCTTGCTCCTTCCGGATCATAATTCACATAGGAGTTGGCAAAAGATTCCTCGAAACCAGGCATAGACGGTGGAAACGCAGATTGCCTTGCCTTACCTTGTCCAAGGAATACTGTTTCATTTATCTCCTTCCGATTAATGGCGAGAGAAAGAGCCCGTCTAAATTGCTTATCTTCCAGGATGTCTCCAAGCACCTCATCCTTGGTGTAATTTTGATTAAAGTAAAATGTAGCGTAAGAGGCCCAGGGATCTATTCCAAGCCAGGCATTATAATTACCTTTTTCTTCATTATTTTTCAGAGTAGGGAATTTACTTATCCCTATACCCCACCCGTCAAAATCTATTTGGCCCGACATGATCTGTGACAGATGAGTCTCCGAAGAGCCGCCAAAGTAAGTGATTCTTACCTCATTAATATAAGGTAACTGATTTCCTTGAGTATCAACTTTGAAGTAATAGGGATTTCTCTTAAGTATTGCCCCGCTTGCTGTTCTTTCCTCCAGTATCCAAGGGAGTACTGTAGGTACATCTTTAGCCGGGTAGCCAGTGGCGACTAGGTTCATAGAGGCTTTTGACTTGAATAGACGGGTCCAGCTATCAAAACCTTCTTCCTGTGCAAGCTCGGAAGCGCTTTTATTGTATTTAATATGGTACTTTTTGAAGTAGTGTTTTGGTAAATAGTTAAAGCCCCAGTCATTCATACCTTGGAGACCGCTAAAGCCTGAGCTATTGAGGTTATTTATGAAAGCATAATAAGGTTTAGTAAATTTAAATTTGAGAGTATACTTATCAACCGCAGTCACGTCGTCAAGAAAATCAAACCCAGCTGAAGCAGTGAGTTCCTGGTTTTTGAGTACGTCTTCGTACCAAAAAAGAAAGTCTTCAGTAGTAACTGGTTCCCCATCCGACCACTTCATACCCTCTCTCAAGTGGAGGTGCATTATTTTACCATCATCTTTAAATTCCCAGCTTTTGCCAATGTTGGGTACAGTCTTACCAGATAGTGGTTTAAACCGATCAAGCCTCAAAACGTACTCCGCCATCATTTGACCAGCCGGGCTCCACATTGACTTACTACTCGCCCCCAAAGTTATTGTTCCACCGTATTTACCAACTTTATTAGTAGGGTTAACGACTAGTGGTTCATCAGGTAATCTCTCTTTAAGGGGCGGCAACTCTCCCCCTTTAACCTTTTGTTCTAAATTAGGAGCTTGGTTAAAGTGCGTTATATTTGCTTTATTAAATGGTATGACCGGCTCTTCAGCGGCAATTACACTAAAAGAGGTTAAAAGTAACAAAGCTGATAAGAGTATGCTAATTGCTAATTCTTTATTGTTCATTTTTACCTCCTGTTAGGCAAGTCTGTTGGGGTTATCCCACTGGCGACACGAATTATTTTTTGCTTTTTTCACCTCCCTAAATTATTTAACCAGCCAAAGTTTGATATTAAAAAAATAGCTTTTATTATTACAATAGTATTATATGGTGCCCGCTTTGGTTTTCAAGGACTCCTTTGTTCTTATATCGATTATTTTTTTATCAATATAGATATAAAAAAATCAGGACACATAATGTTCTTATATTTTATACTAGCAATATATTTTCGTTTATGTTAAAGTATGTCAATAAATTAACTGATAAAAATTTTAAGTTCCTCTGGGAGGAAAAGATGAACCAAAACAAAATAAATTTTGCAATAGTTGGAGTTCGCAATTTTGCCGGAGTACATATAAAAAATATTCAAAAACTGGAAAAAGAGTCGGAGATGGAACTAAAAGGAGTAGTAATAAGAAACAAAAGAAAAAACAGACCTGAAAAAGAGGATCTGTCCTCACAGGGAATTAAAATATTTGACAGTTACAAAGATCTTTTAAACAATGGTGAAAATTTAGTAGACATCATATCTCTGCCCACCAGCATACACACTCACGCAGAAATGGCCAATCAAGCTATGAAAGCTGGTTATAACGTTCTTTTAGAAAAACCCCCAGCTCCCACAGTAGAAGAAATCGATAGAATGATTAAGACGGAAAAAGAAACAGGAAAATTTTGCTCGATCGGCTTCCAGTTTATTCATTCGCGCTCAATTAGAAGATTAAAAAATATAATCCTTAGAGGTGAACTCGGCCAAATCAAGGAAATAGCAACCAAAGGGTACTGGCCCCGTTACCGCTCCTATTACGAAAGGAACAACTGGGCCGGGAGAAGTATTGTTGAAGGAAATCTGGTTCTGGACGGCCCCATGCACAATGCCTTTGCTCACTACCTAAATAACATGCTTTTTCTGGCCTCAAGAGAAAAGAGCGACACAGCTTCCCTGAAAAAAGTCCGTGCTGAGCTCTATCGGGGGCATACCTACATAGAAGCCGACGATACGTCCTGTCTGGAAGCTGAGACGGAAACCGGGACGAAGATTTACTTTTACGTTAATCACACCTCTCAGAAATCTCAGGATCCCTACACGGAAATAATCGGTGAAAAAGGCAGGGCGATATGGTATAAGAACGAAAAAACGGAGATCAATTTTAACAACGGGAGCACGCAGGAGTTTGACAACGAAGGAATAGACCCCTGGCTCGAGGTGTTTAGGACTACGGCCAGAGCACATAGAGGAGGACTGGAGAGGCCGTACTGCACTCCTTCAAATTGCCGCAATTTCGTTGTTGCTATAAATGGAGCCTATGAGTCAAGTAAGACGATCTCTCCGATACCTGAAGAATACGTCGAGGAGTTCGAAACTGAGGGCGGTAAGTTCAAAACCGAAGTAGAAAATATCGAAGAAATAATGGATGAAGCATTCAGAAAAAGAAAACTACTCTCGGATCTTGATCTGGAATGGGCGAGACCGACTGATAGCGTTAACGTGGAGAATTATAAACGTTTTCAGCCCTTTCTTGCTAATCACTAAGATAGTGTTTATTGCTGATATTTTCTCAAAGGATAATTTAAGACGGAAGATATAGGTTCAATGGAATTCATCTGTCGGCCCCGTAAGAAGGTTCAAAACAACCTGAGTCTGGAAAAATCAGGAGAGATGAAACAATGAAAGTATGCATGATAGGTTATACAGGCCATAACAATTACGTTCTTGAAGGTTTAAGAAGGGACGAGAGAGCAACTGTAGTCGGTATAGCACCAGGGCCGGATGAAGAAAATCAGAGTGAACTGATCGAGAAGCTCGAGTCGCTGGGTGAGAAGCCAAAGAACTTTCATAACTATAAAAAAATGCTGGAAAGCCAAACCCCTGACGTAGTAACCGTGGCCTGCCACTTCAACAACCACTCCAGGGTCAGCCAGCAAGCATTAGCTGGAGGCTATAATGTCTTCGTGGAAAAACCAGTTGCAACCACATTAGATGAGCTAACTAGGCTGAGAAACTCTTTTGAAAGCTCTGAGGGATCTCTTGTAACGATGTTTGGCAGCAGGTACCAGCCATGGTTCGAGACGGCAAGAAACATTATCGAAGAAGGCGCCATAGGCTCCATCAGGTTGATGAACGCTCAAAAATCTTACGTCCTCGGAGATCGTTCTTCTCTCTATCGAAACCGAAATAGTTACGGGGGGACTATTCCCTGGGTTGGTAGTCATGCAATTGACTGGTTATACTGGTTTAGCGAAAAGGAGTTTGAGTCCGTATTCGCCACACATTCAACCCTAAGCAACAAAAATCACGGAGAGTTAGAAAGCACGGCACTTTGCCTGTTCGAACTGGAAGATGAAATTATGGGAAGTGTTAGCCTTGACTACCTGAGACCAAGGGGAGCAACCTCCCATGGTGATGACCGCCTCAGGCTTGCGGGCAAAAAAGGGATCCTCGAAATTATCGATGATGAAGTATACTTGATTAACCAAAAAGTAGAGGGGATAAGAAAAGTCCCCCTAAAATCCAAAAAAGAGAGTATCTTTAAGGATTTTCTCGACTACCTGCGGGGAAGCGGCAAATGTAAAATATCGGCCAAAACTTCTTTTTACGTAACAGAAGTCGCGCTGAAAGCAAGATCATCCGCAGATCAGGGGAAGTTAATCAAAATCTGACCCAACCCTTCAATTAATATTTCGCCGGCTTACACGGTTCAGATTTACAGATACCCTAGTTCAAATGTGCCACCCGTACTTCAACCGTAAAAAATTTTCAAACTCTTTATCTCAAACGGGGAAAAGTTGAGTTTCAAACCTGATTCTTCTTGAGCCAGTTCCTCTTTTTCATCTTCTATCAAATTTATTCTAAAAATCCTTTCGGGCTCAAAGCCGAGCTTCAGGCTAGTCTCTACTTGACGCCCCCAGGCCTCATAACACCTTATTACTATTGCCTGGCTCGTGTCTTCGGACCGCTTAATTGCTTCTACTACTACACCATCATCTCCAACTTCCAGAAACGGTTCTATGGATTCTAGCTTATCGCAACTTTGCACCCCAGGTTCAGAATTCAGATCGTACGCCTGCCGGATGACGCCTGATTCTCGAAAATCACCGTGATGAGGCAAAAAAGAATAAGTGAACTCGTGAGCTATCATGTCCGCCTCCGGATCGGGAGATTTCGGTGCCCTTAATAGACTCAGGCCAATGTTAGCCCCATCCACGTTCACACCGTATTTACAATCATTTAAAAGTGCCGCACCATAGCCGTACTCCGATACGTCAACCCACTTCTGGTGAGGAACTTCGAACCTGGCTTTATCCCAGCTTGTGTTATTATGCGTGAGCCTGTCATAATGTCCGTATTGCACCTCATAGGTTGCTTCTTCGGATTTAACATCCACCGGGAAGTGTGTTTTTAGAAGCGTATTTTCTTCTCTCCAATCAACCCTTGTTTCGAAATCAACCCGCTTCAAGCCCGCATAAATTATGATATCTTGAACCATGCTGGAATCCCCAAATTCCCGTTCCTGACGTAAAATACCTCTAACAGGCCCTTCTTCCAGAGCTATGGCAGCTGAAGGTGGAGGTAATTCCTCGCTAACTTCATAAATATCCCCTTCGATTTCCCATGCATCAAACTCCGTTGGAATGTCCCGATAGGCGACAAGCCGGTTTCCGGAACTGGAAAGTACATCCCGCCCTCGTTTTTTATCCCTTACAGCCACCGTTCCATTGTCCTGGATTTCGAGACTTATTACTGAGTTCTCCAAACGGTTCTCCCTCACAGTGATCGTATCTTCAGTATTCGTCTCTCCGGCAACAACCTCAAACGATTTACTGCCGAGAGGCGGCAAACTTCGAGACTGAAATACTAATTTGCTCTTATCTCTACCTGAAATTTGGGCCGGAATTTCGTTTCCTTCCTCATCTACCAAATAAACGTTCTTTTCCCCTGCCAGTTCCGGTTTTTCAATTTCTATAAATCTATCCATCTCCCAGGAAAGCGAGTTGAAAACTTGCCATTTATCGGACTCAGAAGCGGCACCTGCCAGCTCTTCCTCAGCTTTATCGATGATATCTTCCACTTTACCCAGAGCTTCGGAGTAGTCCCTTTCCGCGTCCTCGTAAACTTCTCTTATCGAGGACCCCGGCAAGATATCGTGAAATTGATGAAAAAGCAGGACTTTCCATGACCAGTCGAGCTTTTCCTTCGGATAAGTGAACTCCTCGCCTTTCAGTAGCCCCAAAGTTGACCAAATTTCCGCCTCCCTTAAAGCAAATTCTAGCTTCCTATTGTACCACTTCGTCCGACCCTGAGTAGTTAACGTCCCCCTGTGTCTTTCCAGGTAGAGTTCACCCACCCACTTATCTAGCTTATCAGACTGACTCTCCAGCCTCGCAAAGAAATCCTTAAGGCGGCCGAACTCGAGTTCCGGAAGAGCAGAAATTTCATTGAGAGTCTTCACTTGCTCTATCATATCCCGGTTCGGCCCTCCTCCCCCATCTCCCCAGCCAATTAGATACGCGGCTTCTTCCAATTCACCGGCTTCGTTAAAGTTTTCCGCGGATTCTACCAACTCCTCAACGGGTTCGTCAAAAGTCATGCCATGATAGGTATCAGAAGGAGGGAAATGAGCTATCAGCTGAGAACCGTCTATGCCTTCCCAGAGAAAAGAATGGTGAGGAAAATCGTTTACCTCACTCCAGCTCATCTTCTGAGTAAAAAAGTAAGGACAATCGGCAGCCCGAGCTATGCCAGGTAAGGCGGGTGAATAACCAAATACGTCGGGTATAAAAGTAATTTTGGAGTCGGTATCAAATTCTTTCCGAAAGTAACGCTTTCCGTAAAGGTACTGTCTCGCCAGGGCCTCGCCGCCACTCAGGTTTACGTCGCTCTCAACCCAGGCCCCTCCAACAGGCTCCCAGCATCCGGATTCAACTTTATCCCCTATTCTCTCATATAGATCGGGGTAGCGATTTTTCACAAATTCGTACAGGTGGGGCTGGGACTGAAGGAAGTTAAAATCGGGATATTGGTCCATTAACTTCACGGCCGTTGAGAATGACCTACCGCACTTGCGAACCGTCTCACTCCAGGGCCAGAGCCATGCGGCATCGATATGGGCATGCCCGACAGTAGTCAGCTTGAGGTTTGAATATTCAGTTTTTATCTCTTTTAATTCTTTCAGTTTTTCTCGGGCGTGGGCGGCCCCTTTTTCAATAGCGGATACTTCTTCCGCCTGGAAAGGAAAATTATGGCTCATTTCAGATAATTTTTGCAGAATTTTCTCGCTTGCCGGTGATTCTTCTGCAAGCCGCTTCCTCAACTCGTTGAAGTTTTTATATTCAAAATAGAGCGTTTTCACCTCCTCCCTTATTTCCACTAACTCAGAACTTTCCAGCACAAACTCCTTAACGTCCAGACCGCCCCATAGCAAGGTTGTACCAGTTTCGATCAGAATATTATCGTATTCTCGCCCCGTAATTGGAAGAGATGAAAGTCGAAGTAAATCATGTCCGTGGTCGAACCCGGCCACTGCCCTGCCGTCCTGATAGCATTGAGCTTCAACCGAAGGAGTTTCCTCGATTGAACTCGTATTAGGGTCTGTTTTAGCCTGAACAGAAAAGCGAAGGTATGTCTTATCTTTAGAAAATTCCTCAGGGATGATAAACTTCAGTCTGAACCATGCGTTCTGCCCGAGAGATAATTTCTCCGGGAGTTCTCCGCCCTGTACCAGATTTAGGCTGGCTTTTTTTCTGTTAAGGTCAAGTTCGTCCTTCCTTCTTTTCCAAGATAAACCAGGGGTGCAGGAGGTGAACTCTCTTTTCTTCACTTCCTCCGGTTTCAAAAACTTCGGCGTGAAATAAAACCCCAGGTCTTCTATTTCCTTCTTCTTTCCAAATATTAGTTTTTCAAGTTCTTGCTCAGTATGATTTACTCTTTTTTCCTTTGTTACTTTCATATCTCTCCTTCTGAGAATTATCCGGTACAGAAAACCATAACAATCTCTTACGTTTTAACGAAATCCAATAAATTCATCCCTACGCCAGCACAAGCTTCAGCATTAAAGATTCCAAATTAACCCGTTAGCGACCATTACTTGACAGGAATAACAATTAATATTTATTGGACAACGTTTAAAACGTGCTTTCCTGATCGAAGCACAAAAACCGCATTATCACCATCTACAAAAGCGTCCAATATTCCTTCACTTTCCTCTACCTTTCTGTTTTTATCCCAGATTAGCCTGTCGTTCTCATATACCTCTACGTTACTAGCATCTAGTTCCTCCGGCAGTCGGAATTCACCCTGCGAGTTTCCCGGAATAGCAATTTCGAATTCGATAGTACCATCATCTTTTTTTCTCCACCCAGACTCCACTGTACCTCTTTGAGTCTCGACTGAATCCTTAACATAGTCCAGATCATCAACTACAGAAGGCTGAATTATTGCTTTTTTGAAACCGGATTTCGAGAGAGAGACTCGAATACCGGCCAGATACTTATGGAACCATTCACTTACGCTTCCGAGCATCGGGTGATTATGTGAGTTCATCCCGGCTCCGGTTTCGTATTCCCATCGTTCCCATATCGTGGTGGCACCTTTTGATACCATGTAACCCCAGCCAGGATAGCTCCTGTTTGTTACTATCTTATAGGCAATTTCCGTCCTATCATATTTGCTCAACGCCAGCAATAGATATTTAGTCCCAAATATCCCCGTGGTCGGGTGGTAGTCATTCTCTTTTACGCTACCTACAAGGCTTTCCATTACCGCCTCTTCTTCTCCATCCGGAACCATACCGAAATACAGGGGCATAGCATTACAAGTTTGGCTTCCCCGGGAGTAGCTCCCTGCTTCAGGTCGAAAAAACCTTTCATTGAAGGATTTTTCTATAGATTCACTGAGTCTTTTATATTTACAGGCCTCTTCTGTTTTTCCTAGCTCTTCGGCAATTCTTGCCAGCGTTTTCGAGGAAGCGTAATAGAAACACGACGAAGTTAATTCACCAGGTGTTTCTGCGGGAAACGCACCATTTTCTTCTTGCTCCCCCCCTTCTACGTCCGAACCCGCTTCTCTCTGCAACGGTTTCCCGTACTCAACGGGAGGAGACCAGTCTCCATAGCTATAGTAGGTCAAGATATTCTCTTCCGCTTTATCCCGCAAAAATTCTACCCATCTCTTTAAATCATCGTAGTGTTCTTCCAACACCCTCCTGTCACCATAATAGTTGTACAGATTCCAGGCAAGCAGAAGGTAACAGCTGCCCCAACCAGGATCGCCTGGATCACCTCCCCACCTAAACGGTGCTGTATCCGGTACGGAACCGGTGCTATCGTTTTGAGCATCGCTAATATCTTTCAGCCACTTTTCGTAAAATTTGGCCATGTCGAAATTCAAAATGGATTCCTCTCCGTATGCTGTAACGTCACCTAGCCAGCTAAGTCGTTCGTTTCTTTGTGGAGAATCGGTCGGAACACTGTGCAAGTTATCGGCGGTCCCCCTGACAACGTTCTCCTGAATTTTATTGATTAAATCGTTTGAACACGAAAAATCGCCTATTTTTTTAACGGCCGAACGAACGACTTTACCCTTTAAATCACTGATTGCCGGTTCTTTTTCCAGTCCCTCAATCTGCACGTAACGAAATCCATGGTAGGTAAATCTCGGTTCGTATTCCTCGCTCCCCCCACCCTTCTGGATATATACATCGACACATCGCGCGTTTCTCAAGTTTCTCTGGTCAACCGTTCCGTCTTCATGGAGGTTTTCGGCATATTTAAGCCTTACTTCATTTCCTTCTGTTCCTTGAACTCTCAACCTGGCCCAGCCGGCGATATTTTCCCCCATATCGTAGACATATACATTCGGTTCAGGATTGGAAAGCGTCTCCGGCTCGACACTTCTGACAACTTTTATCGGTTCCTGGTTCTGCGATATAAGTTTCCCTGCCGGAGGTGCTACAAGTTGAGCTTTATCCCATTCCAGAAGATCCAGCCCGCCGTGATCGGAACCTTTTGGGCAATTCCAATCAGGTTTCTCTTCTCTTGCATCGTAAACTTCTCCATCATAAATACTATTATTTGTTATTGGCCCCTTTGAAACGTTCCAGCTCCAGTCCGTGGGAATTAACCTCGTTGAACCATCCCTAAATTTCGCGTAAACTTGCGCTACAAGCTTTCTACCCGGTTCCCACCCGTTCGCAAGCCTGATGCCGATAACGTTCCCTCCAACAGCTAAAAGTTCAGTCACGTCAGCGGTACTATATAGAACCCTGCTAGAAGTATCGCTCCAACCGGGATTCAGCACGCTTTCCGTCACCTTCTTCCCGTTGGCCGTAATTTCACAAAGCCCTACCGCCGAAAAGTAAATTCTTGCCTTCTCCACGGGACGGTCTAGCTCGAACTCCTTCCGAAAAAGCAGTTCCCGGCTGGAATCTCCCATTGGCCAACCAATCCATTCACCAACCCATTCTTCCGGGGAGAGAAGTCCCATTTCAAATTTTGCTATTTCACTGTATTCGCTCTCTTCTCCATCCGCATTCCACCATTTTACCTTCCAGTAGTAATCCTCTTTGCTCTTCAGCTCCGATCCTTCATAGGTGACATTAATCGAGGAACTGGATTCAGTCTTGGCGCTATCCCAAACATCAGCCACACCGTGATTCAGCTTCTGCCTGGAACTACTTATTAAAATCCTGTAAGCGTTTTGCTCACTTGTTTTCAGCTCCGGGTCAATATTCCAAGAGAATCGGGGTTTCTCGACCTCCAAACCTATCGGGGCCCTCTCGTATTCGCACCTAAGATCTTTCGGAGGAGATATTTTATCTCCTTTTGTTTGCATACAAACCTCCTTTAGTGAATCATTAAAATTTTGACAAGCTTCAATCTATGATTTAAACCTTATGAATGCTACAATGCCGTCAGACGGCCTTTCCGGCCATTTTTTGATATTCATCGATCATCGCCATGAAGTTGTCGTAGTTAGTACCGTAAGCAATGGAATGGCTCGGACCAAGGATAAAGCCTGGTTTTTTAGCCCCCTCCACTAATGCGTTGCGCACTTCTTCTCTTACTTGCTTCATCGAACCTTCAATCAGGAGTTCCACGTCGACCCCTCCCCAGAAGGTCATATCGGAACCGTATTTATCCTGCAGGTGTTTTAGGTTCATGCCGGCGTTTGGCTGAAGCGATTGATAAGCTTGAACTCCTGCATTGATAAACATCTCCATCAAGGGGCGATTATCACCGCAATTATGCAGCAAAACCTGTTGATCAAAACCCTTAACATTTCTCACCCTTTCTTTCAAATAAGGTAGGCAATTCTTTTCGAACTTTTTCGGTGAGATGAACGGACCATCCGTCCCCGCCATGTCCTGCTCGAACAGGACCCCATCCTGACCAGGCCTAATGTAATACTGATCCAGATAATTTTTCTTTTTCACGGCACAATGGTTTGCGGACCTGATGACCTCCGGTTTCGCGCCATATAGCATTAAGCCAGTTTTCATACCACCTATTAAGGGAAAAGTGGCCAAACCACCTGATTTCCCGGCAATATATTTTTCGTCGGTAAATTCTTCAATTAAGTAGTCACTTGCTTCAAATATGCTTGGATCAGGTGGAGTTAAACCCTCTTCTTCGGGGACGGGAAAATCATCGGGGCTGTAATCTTTAAAGCTTTTTTCTGTTGGGTCCTCTACACAGATTATTTCGTTGGAAATCTCGGACTTTTTATAAATTCGACCCGCGTCATCCTTCCAGACTCCGTCATCTATTTCTTGCGGAGATTTTGGTTCATAATCTTCGGGAGGCACGAAAGCCGCTTCCTTTAGGGTTAGAATGTCAACACAATCAATTTTCTCGAAAAACTCTACTGTATCTTTTTTATAACTCTCTACCACCTCATCTCTCCGCCCCTCCCAAAAAGCCAAACGCCTTCCGACTTTATCTCTAACGTAAGTTTCATGACCTATTACCTTTTCGACAGTGTCGGAATCCACCGCATAGAAGCCCAGAGGTATCTCGTCGACCACTTCTCCCTTAATCGCTCTAATTACCCTTTCTTTCGAATTCATCGATACACCCCCCAACAAAAGCCGGAATCAAGTACCCAAACCGTGTTAGTATTAAATAACCTATGAATAGACCCCATATTCTTCTATAGCGTCAAAAAAGGCCATGATATTCTCCCACGGAACCTCCTCGTCTAGGATATGGGTCGGGGCGAGCAACAGCCCTCCTCCCTTTCCAACCGTCTTTATCCTTTCCCGGACCGTTTCTCTTACTTTCTCCGGAGATCCAAAGGGTAGAGTTTCCTGAACCCCAACCGTCCCCCAGAAGGCCAACCTGTCACCGTACTGTTTCTTAATACTAGCCGGATCCATCACTTCGGGCTGAACCGGATTCAAGACATCTACCCCAATTTCAATCAAATCTGGAATAACCTCCCTACAATCACCGTCCGAGTGATAAAAGACAAGCAAATCTTCCTTCTCATCTTTCGCCATATCAATTATTCTTCTCAACCTCGGCTTAAGGAGTTCTCGCCAAATATCCGGACTTATAAGCATTCCTTTTTGGTCCCCTATGTCGTCCCCCAATCTTAGAATATCAACACCTGCCGCCGCATACTGTTTTGCCTGTTTACAACGCAAATTAGTTAGCTCTTCGAACAGAGTAGTAACGAAATTTCTCCGAGCATAGAGATCTTTAAACAACTTTTCCATCCCTCTGAGGCTTTCCGCTGTTTCCAGTATCGTAGTATAAAGTTCTCCCATTGCAGCCAGATTGTTCTGATGAATGGACTGAACTTCCTCTTGTAAATACTCAAAGTTTTTGGAGGTGGCATAATCCGGGAAAGGATGCTCTTCCACCTGTTTTTCATCTTCGTAACCTTCCATTGGCGGTATCTGGTTGACGAAGTGCTTTGATCCTTCTCCTCCTGGCTCGATCCCTATCCCCCACTCTCCAAGACTGATCGCCATGTTTTCGAGGTATTCTTTCTCGTACTCGTTATTGAAATCAACCTCATCATCAAAGATATCAGTACCAATCTCACGATAGTAGCTTTTGTCTCTTTTATTCGGCAATGGATAAGAGACCGCCCTCACCTCGTAATTGAAATATTCTTCCGGACTATCGCTATCGGTCTTGTCCAGAAATTTTGCATAAGCGCCGGGGGTAAAACCGCCGTAGCCGTAACTCAATTCTCTGGGGACCCTGTCCGGCTTCTCTCGGTTTAGAGTCGTGAGCACTCTTTCACGTGGATTCAAATCCCATTCACCTCAAATTATATGAAGAATAAGCTAACTCTTATTAATCTTTCTGTACCTGCATTCTGTAACTGGGAACTAAAGAAACTCCGGGTAATCATAAATCTTTTGCCTCCCGGAGGTAAAAATAGTAAAAAGAAAAATGGAACCAGGGGCTGACAAAACCCCCGGTTCCAAATTCTAATCGGAGTGTCAAAGTCAGACTTTATGAAACTAAAGTGTAGTTTTTGACTACGTTACTTCCGGCGTATTCTTCTTCCGGCAGGTCAAATGATATTTCGCTGAGGCCTTTTTCCTTTTTCCAGTTGACGTTTTTCCCTTTCAAATGAACGTTGACCTTTACTTCAAGCGAATCCAGATTCTGTGTCGGATCGGAGACTGCGATTTCCATCCTTGAACCCTGATCATCGATCATGACCAGAGATGGCTGGTTGACCTCAACGGTCAATTCATTACCCAGGTTGAGGGACTTTGCCTCGTAGAAAGCTATCTGGCTTAAATTCCTGCTCGTGTCCTTGACCGCCTGGACGCTCTTCGTATTCTTGACAATTTCCAGCTCGGAGCTTACTTCCTCAATTTCAGATGTACTTATCTCCGGCAGAACTTTGTAGCTGTACTTGGTGTTCTTCGGCTTTGTTCCGTGATCAAGACCGAGAGAGAACACTTCTTTCGAAATGGTCTCGGTGCGGTCGCTACCTTTATCGATTTCGCTCCAGCTACCTTTCTGCACTGTGTTACCAAGCTCGACTTCCTCTGGAGAGGGGAAAGTATAAGCGATTTTGTTGTGATATACCCAGGACACGTCCTGTAGTTCGTGTTTACCTTCATCCAGCTCCTTCTTTTTTCCGTCCTGGTTAACAAGTACACTGGCCGGGTATCCATTACTCAAAAGCGACTGGTTGATTGTAGTTTCAACTGGGTACTCTGATGTAGATGAGATTCCGGCACCTAGAGCTACAAACCCTTCGTCGAAAAAGAACCACGACTTATGAGCTGTAAGGTCTTCGTACCACTTGTTGTCCGGGTTCTTGAAATCAAACGCGGATAAGCCGTATGTACCGTCGGAAACACTTCCTACGAACTCAGTATTTCCGTTGATATTAAGGTATCGCCCACCATCAGCTTTGGGGATTGGCCCCATTTCAGGTTTCTGCACCAACGTAGTTCCAGGGATCTTCTGCCAGTCCCACACGGGCGGTATATTTACGTACTCTCTTCCGGTTCGCATGATATAAGTAGTTCCGTCCGCCAAGTGATGCATCTTCACACCTTCCTGATTTGTAGCGGCATCAGTGTTCTGGGTATCCGTGGAATACATCCTGAGGGATGTATGATAATCTTTCCTTTTATGAACCATGTAATCGGATCTCCAGAAGTCCCTGTTTCCCGTTACCAGACCCTTCTTACCTTGCTTGAATGCCTCTAGATAATTTTCCAGTTCTTCCTTCTGGTCTTCAGGTAAGTTCAATTCCAGTAATCTACTTACCGTCTCTTCAACGTATCCTGACGTAGCATCTCCGGGCCTGTTTAGTTCTCGACCGTCGGCCGAGAAGTCCACGTATTTTCCGTAGAGCATCCAGCGATTACCCTTCAAAAAGGTATTAGCAAGAATCTCCAGGGTTTTCTCGTTAAAGCCGTAACCCGTTCCCGAGGCTTTGCTTGCAGCATTCGTGAAGTTTTTCAGGTATTTCGCTCCATACCCGTGGTTATAAGGTATCGCTCCGTGAGCATAAAAACTATAGTCCGGTTGAATAGCTGTGTCGGGTGACAAGTTAACTTCCCTGGCAACCCGGGCGTACGCTTCCCGCACGACCCGAGGTCTTGGCTCTTCGGAAATCATTCCACGACGTGCCATGACATCGGAAGTCCACATTTGGTTTGCACCTGAGCGAGTTGTTCCTGAAAGAGGTTGCTCCTGAGATTTACGCAACATGGCAATTGCTTTTTCTCTCTCGGACTGAGTTAGATGAGGTTTGAAAGCTAGCAACGCCTTGCTATAAGCTCGGTTATTCCCGATAATCTGGTACCACCAATTTCTGTGAGAAAATTGGTGTTTTAGGCCAAATTGTAAAGATTTGTGGATTGCTTTTTTCAGCTGATTATCTTGATAATATTCAGATTCGGGTTTCATAAAAGCCCGAACCAAATACTTAAAGTTCCTGGATTGTGCCCTAACTGGTGGTTTGTCGTAATTAATTTGTGGCCAACTACCATCGGGGTTCATAGTTTCCATTAAATTTTGTACTTTTTCATCATCGACTTTTTTATCCGTGAATGAAGAGATCTGTCTTTCCTTTAATAGATTTAGGCCTTCGATTTGCCAATCTCTCAATGTTCCGGCCGAAATATTGTATTTTTTGTATACCTCCTGGTAAGAAGGCCATCTTGGCACCCAGGTCGGTCGAATGTCGTAGGTTAGTTTGGCCGGATCGTGTACTTCTACGTTATCCAGACCGGCGTAAGGTATAGGTCTAAACCAGCCACCAACTTCGACCTTTGGCTTTAAAGATTCTTTGACTATCTCCAGACGCTCACTTCGGGTTAGTTCAGGATTTACTTTTACTTTTAGAGCATCCGTGGTAGCCACCTTTCCCGTAGAAGTATTTTTGATCTCAAAACTCAATTTTACGTCTTTTGCTTTCTTACCTTCAGGGTAGGTAACCTCACCTTCTTGGTTGATGAGATCGGGATTGGTGGACTTCGCTATCGATATTTCGTAACCTTCCGGCACTTTTGGTAACTTAAGCTTGGACTCTAACTGTTTTGGCTGATTCACATAGTTTATTCGCTCTGCTACTTTCTCCGCCGTAGAATATTCACTTACTCTTCCCGCATGGACATCCACGTCAGCAATACCCCAGCTAGCTAATTTCCATGAAGGCTTGCCGAAGCCTTTGATTTTTAAATACCGGGCTTCAACAGGTAAAAATTTGACAGTTCCGCTGCCTTTCCTTCCGTAATAGACCGTGGTCCAGCTAAAACCATTTCTAGACACCTGAAGCTCAAATTCCGTAGGTGCCTTGAAATTCCAATTTTTTTTACTTCCACTAAGAAAAACCAGATCTACGGCATCTATACTATGCACTTCTCCTAAATCAACTTTAAGCCATTGGCCAATACCATCTACTTCCCATAACGTAGCGTCGTAGGGATCAATTGCCTTCCAGGCTTTTACAGAGTTATGCTTCTTCCAGTCATACAAGCTTCGGCTGGCCTTGGCTTTTTCTATTTTAATTAAGTCTGAATTATCAGAGTCAACTGCAAAACTTCCGCTAACCAGGGCAACCATGAAGATTAAAGTTAAAAACCCGATTGACAGTACCTTCTTTTTCATTCTTTCTGAACCTCCTTATTGGAGTTGCGAAAAGAATAAATTAAATACAAAGCATCAAAGCAGGTTAATTAACCTTATCACCTCCAAGGAAGGACGAATAAAGCTTTGGATCTTTAAACTGCCAAAGCTCGTAAGCAAATTATTCACGAAATATAAAGTTGAAATTTTCAATACAACAGTTTTATGTTTTGATAATTTCAAAGTTATTTTTATTTAACCAATATTATATTAAAAAAATCAATTTTTTTTGTCAAGGCAAAATAGTTTTTTTATTATAAAATATTTACGTTTAACGAGCGTTAACTAAGTAGGCCTGGTAGGAAAACTCTTCTATGATAACGCCTATTCAGCTCAAAAAAACGAGAACATAGGAACGGCCGGCCATCAATCAGCAAGGTATGTCTTGGAGGTATGATCATTTCACCAAATATCTGCTATGGTGGCTCTAAGCTTGATAGATTAAATGTACAAAAAGGCAAATGCCAACATGAAACGGAGGGATAGAAAAAGATGTTAACGGTACATTTCTAATTCTCCTGCAAGAGAATTGTTCTACCGGAATCACTTCAAGTATAAACTTCTCCGTTCCTGTAATTCTCCCAAACGTTCTCAAACCACCGGGGACTATCGGGTATTTCTCTCCGTTTAACCCATTCATTTACGATTCGTCCCGATTCATCCAGATACGTTTGCTGTACCCTGTCCTTCAGTTCTTCGTTTTCTCCCCTAAAGTACCAGTGATCATTAAGAGCGCTCAATTCCATTCCTCCTTCTTTGTCCCTGATCAAATACGACCCTCGGCTCCCACCCTCATTCTCCAGGTACCAATGAATAGCTCTTAAATAAAACAGGCTGGTCAGGGCGAGCCGTCTGGCGCGGAAAGCCAGCGGAAGTTCACTTCTGCTTTCTGGCTTTAACCTTTCGTCCATGGTATTCTGAAATTTTCTCGCTTTGCTAAGGGCATCCTTTAACCCCTCTCTTTCTCGCACCAGCGATCCATACTGACTCATTCTCCTTTTTATTAGGGAAATTGCTTCTCCGGGCTCTATACAATTATCCTCAGTCCCTTCGGGGCAATTATTTAAAAACTTTACTGCTAGACTCACTTTTTCTTCGATCTGACCGCCGGTTTTTCGGAGTAATTTTCCCACGTCACGGGTGCCCTCATCGTAGGTTTCGCTGATGTACTGCGCGGCTCTCAACCCACCTACCTGCCCAGCATTGAGCGCTGATCCCCCGGGTCGGGAGACTCCGTGGCTTCCATTCACTTCTCCTACGGGAAACAGGTGTTTAATATTGGACTCCCACCATTTATTTCCCCGAAGACCACCGTTGTTATGCTGCGCACAAACTGCAACCTTCAGCGGTTCTTCCGTTAAATCTATCCCGTTTTGCCGGTATAGCTCCAGGGCCTTAGGGTTTAACTCTTTTAATCTTTCCACTGGAGTTTCTTCGAGAGCATCGGAATTACCCAGGTACTCTTTCGGTTGATCTCTCAAATCAGAGACGTCAAAATTCTCCAGCCCGTCACCTCCTTGCGGGTTTTTTTGGTAATCGAGAAAAACTTGGCGTCCCCGGATTTTTTCTTCTCTATATACAAGAAGGTCGATCAAAGAGGAGCCGTAATTCTGAACCCTCTCCGGATCAAACGGCCACTGATAGCCCTTCAAGAAAATAGCTTCTGAGAGTTCTTCCATCGAAGAAAAGGCCTCGTTCAGGAAATCTATTTTTTGTCCCGACTGATCGACGCTATAATACCTGGGTATGACTTGCTGATAGGAGCCGGAAAGGTTCCAGCGAAAATCCGTCGAAGCCAGGCCAAACTGACCTTCGGTCAAATTGCTGGCCACGGCACCTCTTTCCAGGGCGAGCCCGATACTTCCCACCTGGCTTCGAGGGTATACGGAATCTTGATAAAGCCCGCCTGGTCCACCGACGCCAAAAACGACATTTTCGGAGCTAAAAACCACGAGACCAAGATTTTCCCTGTGAATTTCCGTTTTATCCAGTCCCAGCGCTCCATAAATTCTCTTTTCGCCGTTCTGTTTTCCAGTCAAAAGGGCAATTATCTCGATTTCGTCCATTATCTCGATATTCATTCTTCGAACTTCTTGAAGTAATTTTTCCACCATCTGCTGAGAAGTCCACGGGCCGGCCGACGTTCCGCGGCCCTTCGGGTCATTATCCGTTCTGTAGCCTACGTATTCTCCGAATTCGTTGAACGGGAAGTCCACACCTAAATTGACAAGGTGGAAAAATTCTCTGGCGGAAAGAGCCGACTCGATAAGCGCTAGATCTCCATGGGTGGCCCCACCCTCGTAATAAGTTCTGGCCATATCAAGCGGTGAATCCGGGTTTTCCCCGGCCAGCGACAACTTATAGTAGGTCTGCTTGTCAGAACCCGCATTAGCCGACGTCCCGTCACCCAAATTGCTCGTCGCGATTGTCACATCTTCTACGCCGAATTCTTTCAGGTGAACAGCAGAATTCAGTGAAGCCGCACCGGAACCAATTACCAGGGTATTAGTTTCGTGAACCGGTAACTCTTTGTTTTTAATTGTTATCAAATTACTGTTCATCTTTTTATATCTCTTTTGATCGTTGAGTGTTTAAGGAAAGCCTGGGACTATGAAAATTTCAACTCAAAGGGAGTCAACAGTTATCGCTTTAAAGTAATTTAACACGGTCCGCGAAGATAAATTAAATAAACATAAATATTTTCTATTATTGGAAAATTTAAGATCGTGCCTATGACATTTTCCTGCCCTTCCGATAACTGGAACGATAGATCTCGCCGTCTCTTATCAAACACCCGACCTCAACGTCATCCTGCATCATCTGAGAGCAGGAAGAACACGTCACGCAAGCATTATCTCTGCTCAGCCCATCACCTTCAATTATTTTACTGGCAAAAGCTGGATCTGCCAGAGCTAACCTCCCTGCACCTATTGAATCCAGTAGTTCTCGCTCCTTTAGCCCCGCTGCCACATTTTGAAAGAACCCCCTCAACCAGGAGAATCCTCCACCTACTTTAACCAGATTCGGGAACTCCCTTGCTACCTTTGCAGTTAGTTCTACATTGGTAGATATGGCAGCCAGCGGATCCTTTCCGGGGTGTTCGTCACCAACCAGAGGTTGGTCATAGGGCCTCTCCAAAAAGGGATCGTAATAAGGGTTACCAAAAGCCAGATTCAAGATTTCTAAGCCTCTCTCTTGTAATTGCTCAATTAGTTGAAAAGGTTCGGATAGGTCTGGCTCTATCTTCCCGTCTTTTTTTACCCCCCAGCCATCCGGGTAAGGAATATTATCGTACACGCTCAACCTACTGGCCAGGAGTAAATCCGGGAATTCATCTTTAATTTCGGAGACTAATTCTCTTAAGAAAGCGGTTCTGTCCGAGAATTTACCCCTGTATTTGCTATCGGGATTTTTGTAAGAAAACAGTAGCTCGTGGAGCAAATAGCCATGACACGACTTTATATCAACCGCATCAAATCCCGCTTCCAGGGAAAGCTTGGCAGCACTTTTGAAGCCTTTCTTTATCCTTTCAAGTTGGGAGTCCGAAATAACTGGATAAGCTGCCGGTATGTCGTACTTTTTATCAAGTCTCCTGGAATGCTTAGCAATAATGGGATCCAGCTTTCCCTCCGGCGCGGAATGTCGCCCGGAATGCGTCAACTGGAGAACGATTAACGGGGATTGGGTGCTGCCCTTAGCCTTTTTAAAAGTCTCCCTGACTTCATCGACCAACTGCGAAAAACCCGGCAGGGATTCTTCATTGATATGAAGCTGTCTTGGGTGGCTTTTGCCCGATGGAGTAACCGCCGTGGCCTCTACCCAGATTATCCCTGCTCCCCCCGCGGCAAAACGCTTGTATTTTCTGAAAGTCAAAGAACTCGGAGCTCCGTTATGATCGGCGTCCCTTCCTTCCATTGGATTTACGCACAGAGAATTCGGTATAACCCTATCACCGACTTTAAACTCCCTGGCTAGAAAGTCTAATTTCTCACTTACCGGAAGCTTATATTCATTTTCCTCCGCTGCTTGGCGTAAATCTCTCAAATTGTCGAAATCAAACTTGTAAGAATCAGGCAAAGTTATCCCCTACCTGTTCTCTACAAACCTCCCTTACTCGTAAAACGTTCTCTTTAGGAGTATCATATACTAGAACCCCTGTCCCAAGGACAAATCTAGTAAAATCTTTTCCCTTCTCAATTGTTTCTAGTACCATGTTTTTCAAGTCTTCTGGGGCCTTGTTCTTAATTTTATCCGGATCTAGATTGAATCGAACGGTAATACCTTCTTCTTCCGATATCTCAAGATATGTTTCCTTATCAGCATCATAATCACACAAAAGGTAATCTGCCCCAACGTCAGCCAGCTCAGAGGCAATTGAAGTCGTATTACCACCTATTATTAATGGTTTATGGCTAAGCTCAAAATTATCCAGGTAGCCAAACAGCTTTTCATGGTAGGGCTTTATCAATTTGGAGTAAGTTTCTGGGGAAATTAGAGGGGGCGAAGCCAAAGAATCAAACACTACCACTCCAAGGCCCGCTTCTACCCACGCTTTAGCAAATTCTTTTATCGTGGTAGTAGATAACTCAAGCAAATCGCGGATAAAATCCGAACCTTCGTGCGCCGCCATTATGGTTTTTTGCTGACCACCAAGATGGCAAGCTAGAGAAAACGGACCCGAGACGGCACCCCGAATATATACTTCATCTCCCAACTTTTTATTAATCCTTTTCCCTGCTTTAAGCATCAAGGGCATTCTGCCAGCAGTATCGGGATCCGGGACTTCAAGTTCGAAAATATCCTCTCGGTTATCGACAATTCTATCGCGAATAACAGGTACATTATCGGACTCCGAGTAAAAATTGACTTTACAGCCCAGTGCCTCGGGCTCTATGTTATAAACATCTAGACCTACCGTTAATAAATCGGGGCTATAGGTCGAATACTCTTCGAGAAGCGCTTCATAGAGTAATTCGCTATCTTTGGCCACCTTCGAAGGACTTTCGTCGATTAAGAAAGCCTTGTGTTCGTATACAGCAGGGGCAAAGGGTATTCTATTCACCCTTTCCGCCCGAAAGACTGAATTCATTAGATCTTTTGGTGTTGGCATGACTGCTCCAATTTTCCTTCACCCATTTCTTCCCTTTTCAAACAAGGGCAAGTACCTCTGGACCTTGACGCCGCGGGTATATACAAGAAGCCTCTGAAAGATAAGAGTAAAAAGGAAAGCCCCACAACATGTGTTTCAGCGACTAATCCTCACTCTGCCCCCTCCTTCTGCTAAACTTTCAACTTCTTCCAGAGTGCACCAGTTCATGTCCCCGGGGTTAGTTTGTTTTATAGCGGAAGTAGCATTGCCATATTTTACTGCCTTCTCCGTATCGCCGGTCAAATAACCGTAGAGAAATCCTGCAGTAAATGAGTCTCCGCCCCCTACTCGATCGACCAGTTCCAGTTCGTACGTGGTATCATCATATATCTCCCCATCCCGGTAAGCAATGGACGTCCAGTCGTTCCTCCACATTGATATATTATCTCGAAGCGTAATAGCCACTACTTCAAAATCAAAGTTTCTGGCTAATTTACGCGCTACTTCTTCGTAATTATTACCTTCAATGTTAAATACTCTCTTAGTGTCTTCCTCAGTAGTAACTAGAATATCTGTGTAACTCATCAACTGGGACATACATTGCTTTGCCTCTTCTTGAGACCATAATTTGGAACGATAGTTTAGATCAACGCTCACCTTGGCGCCCTCTTTTTTGGCCGCCTTCATTGCCTCCGCAGTTACCTTTTCAGCGGATTTGCTTAAAGCAGGTGTAATACCGCTCGTGTGAAACAATTCTGCACCTTCCAAAGCATTTTCCCAAGATATCATACCATTTTTGACGTTACTAATTGCGGTATGTGACCTATCATAAATCACTGAACTAGGTCTGGGATTGGCCCCATATTCTAAAAAGTATTTACCTACTCGGTCACTATCAGTCCATTCAATATTGGAGGTATCAACTCCATGAGCGCGGATCATGTTTTCGATTTTTCGTCCCAAAGGATTGTTTGTTAAGCGGCTCACAAATGCAGTCTGTAAACCAAGTCTTTGTATGGCTACGGCTACGTTTGATTCGCTGCCACCAACAAAGGCGTTAAATTTTTCTGCCTGCTCCAATCTATCGTTTTCCATAGCAGATAATCTAATCATGGTCTCGCCAAAGGACACTACTTTATTTGTCATAAAAGCCTGCAATACCCTCCTTAAATGAATGAATAAAAACAATACTAAAATTTAGAAAACTATTATTAAATTCATATTTTTTACCTATTCTCTTTACCCTTATTTACAGCATTTACAATGTTTTGAGCATTTTTGATGATTTGTTCAAAATTTCCTTGCTTTATTGATTTTTCATCTATTAATGCAGAACCTACACAGACAACCTCTGCCCCAGCCTCAACAAAGTCATCTGCGTTTTCCTTTGTTACTCCTCCGGTTGGCATAAGAGAAACTTGTGGAAGTGGTGCTTTTAAGTCACTAAGGTATGTTGGCCCGAGCCTCGAGGCGGGAAATACTTTAACTATATCGGCCCCTGCCTGCCACGCTTTCATTATTTCAGTTGGTGTAAAAGCGCCTGGCGCCACAAGCTTACCATACCTCTGAGCTATTTCGATCATATCAAAATCTATGGTGGGTGAAACTAAATATTCAGCTCCTGCATTAATTGCTGATTTGGCCGTTTCCGAATCAAGAACGGTTCCAGCTCCCACCAAAACATCATCTAATTTATTTGATACATCCTTTATCAAAGACAACGCTCCCGGAGTAGTCATCGCTATTTCTATACACTTAACCCCCCCTTTTTTTAAGGCTCGCACAGTTTTAAGCATCCCCTCAGACTCACTTACTCTAACTACACCTATTACACCGGAGTCAAATAATATTTCCTTCTTCTCTTCTTTGCTTAGCAACTTGTTTTACCCTCCTGACTTTAACTTTTTTCGTAACCAAGCTTCGAAGATATTTTACTTGCGTATTTTTTCATCAAAGGTGCAAATTCATTTATTTTTTCCTTCCCCATTTTTGGCACTAATCCTGTTATACTAATAGCTGCTTTTGCATCTCCCCTCTGGTTGTTAACTGAGGTGGCCATACATTTTACCCCTTCCTCAAATTCTTCGTCATCTAATGCGTAACCTTGCTCTCTGACGATTTCTAGTTCCCTTTTCAGTTCTTTGACAGATGTGTGAGTATGGCTGGTATAAGATTTTAATTCGATTTTATTGAGGATATTTTTCACATTTTTATCACTCATATTTGCAAGTATTGCTTTCCCTAGGGCAGTAGCATGTAATGGGGCTGTTTTTCCAGGAGAAGAATACATTCTCAACCCTCCTTTAGATTCCACTTTATCAATATAGACTATTTGATATTCGCTTAAAAAACCGAGATGTACAGTTCTACTCGTTTCGTCTCTTAATATTTTAAGCTCGGGTCTGGCCTCTCGAGCTAAACTCAAATTTTCCTTTACTAATCTTCCCTTTTCCGCAAACTTTAGCCCAAGATTATACCTTTTTTCCGAATCACGATTTAGATAACCATGGTTTTTGAGAGTATGCAAAATGGGATACAAAGAACTAGGATTAGTATCAAGTTTTTCAGCAATTTCAGTAACACTAAGCTTGCTATTTTCTGAATCAAAAAAATCTAAAATTGATAAAGCTTTATCGAGGGATTTGTTTAAATATTTCCCATCTTTTTCCTTTTCCATCTTTTCTTCACCTTCAAGCCCTTTTCTTAGGTCAACATAATAACCTGATCTTATAAAGTTTTATTAATTCAAATCTAATTCACCAATTTCAAAACTTATTATAACATTTAATTACCAATTTTCAAGAATTCTCTAAAAAGACGGTTTCTAGCCTTATTTAAAAATGGTGACCAAAAACGACCATTGATTTCTTGCATTCAATCACAAAGTGCAACAGTCAACGTTTCCGTAGTTCCATATTATGCTTCATGCGGTGTTCAATAATTAAGTGACTTTCTTGGTCTATGGTTTAATCCGTCAACTGCGTGCTCCAATTCTTCCGGTTTGACCTCGTGTAGTTCCCTGTCTTTAGGGAAATACTGACGCAACAATCCGTTGGTATTTTCGTTCAAGCCCCTCTCCCAAAACGAATAAGGGTGGGCAAAGTAGACGTCCACTTCTAGCTCTTCTGCCAGATTCTCGTGTTGGGCAAATTCTTTACCGTTGTCCTGGGTAATGGTAAGGACTTTGTCGCTGTGTGGTTTTAACTGCTTGACCTGTTCTTCGAGGACCCCCCTTGGCGGTTTTACGTTTAACGTGACCTATGAGCGAGTAAGCGTTCTTTCGTTCCACCATGGTCACAAGGGCTTTTACCGATGACTGTGTCCGCTTCCCAGTCTCCGGTACGGTCTTTTTCATCAACAACCTTCGGTCTTTTTCCGTCGACGACATCGACGCGGCTCTTTCATCCGGAGACCTCTTTTTCTTCCCGTCAAAAGAAGAAAACGAGGCAATAGTCCTTCTGGAAGCAGCAGCTCA
>Ga0207714_1000407_pt1 | contig 30174 bp, 27 predicted proteins | sample PonA232FremontCA_2_FD_187270 | JGI IMG/M metagenome (GOLD analysis project Ga0207714, IMG submission 187270) | Marine sediment microbial community from Fremont, CA, USA - Pond A23 Sediment 2 (SPAdes) | ecosystem: Environmental > Aquatic > Marine > Unclassified | place: USA: Fremont, California...
CCGCTATCCTCCAGAGCCCGATGAAAGGAGGGCAAAAGAAAAGGATAACGGACGCCGGATTCGGGGCGGGATGGCATGTGTTTCTCTCAAGGCTTCGTTACAATGGCCGCTTCGCTTCGGGGCCCTTCAGGTCACACAGCCCCGGCGCGCGCTTTGTCATAGTAACCGTGTTCCAACAAGGTAGTGTCAAGATGCAAGCTTCTCGATGGCTGATCGTGTTTTATGTGCTGGCGGCACTGTTTCTGCTCGTGGCCGGCGCCGTTTTTCTGGTCGACCCGCTGGGCGTGCTGGCACATCTGCATCCGCAAATGGGCGTGGAAGCACCGTCCGCCCTGCTCGTCCGCCAGGCCGGCATGGGCCTGAGTCTCGCCGCCCTGGTGTCACTGGTGTGCATTCTCACGCCCAAGCGCGTTCTGCTGCATCTGGCCGTGGGGCTCTATCTCGCCGGCTGGGTGGCGAGCCTGGGCGATACCGCATTCGGCACCGCGGCCTGGCTCTGGCTGGTCCCGGTGATCTATCTGCTGCCACTGGTGTTGCCGCTGATTACGCCCCTGTTCAAGCGGATGCCTCTGCCCCTGCCGGGCGGCAACCGCGAGGCGGGCAAGGTGAAGTGGTTCAACCCCAACAAGGGTTTCGGTTTCATCATTACCGAGGACGGTCGCGAGGTGTTCGTGCATTTCAAGGCCGTGCGCAATGGCGGCCGCCGCAGTCTGCGTAACGGCGCCAATGTGACCTTCACCACGGTGCAGACCGAGCGCGGCGAACAGGCGGACGAGGTTTATATCGAACGCGATAACTGACCGCCAGACCGGGGGATAGCGAGCACCATGACGCTGCAAACGGCGGATATCGTCACATTGCTGGTGTATCTGGTCCTGCTGCTCGCCATGGGCCTGTGGTTCGCGCGCAAGAACACCAGTACCGAGGAATACTTCGTGGGCGGGCGCCGTTTTCGCGGCTGGGTGATCGGGCTTTCGCTGGTCGGCACCTCCATCAGCTCCATCACCTTTCTCGCCTACCCCGCGGATGCGTTCAAGACCGCCTGGCTGCGCTATCTGCCCAATCTGTCGCTGCCCCTGGCGGTGCTGATCGCCGCCTTTGTTTTTCTGCCCTTTTTCCGCCGGGGTGGGCTGATCTCCGCCTACGAATATCTGGAGGGCCGGTACGGGCCCTCGATCCGGGTCTATGGCGCCATCGCCTTCATGGTCGCCCAGCTGGCGCGCCTGGCCATGATCCTGTGGCTGCTGTCCCTGTTGATCCAGCAGGTCACGGGCCTGGAACCGGCCACGGCCATTGTGCTGGGCGGTGTTTTCGTGGGCCTGTATACCGTGCTGGGCGGTATCGACGCGGTGATCTGGACCGATGTGCTCCAGACCCTGATCCTGCTGGTGGGCGGGCTCATCTGTATCGGCATCATCATCCAGATGCTGCCCGGCGGGCTGGAACAGATCCTGGCCGTCGCCGACCGGCACGACAAGCTCGCCTTCGCCGCGAAACGCAACGGTGAACTCGACCCCGTGGGCTGGAATCTCTCGCTGAGCGCCAAGACCGGGACCATGATGCTGCTGATCGGCATGACCAACTGGCTCACCGAGTATTCCAGCAACCAGAACACGGTCCAGCGCTATTGCGCCGCCGCGTCCATACGCGAGGCGCGGCGCGGCATGCTGGTGGTGGTACTGGCCAGCCTGCCCATCTGGGCCTTCTATATGTTTCTGGGTACGGCCCTGTTCGTCTTTTTCACGGAATTCCCCGTGCCCGAAGTGACGGCCATGCTCAGCGGCGAGAGAAAGGCCGAGCATGTACTGCCCTGGTTCATCACCCATCATCTGCCGCCGGGTGTCGCCGGGCTGGTGATCGCCGCCGCCCTGGCCGCGGCCATGTCCTCGCTGGACTCCAGCCTCAACTCGGTGACCACGGTCTCCATTGTGGATATCTACCGGCGGCACCTGCGTCCGGGCCGCGACGACCGTCACTATCTGCGCGCCGCGCGCGCCATGGCTGTGGTGGTGACGGCGCTCATGATCGGCGGCGCCTTCTGGCTGGAAAACGCCGACACGCGCACGCTTCAGGATACGTCCACCATCCTGGTGTCGCTGCTCAGTGGCGGCCTGCTGGGGCTCTACCTGCTGGGTTTCTTCACCCGGCGTGGCGACGCCCGGGCAGCCTGGTGCGGCATCGCGCTGACCATGGCCTTCACGGCCTGGACGGTGCTGGCGGACAAGGGGCTGGTGCCCGAGGCCCTGTCGGTACCCTTCGACCTTTACTACACGGGCCTGATCGGCAATCTGGTGATGTTCGGGGTGGGTTATGCCGCCGGCCTGCTCTGGCCCCGCCGGCGGCCGCTGGAACAAGGCTATTCGCTGGCCTGAACGCCGGGGCGGTGCTGCCAGGCGTCGCGGAGCAACCAGCCGGCCGCCCAAAACACCAGCCAGACATCCAGCAGATAGTCCCAGAGATTATCCGAGGCGAGCAGCTCCAGCGCCAGACCAAATTGCGCGAGCACGAGCATCGCCAGCACATACCAGGCCCGCAGCAGCCAGGCCGCCAGACCCAGCGCCAGCAGGGCGGAACTGAACCCATAGCTGCCAAAGCCCCACTCATAAGGGTTCAGTGGCGCCGCCCCCAGCGCCAGCGGATAAAAGACGGCGGCGGTGCCCACGACCAGCAAACACAGCCCGCGCAACTCCGAGCGGGCCAGCCCCGGCGACCAGCCCAGACGATACGCCAGCGCCGTGCAGGCCAGCAGTACCGTGGTCACACTGAACTCGCCGGTATAGCTGGCCAGCCAGGCCACCGGCCCCCAGGGATAGGGTACCCAGGCGAGGGCCAGCACAAGCCCCAAAAGACCCAGATGCAGGCGACGATCACGCATGGGCAGCAGGCGCGTCAGCACCGCCGCATAAACCAGGGCAGCCAGCTGCAAGCCGGGCGTCATGGGCGCTCCTGTGCGTCCGGCGCGCGCCACCAGGCATGACCAATCAGGGTCTTGTTCCAGGTGTAGACCACGTGGATATCGCCGTTATCGGCGCGCAGCATAAAAGGATAGTCGAACTGAAAGGTGCAATGGCCGCCGCGGCACTTGGTTTCACGCACGCCCGCCAGAATCTCATCCGTCGACAGGCCCGAGCGCGGCAGCAGCGAGGCCCGCAATGTCGGCACGAAGGCGTCCGGTTTCAGGCCTTCGCGGAAAGAGCTCTTGTCATGCAGTACCTCCAACGGTTGCCAGCTCTTGCCGGCATTCCGGGTTTCCAGCAGAGTCAGTTCATCGCGTTCGCGGGCATTGTTGTTCGTCGCCAGCAACCAGTGCTCCGGGCCCAGGGACACGCCCGAGACCGCGCTGCCGGGATTGGGCAGACCGCTGTCGGCCAGTGGGCTCCAGGATTCACCGCCGTCGTCCGTGCGGCTGCTGAACAGCACGCCCGGCCGGTCCGCGCTGCCGTTGCGCAGCAGCGCCCGGGCCCGGTACCGATCCCGGACAAAAACCATGGGCTGCAGCGCCTGCCGGCCGTGGCCGATGTGCGCCTCGTCCAGAATCCGGTGGTCGTTATTCAGCCGGAAGAACTCGCCGAACTTGCCCGCCAGTTCATGATAAACCGGCAGCCCGATGGTGCCGTCGCGGTAACGCACCGGTGGATTCTTCACCAGAGTGCTGACATTGAGAAAAGGCGACGTCACCAGTGCCTTCTTGACCTGCCAGCTACGGCCCTGGTCCCGGGATTCGGCCACGGCCAGCCGGCTACCCGACCAGCCGCCGAAGCTCACGGCCACCACATAGAGATCAATGCGCCCGCCCCGGCGTACGGCCACCATGTTGCCCAGCTTGCGAACATGACGGTTGAGCCCCCGCGCCACCTCCAGACGGGTCAACACCCGCTCTTCCTCGCTCCACTGCGCGGTCTCCGGGTCGAAAACGGACGAATGAATGGCCACATCGGATGCCCCTTCCCGGCTGCCGGCAAACCAGAAGGCGCGGATCCGGCCGTCGGCCAGTTCCACCAGGGACGGCGCATGGACCAGCCGGGTCCGGCCATCGGAGGCATAGCCGCGGCGCCAGCGATGCTCCGGTTGCGGCACGGATTGCGCACGATCCGGGACAACAAAAGGCGGCTTCGCCTTGTCGGCATCTTCGGGCAGGCCGGCGAAATAGGCCGCCACCAGCAACCCCGTTACACATATCGCGCCGAATCTGCGCACGGCCCGGCTCCCGCCATCGTAAAAGGTGTGCGATTCTAGCATCGCGCCGCACGGCACGCATTGCTCCGGCGAAGCACGCCTACGTATACTCGGCGAGCAACCCCATGAAACCGGCGGGCTGCCCGGCGCATTCCGACCTGGCTCTCACGCTGATCCGGGGCCGCCGGCACCCTGTGCTGCTCCGCAAACCATGAGCCCATGACGTCAGCCAACCCGCAAGAGCAAAACGATTGGACCCTGGCGAGCGATATCCGGGGCATCCGGGTCTATGTGCGCAACCAGCCCGGCAGTCGCCTGAAGGCTTTCCGCGCCGTCATGCGCATGGAGCTGGCCGATGAATACGCTCTGGTAGCGCTGAGCAATGATTATCCGAACTTGCCTGACTGGATCCACTTTATCCGCCATGTAGAGGAGCTTCAGCGCGAGGGCCCGCTGCGGCGCTGGTTGCGATTCATTACCCGTCTGCCCTGGCCCTTGCACGATCGGGACGTCGTACTCCGCCTGGATGTGGAACAGCACCGGGATGAGCACGACGACGGCGTCCGGGTGCGGTTTCATAACGTCGACGATCTTCTGCCCCGGGACAGCGGCTATCTCACGGTCCCCGAGCTGCACGGCATTTCCGGGTTTCGCCGATTGCCCGGCCACGAAATCGAGCTGTTTTATGAACTCAGCCTGGACCCGGGCGGCCGGATACCGGCCTGGCTGGCCAACCGGGTTCTCAGGGACGCGCCGTTTTTCACGCTGGAGCGGCTGCGCCAGGTGCTCCACAGACCGGAATACCATGGCCGCTATTTCGATTATCTGGATCTGGACGGGCCGGGCCGGCGCGAGCATGCAGCAACACGGGATGACGCCGGCTCCAGCTCTTCAAGGGAACCATGATATGGCACAGACCCTGTATACCCTTTATGTCTGGATCCTTTTCATTCCCTTGAGCGTGCTGTCCACGGTTTTCTTCGGCCTGGTGTGTCTTCTCGTCGCGCCGGCGCTGGGTCCGCGCCGAACCAGCCGGCTTACCGCCGTGCCCTGGGCGCGACTGGGTCTGTTGCTGAGCGGCATCCGGGTGGAGCTGGAGGGCATGGACCGGATCCGGCCCGGACAAAGCTATGTGGTGGTTGCCAACCACCTCAGTCATCTTGATATCTGGGTGCTCTATGGCTATTTGGGGCTGGATATCCGCTGGGTCGCCAAGCAGGAGCTGCGCCGTGTGCCCGTGGTGGGTATCGCCTGCGTGGCGCTGGGCCATGTCTTTATCGACCGTTCCGATCACGACAAGGCCATGGCTTCGCTGGACGCGGCCAAGAACCGGATTACGGACGGCACCAGCATCATCTTCTTCCCGGAAGGCACACGCAGCTACAGCGGCGAAGTGCAGGCATTCAAGAAGGGCGCCTTCCGCATGGCCCGGGATCTGGATCTGCCGGTATTGCCGGTCACCCTGAGCGGCACCCGCGCGCGTCTGCGCCGCGGATCCGCCGCCCTGAACCCCGGCGCCGTGCGCATGGAGATTCATGATCCCATCCCCGTGCACGGCCGGAGCGTGGAAGAGCTGGCCGAGGCATGCCGGGACCGGATCATTTTGGGGCAGCAGGCGTGCCCGGCAACACCACGGGTCGGGTCCGGCTGATCGCGCCGAGCCTACCGGAATGGCCTTACCTGCATGATGCCATTCCGTATACTGGCGCGTTCGCACCGCAGTCAGAGAGCGACCCCCATGAAAGATCTGAACAATCGTGTGGCCGTGGTCACCGGCGCCGCTTCCGGCATTGGCCGCGCCCTTGCTGTTGAGCTGGCCGCCGCCGGGTGCCGGCTGGCACTAAGCGATGTCAACGAACCCGGCCTGCGCGAAACGGCGGAAGCGCTGCGCGCGAACGGTCACGAGGTCATGGCCACGGCACTGGATGTCTCCAACCGGGACGGGGTCTATGACTTCGCCGAGCAGGTCATGAACCATTTCGGCGAAGTCCATGTCGTAATCAACAATGCCGGCGTGGCCCTGGGCGCCACCGTGGAGGACATGAGCTACGAGGACATGGAATGGCTCATGGGGATCAATTTCTGGGGCGTGGTTTATGGCACCAAGGCCTTCCTGCCCTACCTCAAGCAATCGGACGAGGGGCATATCGTCAATGTCTCCAGCGTGTTCGGACTGATCGGCATCCCCACCCAGTCCGCCTATAACGCCGCCAAGTTCGCGGTGCGCGGATTTACCGAGTCGCTGCGTCAGGAGCTGGACATGGACGATGCGGCGGTATCCTGCACCTGTGTCCATCCCGGCGGCATCAAGACCAATATCGCGCGCAACGCGCGCATGCGCGACGTCTCCTCGGTCATGGGCAGCAGTGATCCGGACGAGAATGTAGCCAACTTCGAGAAACTCTTCCGCACCACGCCGGAAGACGCCGCCCACGCCATCATTCGCGGCATTCGCGGCGACCGTCGGCGCGTACTGATCGGTTCGGATGCGCAGATGATCGACAAGATGCAGCGTTCCATGCCCACGCTCTATCAAAAACTCATTACCACCGGACAGAAGTTCATGGACCAGTTATCTTGAACAAGCCCTTTTCACAAGCCTGCGAGAACAACAAGGACCCCATCCTGGCGGTGCTGCGCGAGCATCTGGGGTCCGGGCGGCTGCTGGAGATCGGCAGCGGCACGGGCCAGCACGCCGCCTGGCTGCCAGCCTTTCTACCCGGCATTGACTGGCAACCTTCGGATGTAGCCGAAAACCTGCCGGGCATTCGCGCCTGGCTGGACGAAGGCCCGAGCAATGTCCGTTTGCCCCTTGAGCTGGATGTGCGCGGTTCCTGGCCGGACGAAACCTTTGAGTATATCTTTACCGCCAACACCTTCCACATCATGGACACCGACAGTGTCCGGCTGTGTATCCGGCAAGCAGGGGAGCATCTTGTACGGGGCGGACTCTTCCTGATCTATGGTCCCTTTTGCTATAACGGCGCTTGCGCCGACAGCAATGCGCGTTTTGATACCTCCTTGCGCGCACAGGATCCGGCCATGGGCCTGCGCGATTACACCTGGATCGAAGAGTGCATGAGGGAGGCGGACTTTGAGCCCGTGGCCGATCACGCCATGCCCGCCAACAACCGGATCCTGGTGTTTCGGCGAAACTGACCGCCGGCTTCCCCCGGCTGTATAATTTTTCTACAATGCCGACTTTCGCCAGTTCTGTGAGTACCCCATGAGTGACGAGGACAGCTCTGCCCGAACGGATGCGCCGGTTCCGGACCGTGAAGACGCCGTTTCCTTTGAGGCCTTTCCGCTGGAAGAGCCGCTCCGACGCGCCATAGCCGATGCCGGTTTCGCGTACTGCACCCCCATCCAGGCCCGGGTATTGAGCCATACCCTGGCCGGCGCCGACGCCATCGGCCGTGCCCAGACGGGTACGGGCAAGACAGCCGCTTTTGTCATCACCATCATCGACGATCTGCTGAAAAACCCGGTGCCAGTGCAACGCTACGCCGGTGAACCCCGCGCGCTGATTATCGCGCCCACGCGTGAACTGGCCATGCAGATCGAAAAGGATACGCAACAGCTCGCTCGCCACACCGATCTTCAGGTAATGAGTGTGGTGGGCGGCATGAACTTCAACCGCCAGCAGGAACATCTGCGCGGCCGACTCGTGGATATCCTGGTGGCCACGCCGGGGCGCCTGCTGGATTTCGCCAATCGCCGGGATCTGTGGCTCGACCGGGTGGAATCCCTGGTCATCGATGAAGGCGACCGCATGCTGGACATGGGCTTCATTCCCGACGTCAAGCGCATTGTGCGCCTGACGCCGTCGTCACGGCATCGCCAGACCATGCTCTTCAGCGCCACCTTCAACCAGGATGTCATGAACCTGTCCCGACGCTGGACCCAGGACCCGGTCATTGTGGAAGTGGAGCCGGAGAGTGTGGCGACCGAATCGGTGGAACAGAAAGTCTATGTCACCGAGACCGCGCAGAAGTTCAATCTGCTCTACAACCTGATTACCCGCGAAAACCTGCACAAGGTCATCATCTTCGCCAACCGCCGGGATATCACCCGAAACCTGTATGAAAAGCTGGAAAAGCATGGCGTCAGCTGCGCCATGATTTCAGGCGAAGTACCGCAGAATCGGCGTATGAAAACCCTGGAGCGTTTCCGCGAAGGGCAGGTACGCGCGCTGATCGCCACGGACGTGGCCGGTCGGGGCATTCATATCGACGGCGTCACCCATGTCGTCAACTATAATCTGCCCGAGGATCCGGAAGACTATGTCCACCGCATCGGACGTACCGGCCGGGCCGGGGAAAGCGGCATTTCCATCAGCTTCGCCTGCGAGGAAGATGCTTTTTTACTGCCCGAACTGGAAAAGGCGATCGGACGCAGCCTGGAGTGCGAATATCCCCCGCGGGAACTGCTCGACGAGCACGTGCCCGCGGAGGAAAAACGGGGCGAACAAACACCGGGCTGAACCGGGCCTGAAACCCCGTACATTGCAGGCCCGCCGCCTCAGAACCTGTGGGCCACACCCACCTGGAATTGCAACGGGTCCAGATCGAGATCCTTTTTCGCCAGGGTGCTGCCGTTATCCCGAATGGTGGTCGTGGTTTCAATGGCGAAATGGGACACCGAAGCATTGATGAACCAGTCGCCCAGGTCATAATCCACGCCCAGCCGGCCCACGAACCCGGTCGACGAGTCCATTTCCAGCCGGGCGGATGACGGAATCCCGCGCGCATTCTGATTGCGGATATCTTCCTCGAAAAAGGCGGTGTAATGCATGCCCAGCCCGAGCCAGGGATGGAGTCCGGCCACGGCCGGGGCATAGAGCTCCAGGGTGGCATGGGGCGAGATGGTGCCGAACTCACCCACCAGGCCGCTACCCACACCGGAACTGTCGTCCATGAGCAGGTTATGCTCCAACGGCAGGGATGTAGCCAGGCCCACTCCGACCCACTGGTTGAACGCATAGCTGCCCGACAAGGCGGGCATGGTGTCCTCGGCCACCTCCAGATCCCGTTGCGGGCCGCCCTGAATATTCACGGACTGACCTTCGACATCGGGCTGGCTGGTCAACAGCGTGAGCCGGGCCATGATATCGCCCGCTTCGCGGGCACCTGCGGGCGTAGTAAACAGACTCGCCAGAACCACCGTCAGCATTATTTTACGGATTGCCATGATTACGTCCTCATGTCTTGTTGTTTTCGAGGTCTTCCCTGAGGAAGCCTCCCCATCGCTTTGATCTTTTACAGGAAGGTCTCCGCGTACTCGGCCAGCACGGAACGGGGCACGCCCTTGAGCTGCACCGAACCGCCGAACCGAAATCCCTTGAAACGCTCGGTCATGTACGCCAGTCCCGAGCTGGTGGCGTTGAGATAAGGGGTATCGATCTGGGCCAGGTTGCCCAGACACACCACCTTGCTGCCCTCGCCCGCGCGCGTAATGATGGTTTTCATCTGGTGCGGACTCAGGTTCTGGCTTTCGTCGATCAAAATCAGGGCGCGCTGAAAACTGCGCCCGCGGATATAGTTCATGGCCTTGAACTGGATATTCGCCTTTTCCTTGACGTACTGAATGCTGCCGTTGGGGTTCTGGTCCTCCATGTGCAGCGCTTCAATATTGTCGTTGATTGCACCCAGCCAGGGGTCCATCTTTTCTTCCTCGCTGCCCGGCAAAAAACCATGCTCTTCCGCCAGCGGCGGCGTGGAGCGCGTGGCGATAATCTTGGAAAAGCGCTTTTGTTCAATGGTCATCTCGATGGCCGCCGCCAGGGCCAGGATCGTCTTGCCGGAGCCGGCGGCGCCCGTGAGATTCACCAGATGCACTTCCGGATCCAGCAGCAGGTCCAGGGCAATGCCCTGCTGCAGATTCATGGGTAACAGGCCCCAAGCCTGCTGATACAGGAGATCGTCCATCTGAAGATGGCGCAGGGTCACGCGATCGTCGTCCACCGCGATAATCCGGCCCGCGAACCCGGTTTCATCCACGATGTACTGATTGGGAAAGACCTCGGCCCCGAGCACGTCCTGCACCAGGGTATGCCGGGACAGATGGTGCAGGGTTTGCGGCCCCTTCTGCTCGGTGTCCACTTGCGGAATCCGGTCCCAGAAGGAACCACTCAGCTCGAAGTAGCCACGGGTGAGCTGATCAATATCGGAAACGAGTTGATCGGTATGGTAATCCTCGGCCTCCACGCCGCAGGCGCGGGCCTTGAGGCGCATGTTGATATCCTTGCTCACCAGCACATGACGACGCGCCGATCCGCGCGCCTTGAGCGAGGCGATATCATTGATGATGCGATTATCGTTGAGATTGTCCGGCAGCAGGCCGTCGCCGTCGTCCATGGGCCGGGGCATCATCACCGCCAGGCTACCCTCCGGCTCCCCACCGCCGCCGCGATAAATGGGCACACCGTTTTCCACTTCTTCGGGCGTGGCTTCGCCCAGCACCTGATCAATCAGGCGAATGGCGGCGCGGCAATCAGCGGCGGTGTGCGCCTTGCCGCCCTTGAGCCGATCCAGTTCTTCCAGCACCGTCATGGGAATGACCACCTCGTGTTCCTCGAAATTGAGCAGCGAGTTGGGGTCATGGATCAGGACATTGGTGTCCAGCACATAGGTCTTGGCGGCCGCTTCGCCCTGGCTCCGGTCGGAACCGATGGTGGTGGAGGAGACGGGATTCATGACAGTGGCGCGATCTTCCATCGGGGTACCCCTGCTGCGTTGTGACAACTCAGGGCGGCGGGCGTATTCGAGGCTGCATCGCCATCGCCGCCGTATCGTCTTTCGATTCCGGCGGAATCCGTTATTCTGGTGATCGCGACCACGTCCGCATCAGCGGCACTTTCAGCTACCATAACCCGGTTGTTTTCGCCAAGGCAAGCAAACCGCAGCAGGAGAGCCACCATGGCACTGGAACACCCACAGGTCCGCATGCCGCCGCCACTGATTCATCTGGGTGGCTTGCTCGTGGGGTATGGTCTGGATCAGGTCACGGGCTGGCGCTTCACGCCGGCGGCCTGGCTGGACGGACTGGCTCTCGGGCTGGCGCTGGCGGCGGTGGTGTTGAGTGGCTGGACCCTGATCACCCTCCGCCGGCACCGGACCACGGTGCTGCCCCACAGGGCCGCCAGCACGCTGGTCACCGGAGGGCCGTTTCGCTGGAGCCGCAACCCCATTTATCTGGCTTTCACGCTGCTGCATCTCGCCTGTGGGCTGGCGCTGGGCAGTCCGGGCATGCTGATCATGCTGGTGCCCGTGTTTTATGTCATGGACCGTCACGTGATCGCCGCCGAGGAGGCCTTCCACGAACAGGCATTCGGTACGCAGTGGCAGCACTATCGCAAGCAGGCGCGGCGCTGGCTGTGAAATCCGCGTGCAAAACCGTCACGCAAATCATCGGGCAAACACCATGAAAATTTCGGCTCTGCTTTTCCTGGCGGTAGGGCTCACCGCCTGTCACACCCCCGGTACCTGGCAATCCCCGCAAGGCGATGAAACGGCCACCCTGGTCTTTACCAGTCATTACATCGCTGCCCAGCCCCTGATCTGCCGATCCGGCCAGGAGCTCGTGCCCACCCGCGAAGCGCTGGGCGCCACCCCCATCGATCCGGAGCTCTTCGCCAACGACCAGGCGGGCGAAGATCAAGGCGAGGTAGGTGTGCGTATACCGGCCGGTGCGCCCATCACGCTGGGGGTGCGTTTTGATCCGAAAAACCCGGCGGGTGCGCCCGAGGCCTGCACCGCCCGCGCCCGTTTCACCCCGGAACCCGGCCAACGCTATCAGGCCCAGTTCGTCATGCCCGGCGCCCAGTGCGGGCTGTCCATTACCGATGAGGACAACCGGGCTGTGGCCGCAGCCAACCGTGAAACCGCTTCCTGCCCCTGAAACCTGCGCGCCAGACGCTCCCCGCCTGCTGGCGCCCCGGACTGGGGCAGACTGCACCAATCTGGCCCACAGGCCCTGGTTTCACCCTCATCCCCGTGCCCATCGGAAGATATAACTATCTGTTTTTGATGAATTTTCTGAAACTGGCATGCAAACTGCTTCTACTGCCCTGAACGCCGCGGCCCGGCCGACGGCGACGCAAGGAACCAGTTGATCAACAGAGGGTTGTATCCGATGAAAAAACTCGATCTTGTCAAAGCGACCGCACTCGCCGCCAGCCTGGCGCCCGCCATGGGACTGGCCGAACTGACCGGCAATGTCGGCGTTACCAACAACTACATCTGGCGAGGTGTTACCCAGACCGGGGATAAGCCAGCCGTCTCGGGCGGAATCGACTATGCCCATGAATCCGGCCTCTATGCCGGCACCTGGATTTCCAATGTCAATTTCTCAGGCGCCCCGGGTTCTGGCGGCGATGGCTATGAACAGGATTATTACGCCGGTTTCTCCGGGAGCTCCGGCGACTTTTCCTACGACGTAGGCTATATCTACTGGGATTACCCCACGTCCACGGCAGCTACTGACTCGGATTTCGGCGAGGTTTATGGCTCCGTGGGCTATGATTTCATCAGCGTCCAGGTGAACTACACCACCAACAGCCAGGTCGAAGAAGATGCCGTAGATGATTTCTCCGAGGGCGACATCTACTACAAAGCCACAGCGGACTTCCCGCTGACGGATGATGGCCTCGGGCTCTCGCTGACGGCCGGCGCCTACGCTTTCGATGATGATGGCGAAAGCACGGGGCCGAACACCGAGGCGGACTTCAACTACACCCACTATAACGCCTACCTCACCAAGGGCGACTTCAGCTTTGGCGTGGAAGGCAACGACAAGGAAGACAGCAGCGACAACCGTCAACGTTTCGTGGTCTCCTACAGCAAGTCCTTCGACCTGATGTAAGACCGCTTCCGGGGCCTGCGGGCCCCGGCCCTTTCGCCTCGCGGGAAGATCTCCCTGGTCCTCACTGTAAGCATTGCAAGCAGTTTCCCGCGAGGCTCTTTTTTTCACAATGCCGGGCATGTTGCCCGGCGTTTTTTTATTGGCTCCCGGCCTCGACATCGAAATAGAGCACAGGGGCATCATGATCGGAAACCGCACTGTCCGTGCCGTGGGCTCCGTACAGTGTGCGATAATGCCCGGCATTGCCCCGGCTGATCGCAGCGTCTGTTGCGCGATGCTTGAGGGCGTCGCTATAAAAAATGTGATCAATGGCCTGACGCTGGCAGTCGTGGATATGGGAAAAGCGTTCATGCGCCGGCAAGTGATCCCAGACAGAGCCCAGTCCCCTATGCATCCGTTGCCAGGGTTCCGCGTACAAGGCATCGCCCGGCGCACTATTGAAATCCCCGGCGAGTACGACAGGCGGATCCCGGCGCACGGGCTTCCCCACCCAGTGGCGCAAGACCCGCGCCTGTTCCTTTCGCTTGGCCCGCACCCGGGCGCGCTCATCCGGTTCGTCCAGCCCGTGCGCACTGCGCAAATGCACCACCACCAGATCAAAGACCAAAGGCTCCTGTACGCGAACCCGCAGGGGCGGCCGTGAAAACAACCATTGGCCCTGCTGTTTGCGTTCAGCAAACAATGCCTCGTGGTCCTTGATTCGCACGGGCGCCCGATAGAGCAGACCGACATCCAGGCCGGAGGGATCATGCCCTTCACGGAGCAGGGTTCGATAATCCGGTCCGTGTTCGGCCACGGCCCGGGCCAGGCGCCGGAGCAGAGTCCGGTTTTCCACCTCCTGAACGGCCAGCAGATGGGGTGCGCCCAGGCGCTCATGGATCATTCCGGCCAGGGCCTGCAGCCGGGCCTCGACCCGCCCGGGCGCCAGTGGTTCGTCGTAGCGCGCATCCTTGTCACTGTCGCGCAGCCGCCACAGGTTGAGTGTGGCCAGGCTCAACTCGCCGCTGCCGGCCGCGGGCACCGCCCGCACCGCCGGCGGCGGGGCACAGTCCGCGACAGCACGGACACTGATCAGCGCCAGGCTCAGCGTGAGAACGAGCCGTGGCATCATTCCGGTGCGGAACGGCGCACGGGCAGATCCGTGCATTGCCGCTCCTCGTTGACGCGGATGCAGACCGGCACCGATTCCCCGGCCCGGGGGATCCGGTCCACGCCGGTAAACATCAGGTGCTTGTCGCCGGATTGCAGCGTCACGCTGGCGCCCGCCGGCACGGTCACGGATTTCAGAGGCCGCATGGAACGGGTACCGTCTTCCGCTTCCGTACTGGTGTGCAGCATGGCGCCACCCGCCCAGTCCACGGAGGCCGCGTCGACCGTCACCGCCACCGAGCCGTCATTGATGATACGCCCATAGGCAGCCGTGGTATCGGATACCGGCGGCACCGCCCGCACCCAGCCGTTTTCCAGGCGCACTTCGGCGGCGGCCGGCAGTGCCGCCAGCACCAGCAAAACTCCTGTCAGACCTGTTCGCATTGTGCTCATCTCCTTGTTCGGACAAGGAGTCATTCTAGCAGGCTGCTAGCAGACCCGCCCCTTCGCAGCCGGGCTGCCCGGCAGGTATAATGGCCTTTCCTTTCCGGCAATCCGAGTACGCGCCATGGCCCGCAAGCTGTTCATACAGACCCACGGCTGCCAGATGAACGAATACGACTCCGCGCGCATGGCCGATATTCTGGAGGACAGCCATGAGCTGGAACCCACGGACGACGTCAACGACGCCGATGTGGTCCTGCTCAACACCTGCTCCATCCGGGAAAAGGCTCAGGAAAAGGTCTTTGATCAGCTCGGGCGCTGGAAAAAGCTCAAGCAGCACAAGCCGGATCTGATCATTGGTGTGGGTGGCTGTGTAGCCAGTCAGGAAGGCGAGGTGATCCGCAAGCGCGCGCCCTGGGTGGATGTCATCTTCGGACCCCAGACCCTGCACCGCCTGCCACAGCTGATCAGCGAAGCGGCGGGCAGCCGCAATCTGGCCATGGATATCAGCTTCCCGGAAATCGAGAAATTCGACCGAATGCCGGAACCCAGCGTGGACGGGCCCACCGCCTATGTCTCCATCATGGAAGGCTGTTCCAAGTACTGCAGTTTCTGCGTAGTGCCCTATACCCGCGGCGAGGAAGTCAGCCGGCCGGTGAACTCGGTGCTGGACGAAATCCGGCATCTGGCGGACATGGGCGTGCGCGAAGTCAACCTGCTGGGCCAGAACGTCAATGCCTATCGGGCCACGGGGGCGAACGGCGAGGTGCTGGATTTCGCCGATCTGCTGTTGCTGGTGCGCGAGGTCGAGGGCATCGACCGCATCCGCTATACCACTAGTCATCCGGTGGAATTCTCCGATGCGCTGATTGAGGTCTATGCCGAGATTCCCGAACTGGTGGACCACCTGCACCTGCCGGTGCAATCGGGTTCGGACCGGGTGCTGGCACGGATGAAGCGCAACCACACGGCCCTGGAGTACAAGGCGAGCATCCGCAAGCTGCGCAAGATTCGGCCGGATATTTCCATCAGTTCCGATTTCATCGTGGGCTTCCCCGGTGAAACCGATGAAGAGTTCGAGGCCACCATGAACCTGATCAATGACGTGGGCTTCGACCATTCCTTCAGCTTCGTCTACAGCCCGCGCCCGGGCACCCCCGCGGCGGAGCTGCCGGACGACACGCCGGAGACGGTCAAAAAGGAACGCCTCCGCATTCTGCAGAGCCGCATTCAGCAGCAGGCCATGGCCATCAGTCAGGCGATGGTGGGCACGCACCAGCGCATCCTCGTCGAGGGCGTGTCGCGCAAGGATCCGGGCGAGCTGTGCGGGCGCACGGAAAACAACCGGGTAGTGAACTTCAAGTGCACGGATATCGACCTGATCGGCGAATTCGTGGATGTGGAAATCAGCGCGGCACTGACCAACTCCCTGCGCGGCAGCCTCCCGGAACCCGCCCCTGCATGAAGGGATTTTCACCGTTAGTACACACTCGCCAACCTCAGCGCAACCTGCCATCTTTTCGCGCGCGGGCGTTTCGTTATATGCTGCCTTGAACAGCTTGAGGTGGGCGGCGCGCGCCGCCTGCCAAATTCGTCAGACAGCCAGCACGGGGGGTTCAGTCAGCACTCTTGAGTACCGCGACCGCGTCACAACAGCTCAGTCTCGAACCCTATGACTCGCGTCGTCTGGCCAGCCTGTGCGGGCGGCTGGACGAGCACATCAACCAGATCTCGGACACCCTGGGCATCGAAATCCTTAACCGAGGCAATCTCTTTCACTTGTCGGGCGACGCCACTGCGGTGCAAATGGCACGGCATGTACTCAACGACCTCTATGCCCAGACCGCGCTGGGCACCGAGATCACGCCCGAGGTGGTGCATTTGCAGCTCCAGGGCTCGGTGGAAGACGCCCAACCAGTCCCGGAAGACGATGACAGCCGCGATGGCGGCCGCATTCAGACCAAACGCGTACAGATCCGTCCGCGCGGGCGCAATCAGCGCGACTATGTACAGCGCATCCGCGCGCACGACATCAACTTCGGGATCGGCCCGGCGGGCACGGGCAAGACCTGGCTGGCGGTGGCCTGTGCCGTGGAGGCGCTGGAGGATCAGGATGTGGAACGTATCCTGCTGGTGCGCCCGGCCGTGGAAGCCGGGGAAAAACTCGGCTTTCTTCCCGGCGACCTGGCCGAGAAGGTGGACCCCTATCTGCGCCCCCTCTATGACGCGCTCTACGAAATGCTCGGTTTCGAGAAAGTAACCAAGTTTCTCGAACGCGACGTGATCGAGGTAGCACCGCTGGCCTACATGCGCGGACGCACACTCAACAACAGCTTCATCATTCTCGACGAGGGGCAGAACACCACCATCGAGCAGATGAAGATGTTTCTCACCCGGATCGGTTTCGGCTCGCGCGCCATGATTACCGGGGATGTCACCCAGGTGGATCTGCCGCGCAATCAGCAGTCCGGGCTGATACACGCCATTGACGTACTCAGCGCCGAGGAAGGTATCGGGGTAACCCGTTTCGACAGTGGCGATGTGGTGCGCCACCCCCTGGTGCAACGCATCGTGGAAGCCTATGAACGACACGAAAACGAAGCCGACTCCGGACGTTGAACTACAGCTTGCCGGCGAGGGGCTCGGCGCTCCGGATGACAACGACATCCGGGACTGGACGTGCCGCGCGGCTCGCGCGGCCGGCGGCGCCGGGGGTGTCATCACGGTCCGAGTGGTGGACGAAGTCGAAATGCGCGAACTGAACGGCTACTGGCGCGGGCGGGACTACAGCACCAATGTGCTGTCATTTCCCTTCGAGATGCCCGAAGGCCTGCCCGCGGATGCCGTGGACCCCATTATCGGCGATATCGCCATCTGCGCGCCCGTGGTGGAACGCCAAGCGCAGGAACAGGGCAAGCCGGTCCGGGCGCACTGGACGCACATGGTCGTCCACGGCGTGCTTCATCTACTGGGCCATGATCACGAACAAGCGGGGGAAGCCGAAATCATGGAAGCACTGGAAGTATCCATTCTGGCGGAGCTGGGGCATGGCGACCCCTACCGCGAGCCTGACACCAGTGTTCGGGGGCAATGATGCCGGACGACCATGGTGAGACCAGCCGAAACTGGCTGGAACGACTGGGCAATCTCTTCAGCTCCGGTCCTTCGGACCGGGATGAATTGCTGGAACTGTTGCGCTCGCTGCGCGAACGCGAGGTTATCGACCTGGACACCCTGGGCATTATCGAGGGCGCGGTTCAGGTGGCGGACATGCAGGTGCGCGAGATCATGATTCCGCGTGCACAGATGATCGCCATTCGCACCTCGGGCAATCCGCGCGATTTCCTGCCCACCATTATCGAGTGCGCGCACTCGCGTTTTCCCGTGCTGGCCGACGATCCGGACGATGTACAGGGCATTCTGCTGGCCAAGGATCTGTTGCCGCTGGCCCTGGACCCGGCCCGCATGGATCGGTTCAACATCAAGGACCATCTGCGCCAGGCCATGATTATCCCCGAATCCAAGCGCCTGGATTCGCTACTGCGCGAATTCCGCGCCAGCCGCAACCATATGGCCGTGGTGGTCAACGAATACGGCGGCGTGGCCGGGCTGGTCACCATCGAGGACGTGCTGGAACAGATCGTGGGCGAAATCGAGGACGAAACGGATATCGAGGACACCGATTATCTGATCAAGAGCCTCAACAACCATGAATACACGGTCAAGGCCCTCACACCCATTGAGGATTTCAATGAGTATTTCCGGTGCGAACTCAGCACCGAGGATTTCGACACCCTGGGCGGACTGGTGATGCAGCAATTCGGTCGGCTGCCCGAGCGCAACGAGTCGGTACAGTTCGACCGGTTCCGTTTCACCGTGCTCAGTGCCGACGGACGCACGATCCGTTTGTTGCAGGTACAACCCCTGGAAGAAAAACTCGAATAACCAGGCTGGAGAGCAAACCATGATTCCATTGCCCGATCAGGACCGGCGCCTACGCTCCCTGCCCTGGGTGACTCTGGCGATCATGCTGGTGTATCTGCTGGTATTGCTGACGTATCAGAGCCAGGAACAGCAACAACGGCGGGCCTTGCTGAACTGGTATCAGGAGAACGGTCTGTTCAGCATGGAGTGGGACAATTATCTGTCCTGGCTGCGCATCAATGGCCGGGGAGAAAAAGCCGCGGCCCTGGCGGAACAACGTAAAGCGGGCAACGACATCGAGCCCTTTCTGGATATGGCCTTCAATCCGCGCTTCGAAGCGGAAAACCGTGAGCGCGGCAGTGACTACTGGTCCCGGCAAGAGTTCCAGCAATGGAAAGACCAGCGCGAGGCCTTCCGGCAACGCGCGCGCGAGCTGCCCCGTTACTTTGCCGGACTGATGCCCTCGGACCCACGTCCGGGGCGTTTCCTGACCTGGCATTTTCTGCATGATGGCCTGATGCACTGGACGCTGTGCCTGCTGGTACTGGCGCCCTTCGCCTGGCCACTGGAGGCGCGACTGGGCAAGGCGCGTAGTCTTGTCCTGTGGCTGCTGGGCGGGGTGGCGGCCGGGCTGGGCCCCGTGTGGCTCTTCCCCGAGCATTATGATCCGGTGATCGGCAGCAGTGCCGTGGTGTCCGCCTGGATCGGCGCCTTTGCCAGCCTTTTTGCCGGGCGGCGCATCCCCTTCGGCTATATTCGTCCACGCACCCGTCAAACGGCGACACGGGAGCTGCCCGCGCTGGTCCTGCTGCCGTTGTGGGTGCTGTTCCCCCTGTACGCCTTTATGCGCACCGACGACGGCGCGGTTCTGCTGAGCGCCCAGTTGTTCGGCCTGGCCGGCGGCGCTCTGCTGGCACAGCTGATTCAGGACACGGGGATGCAGCAGCAAGAAGCTGATACTGAAGACGAGCAGGACCGTGCCTGGGCCCGAACCCTGACCGAAGGCTGGGAGGCCCTGGCACGCTTCGAGTTCACTGATGCCGAGAAGTACTTCCGCCAGGCGCGGGACTACCGCCCCGATGATTTCGACGCCCTGAGTGGGCTTTTTCTGGTCCGCAAGGTCCAGCCCGAGACGGAGAGTTTCCAGGCGACGCTGCGGGAAATGCTCCAACGACGTCCAGAGGATGTGGACGAAGGACGTCAGCGCGAACAGCTGCTTCATCAGCTGGTGCGCGAGGAGCGCCTGGCGGCGCTGCCGGAGGGCCTGCAGCTGGAAATCGCCTGGGTGCTGGCGCGTGCCGGCAATCCGCAACAGGCTGAACCCATTGTCGCGGACGCATTGGAGCGCAACAGCGACGACCCTCATCTGGCACGAGCACTGCACGCGCTGGCCGAGGCCTGGGAGAAAAAGGGGGATTCTGCCCGGGCCGAGGGCTTTCGGCACAAGGCGCAGGGCACCGCCTGAATCCGGGCGGATCAGCCTTCCAGTCCCAGCTCCCGACGGCATTGGGCCGCCTCGTCCTGCACCTGCTGATCCCGGTACCGCTGTTCCACGAACTTGATGAACTGGTTGGCCTTGCCGGTGAGCTTGAACTGCTCCACCAGCACCCGGGCCACAAACAGATAGGCCTCGGCCACGCCCGGCCAGGTGGGCGCGCGTTTGTGCAGATCCTGGAGCATCTGCACCGCTTCCTTGTACCGACCCTGATCCGCCAGCACCCCGGCGAGATCCCGGCTCAGCTGGCCCGTGTCCGGCTTGAAGGCCGGATCGAGTTCCCGATAGAACGACACCAGCGACGGCATACGATAGTCCTGCCCGCTCAGATGCACGGCATTGAGATACTCACAGGCATGATCCAGTAGCGCCTGATTTTCACGCAAAGCGCTCAGCAACCTGAAATAGTCATCATGGTACTGCAGGGATTTGCTGTTCTTCTCCAGTAGCTGGCGATAGGCCTTGACCACCTTGCCGTACTGACCCGCCTTCATCAGCACTTCGCGGCGCCGCTCCGCCTCGGGTCGGGCCGCGTTGCGGTTCCTTCGCCCCTTACGGTCCCGGCTGAAGCCCAGGGGACCGGCATACTGGTAGCCCAGATACCCCAGGATGTGCACAAAAGCGAACCAGAACCACAAAACCGGCAAAGCCGCCATGGGCCAGGCGGCCGCAGCGGGCAGCAGATCCACGGCCACGCTGGCCACCGCAGAGACGGCCAGGAAACCGGCAAACAGCACCGGCACCAGAATCCAGTAGCTTATATTCAACGCCACCAGGGTAGCCCCCGCGTTACGCAAATCCAGGATAGCCGCCGGATTGTCCTCTTCCTGGGCACCCAGCACCATCGCCGGCAGGACACACCAGAGCAACAGCGCCAGCAGGGAACCGGCGATCAACCCGAGGTACCACCACGCCGCACCTATGCCGGTAACAGCCAGGGCGAACAGCGCCCACTGGGCCAGACCCTGAGGCCAACCCTTGCGCTCACCGAACGCGCCCGGCCCCGGCGGACTCATGTTGCCGCGAATGCTGTCCGCGATGATGCGATGGCCCAGTTTGCCGCATAGCGCCCCCGCAGCCAGCACGGCCAGGACACCCACGAGGTTACGGGGTGCCACGGCTGCCACGAGCAAGGGCAGCAAGGCGGCCAGCACAGGCCCGGGCGCCAGGGGGTAGCGCACGAAATGGGCCAGAATGGTCCAGAACCAGGGACCCTCGACCCCGGCACTCACGGGTTTGAGCCAGTCATTGCAGACAAAACACCAGGCACTGCGCTCGCTCTCGGCCGGCTGTACGGCGGCACAAGCATCACACAACAGCAAGCCGTCGTGGGCACAGTGCCAGCTCGCTTCCTCACCGGGATGGTACTTGCAGATCTGTTTCATTATGATTCTCCGGTGCGCATTTCGCCCCCACACCGAATGAACCGGGGGCTGGCACTTATTTCGTATTCTTCATGATTCCCGGGACAGACTCAATGCACAACCCATGGCGTGGCCGCTTCCTGGCCTTGATCGCGGGGCTGCTCTACCCCCTGGCCTTTGAACCCTGGGGCTGGTGGCCCCTGGTGCTGCTCAGCCCGGCGCTGGGTTGGTGGAGCTTGCGGTCCGTACCCGTGCGCGAGGCCGTGCTGCGGGGCTGGATCTACGGGCTGGGGCTGTTCGGTCTGGGGGTGTCCTGGGTGCACGTGAGCATTCATGTCTATGGCGCCACCCCCTTGTGGCTGGCCGTACCCATGACCGCCGCCTTCGCCGCCGTACTGGCGCTTTATGGCGCGCTGCTGTTCGGACTGACCCGGCGGCTCGGTGGTGGCGCGCTGGTCTTCGCCGGACTCTGGGTGCTGGTCGACTGGGTACGTGGTTGGCTGCTCACCGGTTTTCCCTGGCTCTATCCCGGCTATGCCCTGGTGGATACACCCCTGGCCGGTCTGGCACCACTGGGCGGTATCTGGTTGATGTCACTCGCCGCGGTACTCACGGGCGTGGGACTGGCCCAGCTGATCCTCGACCGCCGCCAGGCGTGGACCGCGCTGGTCCCTGCCCTGCTCGCCTGGCCAGGCGGCGCCGCGCTGGGACCCGGACACTGGGTGGATCCCGCAGGAGCGGCCCAGCCGGTAGCCCTGGTACAAGGCGATATCCCCCAGGACCGCAAGTGGCAGCAGACCCAGCGCGCCACCACGCGCCGGATCTACCGGAACCTGAGTCAGAATATCCCGGACGGGGCCCTGGTCATCTGGCCCGAGTCGGCGATCACCGCTTTCTACCAGGATAGCCGGAACTACCTGGACCGGGTGGGCAAGACCCAGCTAGAAAACAATGGCGGGCTGATCACGGGCATTCCCTGGCGCCGATACGCCGGAGGGGAATGGCGCTATCACAACAGCATTACCGTGGTGGCCGGCGGCGACGGTGTCTACCACAAGCAAAAGCTGGTGCCCTTCGGCGAATATGTACCCCTGGAGAGCCTGTTGCGCGGGCTGATGCCCTTTTTCAACCTGCCCATGTCCAGCTTTACGCCGGGCGACCCGGATCAGCCCAACCTCCAGGCCCAGGGCCATGAAATCTCGCCCTTTATCTGCTACGAGATCCTGTACCCGGCCCTGGTGGCCCGGCGCAGCCGGGACAGCGATGCCTTGCTGACCATCAGCAACGACGCCTGGTTCGGCACCTCCGCCGGACCCCACCAGCACTTCCAGATGGCGCGCCTGCGCGCGCTGGAGACCGGGCGCTGGCTGCTGCGGGGCACCAACAACGGCATCACCGCCGTGGTGGGCCCGAACGGCAAAACCCGGGCCCGGGCGCCGCAATTCGAGCGCACCGTACTGGTGTCCGAATTTCGCCCCATGGAAGGCACCACCCCTGTCATGCGCTTCGGCGGCGCACCCTGGCTGTTGCTGGCGCTCGCCTGTGTCGTGCCGGGCGCCCGGCGCCATCTGCGCAAGGCTCACTGAAAACACCCCCTTTTGGAACGACCGCACAGCACCGGAGATTTTCCGGTGGGTGCGAGCAATCCTTCCCCGGCTTCCTCACCCGGCGGAGCTCACGCGGCTGACGGGGGAGCCGGATCATGCGTTTTGCCCTTCCCATCTGCATCATCCCCTTTGTCCTCGCCGCGGTGCCCGCGGCCCGCGCCCCCATGGGGGCGGCAACGACAAGGGACTGGACTCCGCCCAAGCGAATCAAGATGGCTCCGACCTGGGTCCAGCATGGCCGCGCCCGGGAACATGAACCCCGGGAGCCGGGCCTTGATCTGACCCTGCATGGGCACGTGGCATTGAACCTGGATAGATGCGCTATCCGGACAAGGTAATCTGGCATGGCCCGGGCTCCGGTCTTCCGCTCGGCGTTGTGAAACGCAGCGGCAGGATTCCCCCTCCGGCCCGCCGCTGGCGTTTTTTCGCCCGGGTCCCGGCACCGGGGTCAGGACCGGGTTGTTGATAGCGTGCGGGAAGACTCTGTGGATTTATATTCGTTTTCGATATATATATATAACTGAAAGTTGACTTTGCGCGCCTTCATCCCTATATTCGGGGGCAATCGGGAAATTCGCATTGATGCAGGAGGTGTTCCATGTCCCGCCCCCAGGTTGAAGCCTTCTTCGATGAAGACACCTTTACCGTCAGCTATGTCGTGATCGACCCGGCCACCCGGCGCTGCGCCCTTGTCGACTCCGTGCTCGACTACGACCCCAAGGCGGGCCGGACCGGCTATGCGTCCGCGGACCGCATCATCAACTATGTGCGCGAGCAGGACCTGGAGGTCGAGTGGTTGCTGGAAACCCATGTGCATGCCGATCATCTGTCGGCCGCGCCCTATCTGCAGGAGCAGCTCGGGGGCAAGCTCGCCATCGGTGCCAACATCCGCACCGTCCAGGACACCTTCGGCAAGGTGTTCAATGCCGGCACCGAGTTTGCCCGGGATGGCAGCCAGTTTGATCACCTGTTTACCGACGGCGAAACCTACAAGGTGGGCGAGATCGAGGCGAAGGCCCTGCACACTCCGGGTCACACGCCCGCCTGCATGACCCATGTGATCGGCGATGCCGGTTTCGTAGGCGACACCATCTTCATGCCGGATTTCGGCACCGCCCGCTGTGATTTTCCCGGCGGCGATGCCCGGACCCTGTTCCACTCCATCCAGAAAATCATGGCGCTGCCTGATGACACCCGGCTTTTCATGTGCCACGACTACCTGCCCGACTCGCGTTCGGACTATGCGTGGGAAACCACGGTGGGTGAGCAGCGCAGAAACAACATCCATGTGCATGAAGGTGTCTCGGAAGACGACTTCGTCCAGATGCGCACCGAACGGGACAAGAAGCTGCAGATGCCGCGCCTGATTCTGCCTTCGGTGCAGGTAAACATGCGCGCGGGACACTTTCCGCCGGCCGAGGACAACGGCGTAAGCTATCTCAAGATCCCGGTGGACGCGCTTTGACAGACGACCCCAGGAGATACGATATGGCAGAGCGAGCGACGATCACCCCCTTTCTGTCCATTTCCGGCCAGATTCAGCCGGATGATGTGCCGGAGCTGGCCCGGGCGGGCGTGCAGACCATCATCAACAACCGTCCCGACGACGAATCGGACGATCAGCCGCGCAGCGCCGAACTGGAAGCGGCCGCGCGCGGACAGGGGTTGAACTATATCCACCAGCCGGTCGTCTCCGGCCGGATCACCGATGACAATGTGGCCGAATTCCGGCGTCTGTTCGACGAGGTTCAGGGGCCGGTTCACGCCTTCTGCCGCAGCGGTATGCGCTCGATCAGCCTCTGGGCCCTGTCCCGGGCCCCGCACGACTCCGTGGATTCAATCATCCAGGCGGCTGCGGACCACGGGTATGACCTGGGCGGTATCCGCGAACGCCTGGAGGCCACCGCCGGTTCACGCGAAACCAGCGGCAGCGACGCCGCCGCCTTTGATGTCCTGATCATTGGCGGCGGCGCGGCAGGACTGGCCTCGGCGGCCAGCCTGATCAAGCGCCGGCCCGGGCTGTCCGTAGCGGTCGTGGAGCCCCGCGACCAGCACTACTACCAGCCCGCCTGGACCCTGGTGGGCGGCGGCACTTTTGATCCCGCCGACACCGAGAGATCCATGGCATCGGTCATCCCCCGGGGCTGCAAGTGGATCCGCGCGGCGGCGGCCGGTTTCGAGCCCGACAACAATACCGTGGTGCTGGAGGACGGTGAACGGGTTCGCTATAGCAGCCTGATCGTGGCACCCGGACTCAAGCTGGACTGGGACGCCATCGAGGGCCTGCGCGAAACCCTGGGCAGCCATGGTGTCACCTCGAATTACCGCTTCGACCTGGCGCCCTATACCTGGGAACTGGTTCAGAACCTGCGCGGCGGCAAGGCGCTGTTCACCCAGCCGCCCATGCCCATCAAGTGCGCCGGCGCACCCCAGAAAGCGATGTACTTGTCCTGCGACCACTGGCTGCGCCAGGGGGCGCTGAACAACATCAAGGTCGAGTTCAACAATGCGGGAGGCGTGCTCTTCGGGGTGGAAACCTTCGTGCCGCCGCTGATGCAGTACGTAGAAAAATACGGCATCCATCTCGCCTTCAAGCACAATCTGGTGAAGGTGGATGGCCCGGCCCGCAAGGCCTGGTTCGAGGTGACCGATGAGCAGGGCCAGGTAAGCACGGTGGAGAAGGACTTCGACATGCTTCACGTCTGCCCGCCGCAAAAGGCGCCGGATTTCATCCGCGAAAGCCCGCTGGCCAATGACGCGGGCTGGGTCGACGTCCATCCGGAAACCCTGCAACATCCCCGTTACCGCAATGTCTTCGCGCTGGGCGATGCCTGCGGCGCACCCAATGCCAAGACGGCGGCGGCGGTGCGCAAGCAGGCACCGGTGGTAGCGGAGAACCTGCTCGCCGCACGGGACGCGCACACGCTGAATACGCTCTACGACGGCTATGGTTCCTGTCCGCTGACCGTGGAAAAGGGCAAGGTAGTGCTGGCCGAGTTCGGCTATGGCGGCAAACTGCTGCCCACCTTCCCCTTGCGCCCGGATGTGCCGCGGCGATCCATGTGGCTGCTCAAGGAGAAGCTCATGCCCTGGATCTATTTCGACCTGATGCTCAAGGGCCGGGAATGGCTGGTAAACACCGAACACGGCACCCCGGGCGAGTAACTCGCTTGCCGGGATCCGCATGACGGCATCATTGCGCTGATTCAGGGAGTTTTCGCGTGCGTTTCGGAGTTGTTGGCAAGGTCGTGAAATGGCCTCCGGCCATGGACTGGCTGAGCGGCTATGGCGGCAAGGATGCCACCTCGGACGGCATTGCCGCGGTCATCGTCACCATCATGCTGATCCCGCAAAGCCTGGCCTATGCCCTGCTCGCGGGCCTGCCGCCCCAGGTGGGGCTCTATGCCAGTATCCTGCCGCTGGTGGCCTATGCGCTGTTCGGCTCCTCGCGAGCACTCGCGGTAGGCCCGGTGGCCGTGGTCTCGCTGCTCACCGCCGCCTCGGTGAGCAAGGTGGCCGAGCCCGGCTCGCCCGAATACCTGGCCGCGGCCATGATCCTGGCCGCACTGTCCGGCATCGTGCTGGTCATCATGGGCCTGCTGCGACTGGGCTGGATCGCCAACCTGCTGTCGCACCCGGTGGTTTCCGGCTTTATTACCGCTTCCGGGATCCTGATCGCCGCCAGTCAGCTCAAGCATGTGCTGGGCGTGGAGCTGCACGGGCACAACCTCGTCGACATCATGCACTCACTGGTGCCCCGTCTGGACAAGATCAATGGCCCCACGGTGATCATCGGGGTCGGCGCCATTGCCTTTCTTTTCTGGGTCCGCAGCCGGCTGAAACCACTGCTGCAACGCACCGGCCTGTCGCCTTTTCTGGTGGATATGCTCACCAAGGCGGGCCCGGTCATGGCGGTAATCGTGACCACCCTGGCCGTATACGGGCTGGATCTGAAGCAACAGGGCGTGGCCATTGTGGGCGCCATTCCGGGGGGGCTGCCCGAGATCCAGGTGCCGCCGGCACACGCCGAGTTCTGGCGCAAGCTCTTCCCGGCGGCCGTGCTGATCAGTCTGATCGGCTTCGTGGAATCCATTTCGGTGGCCCAGACCCTGGCCGCCAAGCGGCGCCAGCGCGTCAATGCCAATCGCGAACTCACCGGGCTGGGCGCGGCCAATCTGGCCAGCGCCTTCTCCGGCGGTTTTCCGGTCACCGGCGGTTTCTCACGTTCGGTGGTCAACTTCGATGCCGGCGCCGTCACCCCCATGGCCGGCGTCTTTACCGCTGTGGGCATCGCGCTCACCGCGCTCTTTCTTACACCGCTGTTCCAGTACCTGCCCAAGGCGACGCTGGCGGCCACCATTATCGTGGCCGTACTCTCGCTGGTGGACCTGGGCGAGATCCGGCGCACCTGGCGCTACTCGAAAACCGATTTCACCGCGATGGCGCTCACCATTGCCGTGGTACTGGGCGTGGGGGTGGAAGCCGGTGTGCTCACCGGCGTGCTCGCCTCCATAGCCCTTTTTCTGTGGCGCACCAGCGCGCCGCATGTGGCCGTGGTGGGTCAGGTCCCGGGGACCGAGCATTTCCGCAATGTGCTGCGCCATGATGTGATGTGCAGCAAGAAGGTCTTGTCCGTGCGTGTGGACGAATCCCTGTATTTCGCCAATGCGCGCAACCTGGAAGACCGCATCTACGACGACGTGCTGATGCGTCCCACCGTCGAACACGTGGTCCTGATGGGGTCGGCGATCAACCAGATTGATGCCAGCGCGCTGGAAAGCCTGGAGTCATTGAATCAGCGCCTGCATGACGCCGGCGTGACCCTGCACCTGTCCGAGGTGAAGGGCCCGGTCATGGACCGGCTGCGGCAATCACACTTCCCGGAGGAGCTCACCGGGCAGTTCTTTCTCAGCCAGTTCGCGGCCATGAAAACCCTGGATCCGGACTGCGCCCAACGCGCCCTGCAGCCGGATCAGAAATAGCGCAGTTCGTACCAGCCAAGCGCCACCCACTCGTACCAGAGTTCGGGCAGCATGATCAGCGCGCCCGTGGATGGCATCCAGGCGGGCGCGGGCAACCGGGAAGCCGCCACCGGCTCCACGCGCAGGCCCTGGCGCTGAAAGCTGAGCACGGCCCGCGTGAGATGGGGCCGGTCGGTAACCACAACCACATCCGTGACGCCCCGGCGGCGCAGCACGGCTGCGCAGTTCACCGCGTTCTGCCAGGTGGTGCGACTGGCACCCTCTTCGATCACGGTCAGCTCCGGCGCCTGCCGGGCCGTGCGCGCGCCCATGAGCGCCGCTTCCGCCGGACCCGCGCCGCGGCGTGCACCGCCGCTGACCAGCAGGGGCAATCCCCGCGCGCGGGCCTGTTCAATACCCGCCCAGAGCCGCCGCCGACCGGCCGGGGACAAACGCCAGGCCGAGCCGTGACGCACGCGCGCCGCGCCCGGCACCACCACGGCCGCGGGCTTGAGATCGCGCTCCGGCCGGGGCACGGGCGGCAGCAGCCAGCGCACCACCAGCGGCAGGGTGGCGGCCATGACACACAGCAACAGGAGCGCGGTGATGGTCATGGCCAACGCCCCCGGAAGCTGTCTGCCGGAGCCCGGCTCATGTATCCTGTCCACTTTTCGGCGCGGTGCCGGAGCATCAATCGTTCATCCGCAAATCAGCTCAGAGAGACCATGGAACCACAGTATCGGCCCCAGGACGTTGAACGCGAAGCGCAGCAGTACTGGCGCGAACAACAAAGCTTCAAGGTAACCGAGGATCCGGCACGGGAGAAGTTTTACTGCCTGTCCATGTTCCCCTATCCCAGCGGCCGGCTGCACATGGGGCATGTGCGCAACTATACCATTGGCGATGTCATCAGCCGCTATCAGCGCATGCAGGGCAAGAATGTGCTCCAGCCCATGGGCTGGGATGCGTTCGGCCTGCCCGCGGAGAACGCCGCCATCGACAACAAGACGGCACCGGCGAAGTGGACCTGGCAGAACATCGACTACATGCGCGAACAGCTTCAGCGCCTGGGCTTCGGCTATGACTGGGACCGGGAAATCACCACCTGCTCGCCCGATTACTACCGCTGGGAACAGTGGTTCTTTACGCGGCTGTACGAAAAGGGGCTGGTTTATCGCAAGAAATCCACGGTGAACTGGTGCCCGCATGACCAGACCGTGCTGGCCAACGAACAGGTGGTGGAAGGCTGCTGCTGGCGCTGCGACACGCCGGTGGAACAAAAGGCCATTCCCCAATGGTTCATCCGCATTACCGATTACGCCGAGGAATTGCTGCAGGATCTGGATCAGCTGGACGGCTGGCCGGAACAGGTCAAGACCATGCAGCGCAACTGGATCGGCAAGTCCGAGGGTGTGGAAATGGATTTTGCCGTGCCCGGCGAAGATCCGTTGCGCGTTTATACCACACGGCCGGACACCCTGATGGGTGTGAGCTATGTGGGTCTGGCCGCGGCCCATCCGCTGGCAGAAAAAATCGCTGCGGAGAATCAGGCTGTAGCCGACTTCGTTCGGGACTGTCTGCAACGCGGTGTTTCCGAAGCGGATATGGCCACCCTGGAAAAAAAGGGCGTGGACACGGGCTACCAGGCGGTGCATCCGATCACCGGCAAACCGGTGCCCATCTATGTGGCCAACTTCGTGCTCATGGAATACGGCACCGGCGCGGTCATGGCGGTGCCGGCTCACGACCAGCGCGACTTCGAATTCGCGCAACAATATGATCTGCCCATCCCTCAGGTCATCGAACCCGTGGACGATCAGCAGGCGGATCTCGGCCGCGAAGCCTTTACCGACAAGGGCCGGCTGATCAACTCCGGCGAATTCGATGGCCTGAGCTCCGACGAAGCCTTCGAGGCCATCGCGAGGAAACTGGAAAACGAAGGCCTGGGTAAGCGCACGGTGAACTACCGCCTGCGGGACTGGGGTGTATCCCGTCAGCGCTACTGGGGCGCGCCCATTCCCATGCTGGAAACCGAAGACGGCGAGCACGTCGCTGTTCCGGACGAGCAGCTACCCGTGGCCCTGCCCGAAGACGTCACCATGGAAGCAGGCGCCAACCCTATCAAGGATGATCCCGAGTGGGCGCGTACCGAGTACAACGGCCAACCGGCGTTCCGGGAAACGGATACCTTCGATACCTTCATGGAATCGAGCTGGTATTACGCACGCTACTGCGACCCGCACAACAATGCA
>Ga0207714_1000408_pt1 | contig 30149 bp, 30 predicted proteins | sample PonA232FremontCA_2_FD_187270 | JGI IMG/M metagenome (GOLD analysis project Ga0207714, IMG submission 187270) | Marine sediment microbial community from Fremont, CA, USA - Pond A23 Sediment 2 (SPAdes) | ecosystem: Environmental > Aquatic > Marine > Unclassified | place: USA: Fremont, California...
GTCATCAAGCGTTACGTGCGAGATGTTTTCGAGAAGCTGGGAGGGTTTCCGAATGGTGTTCAGGCCCTCCAGCACCTGTTCGCGCCCCTCCCTTGCATGCAGATGCCAGAATCCTTCGCTCTTCAGATGAAAGAATGGAAAGTAAGGGTGCGCATAGTCGTTGGGTGCGCTTACGGTACGGAAGAAACCGTGAAACCGATCCAGCAGCTGGGGCTCATACTCGATCCGATTGGGCCGCTCCGGGTTGGCGTCGAAAAGATCGATCACCGCCAGCAGCATGCACATCTTGTGCGGGCTGACCTTGCCGTGGGCCCTGTTCACGTTCAGCTTGCGAACCTTGTCGAGGTAGGGCCCGAGCTCAGTCATACCGCTGCCTCTCCGGAATCACCCCGCGCACACCACCGGTCGGATCCTCGCTGTCGCCGCTGTAGCGCGGGACCAGGTGGCAGTGCATGTGGAAGACGGTCTGCCCCGCCGCCTCGCCGCAGTTCATGCCGATCTTGAAGCCATCCGGGGCATGGGAGCTCGCCAGCCAGTCGCGGGCGCGGTGGATGAGCTCATCGATGGCGCGGCGCTCGGCTTCGTCCAGGCCGAACCAATCCTCGACGTGGCGCCGGGGGATGATCAGCAGGTGGCCGGGCGTGACCGGGTTGCGGTCCAGGCGCGCATAGGCCAGGTCGTTCTCCAGCACCGGGTCGGGCAGGCAGAAGGGACAGTCCGGCGGGGTCATGGCCGGCTCCGCCCTGCCTGGGGTGTCTGGCTTACGTTGATGAGTCGGATTGCTGACATCCCTGGTCGCCGGGTTCCTACAACGTTGTTCGTAGGAGGTTAGTACAAATCAGGGGCGAGGCGCGAGCCGCCTGCTGGCGCCCTCTCCTGACCAAGCGGAACGGTGGCGGGACCCGGCAGGAGCTGGTGGGCTGGTCTGGGCGGCTACCCAGGCAGTCCCGCGCTTCATAACGCCTGGCCGAATCCCTGCCCGGCGCTTGCGGCCAGGGCGGGCGCTGGAGCCCCGGTGCAATGGCCCGTAAAACGACTGTGGTTGATCGGGCTCAAATCGGTGAATTCGACCGGCGTTTATAATGGGGGGCACCAACGACACTCAGTAAAGGAGGTTCAGCATGTCCCATACGCCCCATGAACTGGCGGAAGAGTTTCCGGAGCACTCGGAGCGCATTCATGAGCTCAAGCTCAATGATGCGCATTTCGCCAGGCTGGCGGACGAGTATCACGAGATTAACCGCGAGATTCACCGGATGGAGACCGAGGTCGAGCCGGTTTCCACGCATACCGAGGAAGACGTGCGCAAAAAGCGTCTGGCGCTCAAGGATGAAATCGCAGCCTATCTGGAAAGCGCTTGAGATGTGACTCGACTGTCCCCGGGCGGATGAGGCGCTGATCAACCGCCCGGGGTTGCGCCTGAACCGTTCGTGGGGGCAATGCGAGCGCATGGATCACCTGCAGGGACCGTCTTGCCCCATGGCTCTGGTATTCCCGTTCGGCCCCAATGTGCGTTATGACCGGCTCAACTCGCCGCGGCGGTTGAACGGCGAGGCGCGGCTGGTGGATGGAGGCCTTCGAGCTGGACTTCACGGTCTGGAGCGAGGGCCAAACTACGCAAGCATCTGCACGAAATACGCAATCGGGACGAAGATCGCTACTCCGGTAATGAACGTCTGAAGGAGTCAAAGGAAACAATCCCGGGATTCATTCAACCCCTTCTGGCCTCCCTGTCACGAGCAGCTGAAAGACGAAAGAAGAAAGTCGCAAGCGCCAGCCTCTGTGCCACTCATCCGGACCTAGTTGCCGGTCACACCGAGCCCCGGCTATCATGATGTTTTGATGTTCAACACGAGGCATCATGATGCGTACCACACTGACTATTGACGACAACATACTGAAAAACCTCAAAAAGATGGCCCAGGAGTCGGGCCGTCCCTTCAAGGACGTGGTCAATGAGGTTCTGGTGCGCGGCCTGTCTGCCACGGAACGCGGCGACCAGGTTGAACCCTATCGTCTGGTGCCCGCGTCCATGGGTGCGGCCCAACCGGCAGTGGACCTGAACAAGGCGCTGCAGCTCGGTGATGCGCTGGAAGATCAAGCCATCGCGGAGAAGCTGGAGCGGCGGAAATGATCCTGGTCGACGCCAACCTGCTCGTCTATGCCGTGAACGGGGATTCGCCCTTTCATGATCAGGCCCGGCAATGGTGGGAGGAATCTTTGTCCGGGCACGAGCTGGTGGGGCTGCCCTGGGCGGTTATCCTGGCTTTCCTGCGCGTCACCACGCATCGCCGGATCTTCGACAGGCCACTGGAGCCGGAGCAGGCTCTGGGGTACGTCGATGAATGGCTGAATCTCCCGATCTGCCGAACACCGCAACCCACGGACCGGCACTGGCCCGTTTTGCGCAATCTTCTGGTGCAATCCGGTACAGCCGGCAATCTGACCACCGACGCTCATCTCGCCGCGCTCGCGCTGGAGCATGGTGCGACCCTGTGCTCCTCGGACAACGACTTCCAGCGTTTCCCGGGCATCGCGTTCCACAATCCCCTGGCGGACATGGGTGGCAATGGCGTTCACGAAGATCGCGGGGCCTGGTCTGCTCGGGGTTGATGGGCTTGGGCCGGCCACGACGAGCGGATACACTCGCTTTCCCCATACCCTGAGTTTCTTTTGCTGATGGCTCTCGTTTTCCAGTTCGGTTCCAATGTGCGTTATGACCGGCTCAATTCGCCGCAGCGGCTGAACGGCGATGCACGGCTCGTCGATGTGGTGCGCACGCGCGAGGCCTTCGAGCTGGACTTCACGGTCTGGAGCGAGGGCAACGGCTGTGCCGCGGCCGATATCGTGCCGGGGCGCGGGCGCTCGCTCTGGGGCGTGCTCTATGAGGTGCCGGATTTCCTGATCGCCACCGAAACGGCCGGCGGGCGGCGGTCCTTCGACGAGATCGAGTGCGAGTACGTGCGGCGTTCGATCACGGTGGTCAGCGGCGACGGCCATGGCGTGGAAACCGAGGCGCTGACCTATAGGGTGCCGGAGAAACGCTTTGATCTGCGCACCGGCATCGATTACGTAACCCATATTCTCACCGGCCTGCGCGAGCGTGAGGTGCCGGCCGAGTACATCGACTATGTGCACGGGCGGATTCTGGCGAATAATCCGGAGCTCAAGGACGAGCTCAAAGAAGAAAGCGGAAAGATGAAAGCAGGAAGTTGAGAGGCGCGAGGCGCGAGGCGCGAGGCGCGAGGCGCGAGGCGCGAGGCGCGAGGCGCGAGGCGCGAGGCGCGAGGCGCGAGGCGCGAGGCGCGAGGCGCGAGCAGGATGTCCTTGCTGCGGTGAAGAGTGTCAAACGGTTCCGGTTGGGAGCCTGGAAGCGGTAGCTGACCCGATCCCCTGCAAAGGAAGAGCGCGTTCTACGGTTTTCTTGCGCCTCGACCCTCGCCCCTTTGCCAGTCAATCCGAAAGGTGCGCACAGCGCACCCTACAGGAATACGTGCCGTAGGGAGCGCTGTGCGCACCTTCACGCAAGGTATAAAAAAGCCGATCCAGAACACAAACTTTGATTTCTTCTTCCTCGCTCCTCGGCCCTCGCACCTCGCTCCTTTTCGCTTATCCTGCCTCCTCCCCGGAACGAGCCTCTCCTGACGATTGATCGGGCAGTACGCCCTGCGCCTGCTCGTACGTCATCTGCTTGATGCCCGATTTCTCCATGGACACGCCCAGTGAATGCGCCAGCGCGAAGGCGTAGGCGCGGCGATAGAAGCCGAAATCCTTGCGGTGGCCGGGCAGGATATCCTCGACCGCTTCGGCCTCTTCCAGCTGCTGTTCAAAGGCGTTTTTCTTGTCCTGGAGGTATTGAATCAGTTCCTCGTCCTCGGAGGCCTCCTCGGACAATTCCAGGGTCCAGGTGATGTCCTCGTGCAGCATGCACTCGCCGATAAACTGGCCATATTGTTCCGGACCCCACTCATGGGGGCCAATGGGCGAGAGCCAGAAGCGCTCGTTCTTGCGGTAGAGCCAGTAGGAGCGTCCGGCCACCGCCTTGAACTTGAACTCGCTTTCCAGCACGAACAGAGAGGTGAACAGCTCGTTGGAGATCTGTTCGATGTGCTTGGCCGGTACATGCTGCGCCGCCGCGCGTACGCTCGACAGCTGCGCGAGTACCGGGACGAGGCCCTTGCCCTGTGGATTGGGATTTTCCGGCATGAATAAATCGGTACAGTTGTACGGGATGCTTCAATCGGAGCGCGATTGTAACCCAAAAGCCCGGCCCCGTCCCGGCGGGGACGCCGGACGGCGCCGAAGCAGGCCCCGGAGGAGGGCGACTTGTCCAACAATAATCGGGAAAACGAGGCCGCCGGCACGGCGGAGCCCGGCCTGAGCCGCTATCTGCGCAAACCGGACGCGCGCTTCTGGCTGGAGCTGCTGAGCCCGCCGCCCGTGGCCGGCGCGGCGGCGGCCGTGCGCCGACGCCGGGTAACCCGTTTCGCACTGGGCGTGGCCACGGTGGTGGCCCTGCTCTACGCGGTCCCCGCGCTCTTTCTGGTGCCCGAGTCTTTCTGGCCCGGCATTGTGGTGAATGGGCTGGCGGCGGCGTCCTATGGCGTGGGCATGTGGATGGCGTCGCTGGGCCAGCCCAATTCCCCCCGGGTGATCCTGATCCTGACCCTGGTGCTGCACAACGGGCTGCTGCTCTGGCTGGTGGGCAATCAGGTGCTGATCGTGGTGTTCGCGCCCCTGATCGCGCTGCTGGGGCGGGCGCTGATTCCCGAGCACCGGCGCCTGGGCCGCACCGGCTGCTACGTCATGTCCCTGGTGCTGATCCTGGCCGCGCTGGGCCCCTGGTTTCCGGGCGTGCTGGATTTCTCGCGGATTCCGCCGGGGCTGACCGCATTCACCCGCTGGACGAATCCGGTGGTGGCCCTGCTCGCAGCGGTGGCCCTGCTGGCCACCTTCGACAAGGAGGTGCTGCGCAGCGAGGCGGATTTGATCCAGGAACGGGAGCGCTCCGACCGGCTGCTCCATGCCGTGCTACCGCACAGCATCGCCGCCGAGCTGCGGCAGCAACAAGGCATGATCGCCCGACGTCATCCCGAAGTGAGCGTGCTCTTCGCCGATATTGTCGGCTTTACGCCCTGGGCGGCGGAGCGGGATCCGGAAGAGGTCATTGAACTGCTGGAGCGGATCTTTTCCCGGTTCGATGACGAGGTTCAGCGTCTGGGCGCCGAAAAGATCAAGACCATTGGTGATGCCTATATGGCGGTATCGGGCGCGCCCGAGCCACGAGCCGATCATGCCGAGGTGATCGCTCGTCTGGCCCGGGGTTTTCTCGATGCATTACAACAGATCCGCGAGGAAACCGGACTGGATCTGGATGTGCGTGTGGGCATTCACACCGGCCCGGTCATTGCCGGTGTGATCGGTTCCACGCGCTTCAGCTATGACGTCTGGGGCGACACCGTGAACACCGCCAGCCGGATGGAATCGTCCGGCGAAGCGGGCCGGATCCAGATCACCGCCGCCACGCGCGAAGCGCTCGACGAGAATTTTGTCTGCCATCCGCGCGGGGAGGTGGAGGTCAAAGGGAAAGGTTTGCTTTCCACTTGGTGGTTGGAAGACTAGACGAAAGACGAAAGACGAAAGAAAGCAACACACTCTCTGGCCCACCCGACTGTCAAGCGCCTGAATCAACTCCGCATTGCCTGACCCCAAGAAAGCAAGGGCGCCGAAGGCGCCCTGCATTATTTCTTTCCGCTTGGGTCTTTCAGCTTTATTCTTCCGTTGGCGGATTCGTCCAGTGAATGGTGACGGTTTTCTTGCCCCATTCCAGCGCCTTTTCCTTGTCCTTGCCCATGAAGATGTCGATCTTTTTCTTCCAGCGCTTGTTCATCTTGTCGCGTACGATATAGGTGCCGTCCAGACCCTCGATCCTGACTTCGGTCTTGTGGTCCAGGCCCTCGTCGATGAGATCGCGCGAGACGGCAATGGCCTTCATGCCCGGCTCGAGCTGATCGCCCCAGGCGGCGAGCCCCACATTGCCCTTCTTGGTTTCGTCCTCGGCCATGGTATAGGCGGTGGCGGTGACTTCCATGGTTTGCGGGCCTTCGCCGCGGCCGCAGCCCAGCAGCACGAGCGGCAGAGTCAGCATCAGGCCCCGACGCAGGATGGCTTTCATCAGGGACTCCTTTTTGAAGTACAGCAGGCAGGAAAACCCGATCGGCGTCAAGCCGGGGTGAATGCGCGGATCAGGTCCGGCCCGTGCGCCCCAGGCAGGGCGCGTGCAGCATGGCTTCCAGGGTTTGGACATTCTCTTCGCCGGCAGTCATGTCCCCGTGCAGGAAGTTGGCGATCCAGCCGGCCAGTTCCAGGCCGTCGCGGCGGATGGCTTCGGCGGTGAGCAGGGCGTGATTCAGACAACCCAGTTCCATGCCCACCACCAGGATCACGGGCAGCTCGAGCCGCAGGGCCAGATCGGCCAGGGTCTCGCGTTGGTTGATGGGCACATACCAGCCGCCCGCGCCTTCCACCAGCACCAGATCCGCCTTCTGCGTCATGAGGGCGCCGTTGACATAGCCGGCCAGGCGTTCGGCGGTCAGGTTCATGCCCTGGCGTTGCGCCAGGATGTGCGGCGCCACCGGTTCGCGGAAGGCCACCGGATTGACCCGATCATAGTCCAGCTTGATCGAGGCGGCTTCGAGCAGGGCCTCGGCATCTTCATTGCGCAGCCCGTGGGCGGTGTCCTCGCTGCCGGCGGCAATGGGCTTGAGCCCGTAACACGACCAACCAGCCTCGCGCGCCGCTTGCAGCAGCCGGACACTCACCCAGGTTTTGCCCACATCGGTATTGGTGCCGGTGACGAAATAGCGACCGCGCAGTGCACTCAGGCCTTGCATGATTGTTCCTCCTTTTCCGCCACCATGTGCAGCACCTGCCAGGTCAGTGGCAGTCCGGCCTCGGTCCGACGCCGCTCATAGGCGTCCACCAACCGGCGGAAACGGCGCCGGCCGGTCAGGCCGGTCTCGCCCGGACGATCCACCCGGTGCGCGCCCGTATTCCGCAGCATGCGGGCAATAGCCCCTACGTCCGGATAATAACGGCGACGGATTTCCGGGTGCCATGCACGGATTTGCAGGCCGCTACGCTCAAGCGCCTGGCGCCAGGTCTGCGGCGTGGCCAGTTCATTGACGTGAATCCCGGTATCCACTTCCGCCCAGCTGGCCTGGAGCTCCTGCAGGCTGCCGGCTACGGGCACGCTCACCGCCAGCACACCCTCCGAGCGCAGCGCGCGCGCCAGCTGCGCTACCACCTTCGCCGGGCGTGCACTCCACTGCAACGCAAAGCAAGAGTACACCAGCGCCAGCCGCTCGTCGGCCAGGGGCAGCGCTTCCAGATCCGCGGCTACGGGCGCGAAATCCGGGCCCAGGCGCTGCCGCGCCAGGGCCTGACGGAGCATGGGCTCGGCGATGTCCAGCGCCAGCCAGCGCCGGTCGGGCCAGCGGCGGATCAGTTGCCGGGCCAGCGGCGCCGTGCCCGCGCCCAGATCCACCGCCGGACCGGGCGGCAGCGCATCCGGCACCAGCGCGGCCAGGGCCTCGCCGGCCTCGAATTGAAGCTCGGCGTGATCATCATAGGTGGCGGCGGCCCGGCCGAAGGCCGCGCCCACGGCCCGGCTAGACAGCATGAAGGACTCCGTGGTCGCGGTAGAAGTCCAGCAGGGCCCGGGTGAAGAGATCGGGCGTGGAGACAAAGGGCACATGGGCCACATCGCGCAGCAACGCCAGCTGAATGCCGGGCGCGAGTTGTTCCAGTTCGGCCATGACGGCCGCGGGTACGAGGTTGTCGTTCTCCCCGAAGAGCATAAGCGCCGGCGGTTGGAGTTGCGGCAGTTCGGCGCGCAGATCCGTGTCCCGCAGGATCTCCAGGCCGCCGCGCAGCGCCCGCTGGGCGGGCAGGCCGCAGAAATAGAGAATCTCTTTCAGCAGTTCCACATCCGCGCGCATGGTGGCACTGCCCTTGCAGTTGAGCGCGAGAAAGCGCACCAGGGTGCCTTCGTAGTCTTCCTCCATGAGTTCGGCGAACTTGGCCAGGATGTCGGGTTTCATGGCCGTGGGCCAGTCGTCGGAGGCGGTAAAGCGCGGGGTGGTGGCCACCGTGGCCAGCGACTGCACGCGTTGCGGTTCGTCCAGCGCGATCTTCAGCGCCACCAGCCCGCCCAGGGACCAGCCCAGCAGATGGCAGCGTTCGGGCAGCACCCGCCGGATCTGGCCCGCCACGAAATCCAGATCATAGTCCCCGTTGGGCAGCGGACTCTGCCCCATGCCGGGCAGATCGATCACGGTGACCCGGAAGTGCTCCAGCAACGCGGGCATGATGGGGTCCCAGGCAATGGAGTGCAGGCCCCAGCCATGGAGCAGGACCAGATCCTCCGCCGCGTCGTTGTCGACACCGGTGGGCTTGTAGATATTGTGGAAAGGGATCAGCGCCGTCATGGACGCACCCTCCGGGCTTCGCGTACCGTAATGAATGGCGCCCCCTCCGCATGGATCCAGATGTGGGAGGCGCATCCCTGCGCCGACCGGCCAGGAGGAATGAGCGGTCGCGGCAGGGATGCCGCTCCCACATGCGGATTCAACCTATTGGTGGGCATGATCGAGTGCCTCCAGCAGTGCATCCACATCGGTTTCCTCGTGGGCGGCGGACAGAGTCACGCGCAGCCGGGCGGTGCCCTCGGGTACGGTGGGTGGCCGGATGGCGGTCACCAGACAACCCTGCTCACGCAGTTTGTCACTGATTCGCAGGGCCGTTTCGTCGTCGCCCACCTGAAGGGGCTGAATGGGTGTGGCCGAAGGCATGAGCTGGTACCCCCGTTCAGCAGCTCCCGCGCGGAAACGGCTGATCAGGGTCTGCAAGTGCTCACGTCGCCAGGCCTCGCCGCGTGCCAGCTCCAGGCTCTTCAGGGTGGCGGCGGCCACCGCCGGCGGTAGCGCCGTGGTGTAGATGTAGGTGCGCGCGAACTGGATCAGGGTCTCGATCAGCGCTTCGTCGCCGGCGACAAAGGCGCCGCCGGTGCCGAAAGCCTTGCCCAGGGTGCCCACCAGTACGGGCACCCGCTCACCCTCGCCCGTGGTCTCGACCAGACCACCACCGCCTTCGCCCAGCACGCCCAGTCCGTGGGCGTCATCCACCATGAGCCCGGCGCCGTGCGCCTCGCAGGTATCCGCCAGCTCCGCCAGGGGCGCGGCATCGCCATCCATGCTGAAAACGCCGTCTGTAACCACCAACTGACGGCCCTGGCCGCCCGCGAGTTTGCTTGCCAGATGGGCGCTCTGGGCGTGCGCGTACCGGCGGAAACGGGCACCGCTCAGCAGGCCGGCATCCAGCAGGGAAGCGTGGTTGAGCCGGTCTTCCAGCACGGTATCGCCCCGGCCCACCAGCGCCGACACCGCGCCCAGGTTGGCCATGTAGCCGGTGGAGAACAGCAATGCCCGTTCACGACCGGTGAAATCCGCCAGCGCCTCTTCCAGTTCATGATGGGGGCGCTGGTGACCGCAGACGAGATGAGAGGCGCCGCTGCCGGCACCGTAGTGCTCGGCACCCGTGCGCAGCGCGGCCACCACGTCCGGGTGGTTGGCCAGCCCCAGATAGTCGTTGCTGCAGAAATTGCGCCAGCAGCGGCCGTCCACCGTCACCGCGGGCCCGGTGGGGCTGTCCACCGTGCGGCGCTGGCGGTAGCGCTGTTGCCGGCGCCGTTCGGCCAGCGCCGGCTCCAGATCCCAGGGCAGGCTCATGGGCCCGCTCAGTGCTGGGCTGTCTCGGTCTGTCCACTCTGCAGGGCGTCGTACCAGGGCGCGCTCTGCGCCGCCACATCCGCCCGCAGGGCGTGCTCGGTGGACTCGTCCGAGGCCTCGACGCGCGGGTCCAGCGGGTGGATGCCCAGGCGCTCGAACAACGCCCGGTCGTGCTGCGCTTCCGGGTTGTCCGTGGTCAGCAGCCGTTCGCCGTAGAAGATGGAGTTGGCGCCGGCGAAGAAGCACAGGGCCTGGGTCTCGTCGTTCATGTCCTCGCGGCCGGCGGACAGGCGCACATGGGCCGCGGGCATGAGAATGCGCGCTACGGCAATGGTGCGGATGAACTCGAAGGAATCCAGGTCCTCGACGTTTTCCAGGGGCGTACCCGGAATCTTGATGAGCATGTTGATGGGCACGGATTCCGGATGATGCGGCAGGTTCGCCAGCTCCTGCAGCAACCCGGCGCGGTCGTTGCGCTCTTCGCCCATGCCCACAATGCCGCCACAACAGACCTTCATGCCGGCGTCGCGCACATTGGCCAGGGTCTCCAGCCGGTCATTGTAGGTGCGGGTGGTAATCACCTGACCGTAGTATTCCGGCGAGGTGTCGAGGTTGTGGTTGTAGTAGTCCAGCCCGGCCTCGGCCAGCTGATCCGCATCCTCGCGGGTGAGCATGCCCAGGGTCATGCAGGTTTCCAGGCCCAGCTCTTTAACCTGACGAACCATGTCCAGCACATAGGGCATGTCCTTCTGGCGGGGACTGCGCCAGGCCGCGCCCATGCAGAAACGCGATGCGCCCAGCTCCCGGGCCGCGCGGGCTTCTTCCAGTACCTTTTCGACTTCCAGCAGCTTTTCCTTTTCCAGATCCGTGTTGTAGTGACCGGACTGGGGGCAATAGGCGCAGTCCTCGGGGCAGGCGCCGGTTTTGATGGACAGCAGCGTGGAAATCTGCACCGCATTGGGGTCAAAGAATTGCCGATGAACCTGGGCGGCACGAAAGATCAGCTCGTTGAAGGGCAGCTGGAAAAGCGCCTCGATTTCGTCGCGATGCCAGTCATGTCTTACAAGATCCGACGGCTGGGACCTACGTTGCTGGGCCTGCGTATCTGTCATGGTGGGCTCCCCCGGGAATGGCGTAATTGTAAACAGAATAGATACCGGTCTCATGGCCGTCAACCAGAGCACTATTGCAAGGGTTTACAACTGGCTGATCGGTTTCGTGGCCTGGCCGGAGCCCTGCGCGCTCTGCGGCTCCGCGCTGGCGCCGGCGGAGCTGGTGTGCGGCTATTGCCGGGCGGTATTCACCAGCCCGGGCAAACACCTGTGTCAGTGCGGGCTGGATAGTGCCCTTGCGCCGCCGGCACCGGACCGGCCCGAACCCTGTGGGCGCTGCCTGACCCGACCGCCGCCCTTCGATGCCGTCTGGCCCGCGCTCTACTATGAGCCGCCGCTGGATCAATTGATCCAGCAATACAAGCATCAGGGCCGGCTCGAGCGCGAAAGGCTGCTGTTGCGGCTCTGGCTCGAGGAGCTGGCCCGTCGGCCGCCGCCCAAACCCGATCTGGTGGTGCCTCTGCCCTGTCACTGGCGCCGGCACTGGCGGCGGGGCTTTAGTCAGGCCGAGCGCCTGGCGGCGGAACTGGGCCGGGCACTGGCGCTACCCGTCCATGCCCTTCTGGTGCGGCGGCGGGCGACACCCGCGCAGCAGGGGCTGTCGCGCGCGGCCCGTGAGCGCAATCTGGCCGGTGCCTTTCACTGCCAGCGCTCGCTGACCGGGCTGCACGTGGCGCTGGTGGACGATGTCATGACCACGGGCAGCACGGCACGCACGGCCGCGCGTGCGCTGCGCGAGGCCGGGGCGGCGCGTGTGGATATCTGGGTGCTGGCGCGGACCCCGCCGGGCCGCACCTGATCCGGAGACTTTTGATTCGGGTTAGCAGACTGTTGAAAAAATCTTGCGCGCTCAGGCTTTCCAACAGCCTGCTAGTCTCCCGTCCGGGCAATTCGTTAAATTTCTGAGCTCCCGAGCGCGTTGAGAGCAAGGCGCGCAGATTCACGCCGACATTTAACGAATTCCCCGGACGGGACACTAGATACAATCACCCGGCTGGTCTGCATAATACGCGTGATAACAATAGACCCCGGGGGACCCCATGAAAAAGATCCTGCTGATGCTGGGCCTGGCCATGGCCCAGGCCGCTTTCGGCCAAGCGCCGCAATACAGCGAAAAGTCCAGCCCGTATGAGGGCATCAAGGTGCAGCGTGGATTCGTGTTTTCGGGCTATCGTGTGGACCCGTCCGCGAATGTGGATACGGGCTTTGGCTGGGATATCAACTACTCCAGTGTGGCGCTGAACGGCGGCGTGGCCACCAAGAAATTCGGTGAGTCGGCATTGCGCCCGAGCAGTCGGGACAATCCGAACCCGATCGTGGACGAAGAACGGGTCAATAATGTCTATTTCGGCACCGGCTTCAGCCGCATCATTCAGTTTCAATACGGTTATGGTAACCACGGGGATGTGCTGCGCCTGCGCTCGGACTTCAATTTCCGGGCCATTGCCGACTTCTTCCAGGATAAACACACGCCCAAGCGTCAGCTGACGCTGGCCGACCGGCTGACGTTCACCTACTCCCTGGAGGAATACCTGGATGACGACGAAGAAGCTTTCGACAACTTCACCTGGGGGATCGGTCTGCTGTTTTGATCATTGAAATCACCCAGGGCCGCGAACCCCCGAACAACCCGGACGGCATTACCGTGGTCATCGATGTCATCCGGGCCTTCACCACGGCCTGGTATGCCTTTTGCGGCGGCGTGCAACGCATTCACCTGGTGGGTTCGGCCGAGGAGGGCTTTGCCCTGGAAAAGCGCATGCCGGGCGTCCCCCTGGTGGGCGAGGTCGACGCTCTGCCCATTCCAGGCTTCGACTACGGGAACTCACCCTGGGAGATCAGCCGGGCACGTCTGCCGCAAGAGCTGATCATGCTTACCACCAATGGTGTACGTGCCACCCTGAATGCCCGGGACAGCCGCCGCGTGCTGGTCACGGGGCTGGTCAACGCCGACGCCACGGTGGCGGCGATCCGTGGACTCAGCACGGGCGAAGACGAGCGGGTCGTGCTGGTTGCCTCCCACCCCACCGGCGACGAAGACCTGGCCTGCGCCGAATACATGGTGGAGCAGCTGGGCGGGCCCGGCATCGAACTGGAAGAGGCCGAGGAACGGGTGCGCCGCTGTGAGGCGGCCCAGAAGTTCCTCCAGCGCCTGCATCCCCGGCTGCACCCGGCGGATGTCCACATGGCGGCCGAAAGCCGGGGCGCGGAAGGCTTTGCCGTTCAGGCACACTATACGCCCGAGCCGGTCATTCAGCGGCTGGACTGGCCGTTCGACGACGTCGAAAGGTGCTAGGTGCTAGGTGCTAGGTGCTAGGTGCTAGGTGCTAGGTGCTTCAAGATCCGCAACCGCGCAAATCCCTGTCAAGCCTCTTGTTTTTCTCGCCCCTCGGCCCTCGAGCCTCGCTCCTTGTCATTATCCGAGCAATTCAGTCAGTGACTTGCCGGTCGCGATCTGGGAAACTGTGATTCAAACGATTGTTTGATTCCGCCCGTGCGCGGAGTGCCCACCCTCAAACCCCGGAGCCGCCATGATTGATTGGACCGAACAGCAGCAGATGATCCAGAAAATGGTACGTGATTTCGTGGAAAAGGAAGTCGTACCCAATCTGGACGATATCGAATACAACGGCGTACCGCCCTACGCCATCCTGCGCAAGATGGTACAGACGTTCGGGCTGGACGTGATGGCGAAGCAGAATTTCGACAAGCAGATCGCGAAGGAAAAGGCGAAGGCCGCGGGCGAAGCCCCGGACGAGTCGGCAGACAAGGAGGACGACAGCGCCAGTGGCTCGGCGGGCGAGCAGGCGGCCATGCAGATGATCCCCATCATTGAGCTGTGCCGGCATGCCCAGGGACTGGTCACCGCCATGGGCGTGTCCATGGGCCTGACCGGCGGCGCCATCATGGGCAAGGGGACCACCGAGCAGAAGGAACGCTGGGCGCTGCCGCTGCTTACGCTGGAAAAAGTGGGCGCCTGGGCCATTTCCGAGCCCAATGCCGGCTCGGATGCCTTCGGCCAGATGAAGACCCTGGCCAAACGCGACGGTGACGACTATGTCATCAATGGCTCCAAGACCTGGATCACCAACGGCCCCTACGCGGACACTATTGTGCTGATCTGCAAGCTGGACGAGGACGGTGTGGCTCCAGAGGATCGCAAGATTCTGGCCTTCATTCTGGATGCCGGCATGGAGGGACTGGAGCAGTCCGCGCCCTTCAAGAAAATGGGGATCGGTTCCTCGCCCACAGGCGAGCTTTTCCTGAATGACGTCCGGGTGGGCAGGGACCGTTTAATGGGCGGCTCCGAGGATGGCTATGGCCGCTCCGGCGCCAAGGGCGCCTTCATGCAGGAGCGCGCCGGCGTGGCCGCCATGGCCTGGGGCATTGTCGATCGGGCTCTGGAGCTGAGCGTGACCTACGCCAACGAGCGTCAGCAGTTCGGCCGGACCATCGGCGAGAACCAGCTCATTCAGCTCAAGCTGGCGAAGATGGAAGTCGCCCGCATGAACCTGCAAAACATGGTCTTGCGCTATATCGAGATGGTGAGCGAGGGCCGGGAGATGACCATGGCCGAAGCTTCGGCCATGAAACTCTACGCCGCCCAGACCGCCATGGAGGTGTCCACCGAGGCGGTCCAGGTCTTCGGCGGCTTCGGCTATATGCGCGAATCGCGTGTGGAGCAGCTCATGCGCGACGCCAAGATCCTGCAGATCTATGCCGGTACGGACGAAATGCAGGTTACCGCCATTGCCCGGGATCTGCTCGCCCGCGCCTGAGGAGCCCGCACGCCCCGGCCCGCGCGGCCGGGGCGCCATTGGCAGGCGCGCCTGCACCACCTGTCGCTCTACTCCTTGCGGACTAGAACCAAGGTACTAGAATACGACTTCCTTCGTACAGGTCTGCAGTATCATGTCCATCTTTCGTTATCGTGCGGATATCCCCGCCGTTTTGCTGGTGCTGTCGGTGCTGGCCGCTCAGCTGGTCATTTTCTTTGCCGTGGACAGCCATGCCAGTGCACTGGGCTGGGTGGTACTGCTGTCCGTAGTCCAGGTCTCCGCGGGCGCCATCTGCCACAACCACCATCATGTGCACACCTTCAACAAGCGCTGGCTGAACCGGCTGTATGAGTGCGTGCTTTATCTGCAGACCGGCACGAGCCCGCTCAGCTGGACACTGCACCACAATATCGGTCACCACGGGCATTACCTGACCCCGGAGGACGACCCCTCCGGCTGGCGGCACGCCGACGGCCGCCCCATGGGGCGCCTCTATTACGTGCTCTATAACACGGCCCGGGTGTATCCCGAGATCCGCCGGATCGGCCAGGGACATCCCGAGCTCTACCGGCGCTTCAAGCGCCTGTTTGTGCTGGCCAATCTGGGGCTACTGGTGTTGGCGCTGATCGATCCCGTGCGCACCCTGGTGGTTTTCGTGCTGCCCATGATGGGCCAGCTGCTGGTACTGCTGGACAACACCTATGGCCAGCATGCCGGCGCGGGCACCCAGGACCACTACCACGCCTCGCGCAACGTGGAGCTGCGGTTGTACAACCTCACTTCCTGGAACCTCGGTTACCATACGGCCCATCATCTGCACCCGGGGGTGCACTGGAGTCGGCTGCCCGAGCTGCACCGCCGGATCCGCCACCGGATTCCCGAGGCGCTCATCGTCAACACCTGGCTGCTGCAATGGCAACCGGCACGGGAGGCTCGCGAAGCCAACGAGTCCTCATGACCAGGTTGTACATCCCGGCGCTGGTGATGCTGCTGATCGCCGGTGCAAGCCGAGCGGAAGGCAGGAACTGCTATGTGCTCTGGCAAGCCCAGTGCTTCGAGATTCACGACGCGCAGAACCGGGACATTACCCACCATGTTCTCATGACCAACGGGCCCATCCGTCTCCGGGTGCAGGCCGACAGCTGTGATGCGCAAGCCCCTGTCCTGCAGCGAAAGCCGAGACAGGCGCTGCTGGCCGAGTTTAATCAACGCATGGCCGATATCGACGGCTGTGCGCCGCTGGACAAGCTCAAGCGCCGGGCCTCGGAGCAGGCCGGGCCGTTGGTGGAGCGCTTTCAGCGCCTCCGGGAGCCGCACGAGCGCCGGAAGGTGCATCTTCTGGATCCGCCCGAGGCGGGTTCCTGAAAACCGCCGCTCAGGGCGGTTCATGGCGCGACAGGCATGGCATTGGTAGGATAACGGTCGTTACTCGGTTATCGGGGTGGATCATGAACAACAAGAAACGACCCTCGCTGGCCTGGTTGCCCCTGCTCGCGCTGGTGAGCGGCTGCCAGTCCCTGGAAGGCGAGCGCGAGGGTGATCTCTACCACGCCCCGGCGGGGGCCTACACCATTGATCTGGGCATCAATACCTTCCGCGGCGAAGTGCTGCTGGACGAGCGCTGTACCCGCACCGGCGGCTCCACGACCTTCTGGGACGGCAACGGCCGGATGTTTCGCGTCGACTACCAGCAGGCGGAAAACAATCCCATGATCGATGCGCCTCGTTTCGCCTCGGATCTGACGCTGTTGAATCTGACACTGAATGCCTATCTGCGCAAGGTCGTGGCCAAGTCCGACGCAGTCGGTTCCGCGGAAGCAGCACATCGGGAGTTCCTGCGCAATACGAGCCCGCGTTCGCTGTTTGCGGTGATTAGTCTGAGCGTGAACAGCGATCAGCTGGAAGGCCAGCCGGAGGTGGAGGGCACTTATTACTACGGCTTTCTGGTCTTCAAGGACGGGCAACGCCTCTATGTGCTCCAGCACCGGCAGCCGGTGCTCGCCCCGGAGAAGATGAAGACGGTTTTGCTGCGTATTGCGGATGAAATCGAGATCCCCGGCAACAAGCGGGACGACACCGAACTCGAGCGCATGCGCCGGATGCTGATCCGGCTGGCCCCCGGGGACCCGCCGGTGGAGGATCCGGTGCGGCTGTGCGAGCCGGTGCCATCATGACGCGTCGGCAGGTCGCTTATCTGGTGCTGGCCATCGCCGGGCTGGTATTGCCCTGGTATCACAACATCCGGTTCGCGCTGGACGGCGCGGGCTTGAATGACTTCATTCAAGACGCCATGGTCAACCATGCCAGCAGTTCGCTGACGCTGGATGTCTCCGTGGCGGCGGCCACCTTCGTGGTCTGGATGTGGCACGAGTGCCGCCGGCTGGCCATGCCGGGCCGCTGGCTCTATGTAATCGCCACCTTCGGGGTGGCCGTGGCTTTCGCGTTTCCGTTGTTTTTGTTCATGCGGGAACGTCACCTGGTGGCGCAATCCGGCGCCCCGAATACAGGAGGCTGAAATGGCTCTGCAAAATGAACAATGTCAGGCCTGCTCTGTGGACGCACCCCTCGCCACGGACGCGGAAATCCGGGAATGGCGCCATGAAATTCCCGACTGGAAACTCATCGAGGAGGACGGCGAGGAAAAGCTACAGCGCGAATTCCGCTTCAAGAACTTCCGTGAAGCGCTGGCGTTTACCAACAAGGTGGGCGAGCTGGCGGAAACCGAGGATCATCACCCGGCGCTGCTCACCGAGTACGGCAGGGTGAATGTCATCTGGTGGACGCACAAGATCGGCGGCCTGCACCGCAACGACTTCATCTGCGCGGCCCGTACGGACGAGCTCTACAACGAGGCCCAGTAGTAACGTGGTACGCATTTTCGCGCACCGGCAACGGGTTGGCGCAGGCGCATGAAAGGCTGGTCTGTTCCCGTCAGCATAGCCGTGTTGTTCCTGGCAGCCGGGCTTGCGGCCTGGTGGTTGCCGGAGCGGGCGGCCGAGCCGGAAGCCGAGCCCGCGCAGGCGCCCGCCGGTTCCGTATCCGAGCGCAAGGCCGCCTTTATCGAGACCATGCTGCCGGCCATCCGCTCACAGAACCAGCGCATACGTGAGTTCCGTGAACGCATTCGGAAAGCGCACAAGGCGTTGCGCAAGGACCGTACGCTGGCACAAGACGAGCGCGAGTGGCTGCTGAGCATGGCACGCCGACATCGACTCGCCCGTCCGGATGACGGCGAATTGAGCGCGGACTGGACGGTGCAGTTACTGGAGCGCGTGGATGTGATCCCGGCGGATCTGGCGCTGGCCCAGGCGGCGCTGGAGTCCGCCTGGGGCGAGTCGCGCTTCGCCCGCCAGGGCAACAATTTCTTCGGCCAGTGGTGCTTTACCGAGGGCTGCGGCCTGGTGCCCAGGCGACGGGCTGAGGGAGCCACCCACGAGGTGCAGGTCTTCGACTCGGTGGCCGCGAGTGTGCAGACCTATATGCGCAACCTGAACAGTCATCCCGCCTATACCGAGATGCGCCGGATCCGCGCCAAACTGCGCCAGCAAGGCCAACCGCTGCGCGGCTCGGAGCTGGCCCAAGGCCTGAACAGTTATGCGGGCATCGGCACCCATTATGCCGAGCGCCTGAGCTCCATGATCGAGCACAATGATCTGGAGCGCTTCCGTAACAACGAGGGCTGACTCCGCGCTCAGGGCTCGGCGTACCAGCCGGAAGCCGACTTGCGCATCCACTGGCGCGAATACCAGTAGAATCGGCCGTCGCCGGCGGACGCGGTGCAGTTGTAGCGCTGCCGACCCTCGCCCAGCTTCTGACGCGCGCGCACCCGCACTCCGGTCTGGTCCTTGCCAGCCTCAACGCTGATTTCGGCGGGCTGCCCGGCGGCAAAACAGTTCAACTGGCCTTTTTTCCAGTTACCCGCCAGTTCCAGCCGCAATTCCGGGCGCGGCTGCGTAGCGACGGAATCGGCCGGTGCCGCCGAACGTACCGGTAGCGGCAGAGCCAGGACCTTGTTGCGCAAGCCCTGGTCCCAGTCCGCATAACGGCGGTTAATGGCGACACGCGGCGCCTGGTGCCAGTCCGTGTATTCGCCCAGGGCGCCCGTGTGCTGGCCGAAAGCGGTGAAGTTGAGTTCGTCGACGAGTTGATGAAGCTCGGGCACGGACTCGCCATAGGGATAGGCCAGCACGCGCGGCACCGGTTCACCCAGCCAATCCTCGAGTTGATCCTGCGCCTCGGTGATTTCGCCACGCATGCGCTGGAGCCAGGCATCACGGGACTCACCGTCAAGACGGCGCACCATATGGGGGTGGCTGCGCGTATGGTTGGCCAGGGTATGGCCGCTTTCATGCAGCTTGCGCAGCTGCTCCACGGACAGCGTAAAGTCGCCTTCGGTGATCTTGTCCGTGGTAATGAACCAGGTCGCCTTCCAGCCCTTTTTCTTCAGCGCCGGGAGCGCGTGGTCCCAGGTGTTGGCGTAGCCATCATCAAAGGTGATCGCCGCCACCTTCGCGCGCGGGTCCAGTCCGTCTCGCACGGCCTCGATCAACTCGGGCAGCGGCAGCACCCGGAAGCCCTCCCGGTCCAGATGAGCGAGGTGACGGCGAAACTGTTTCGGCGTCACCGAGGTGGATGGGGGCGTATCAGCGCTCACATGATGGTACTGGAGGATGACGGCGCCATGCGCCATCACCGACGAAAACAGCAGTGTCAACAAAAGCCAACGCATGATCACAGGCACCAGGAACTTGTCAGTTTCGGTTAATAGCGGCGACCGCCCTCATTGCTATGATGACGACATCTTCACCACTCCGGGAGTCTGTCATGGGCATGACCGAGGAACAACTGGCCACCATCCGCGAGGCCTCGGACAATTCCTTTCCCTTCATCCAGCGTACGGGCGCGAAAGTGCTCGATCTGGACGTAGGCTATTGCAAGATGATGATGCCCTTCGAGCCCAACAAGAACCATGTGGGCATCATGTACGCGGGCGCGCTCTACACCATTGCCGAGCTGCCCGCGGGGCCCATCTACATGACCACCTTCGACGCCCAGAACTATTATCCCATCGTCCGGGATATGTCCATCCACTTCAGCCGCCCGGCGCTGACGGATGTGACCGTGGAGGTGACCCTGGATCCCGCCGAAGCGCAACGCATTCAGGAAGTCACCGATGCTGAAGGCAAGTGCAATTTCGAATGGGATACCGAAATTGTCGACGCCAACGGCCAGGTGGTCGCCACCACCCACAATGTCTACCAGTTGCGCAGGATGGGCTCATGAAGGCGCCGGCGCCCTGGCAATTGCGCGGGCGTGCCTGGATCTGTGCCCTGGAGCTGCCCGAACGGGTACGTGTTGATCAGGGCGGCGCCCCCGAGGTGCTGGGACGGCCCGGCGGACGTTTCAGTTATCTCATGTTCGTGGATTACCAGATGTCGCCCGTGGGTCCCTACCGGGAACTGTTGATCATTCCCGGCCACTACCGCTTTGCCGACGGACGTCGGCATCCGTCCATCGGCCGCATCTACGTGTCCAGCCAGGACAGCGTCACCAACGGGCAAAGGAACTGGGGCATTCCCAAGGACCGGGCGGATTTTCATCTGACCCGGGAAGATCACCGGGACCGGGTGGAAGTTTCACAAGACGGCCGGGTCTTCGCCCGGCTCGCCTTGCGGCGGCGCGGCCCGGGCCTGCCGGTGCCGGGCGGCCTGATTCCGGAAAAACAGCGCACCCTGGGTCAGTATCGCGACGAACAGACCTTTCTCTACAGTCCCGCCACGTCCGGCTCGATGCATTACGCGCGCATGGAACAAGGCTGGGCGGACGGCGTTCACTTTCCCGAAATCCAGCAGGGCCGGGTGCGTGCCTGTGCCTACTTATCGAATTTCGACATGACCTTTCCGCAGGCACGAACTCTCAACCACACCGGCCAGCCCGAAAGGGCCGCCGATTAAGAGCCCGTTAATCACCACCGCGGCAGACCTCGTCCACAAAGACGGCAACGCTGTCCGGATCCACTTCCGGGGTCACGCCATGGCCCAGATTGAACACATGACCGGGATGGTCGCCGTAATCGCGGCGAATGCGTTGCACCTCCGCGCGGATCACCTCGGCCGGGGCATGGAGCACGGCCGGGTCCATGTTGCCCTGCAGCGCCACGCGCCCGCCCACCTGCCGGCGCCCTTCGCCCATATTCATGGTCCAGTCCAGACCCACGGCGTCACAACCGCTGGCGGCGATATCGTTCAACCATAACCCGCCGTTCTTGGTGAACAGGATCACCGGCACGTGCCGGCCTTCATGCTCGCGGATCAATCCGGCGACGATGCGTTCCAAGTAGCGCAGGGAAAATTCGCGGTAGGCGGCATCGGACAGAGCACCGCCCCAGGTATCGAAGATCTGCACCACCTGGGCGCCCGCGCGGATCTGGGCATTGAGATAATCCGTGACCGCGCGCGCGAGCTTGTCCAGCAGTTCGTGCGCGCGTTCCGGCGTGGCGTAGATCATGGTCTTCAACTGCCGGAAATCGCGGGAACTGCCGCCCTCAACCATATAGGTGGCCAGCGTCCAGGGGCTACCGGCAAAACCGATCAGCGGCACCCGTCCACCGAGAGCGCTGCGGATGGTGCTGACGGCGTTCACGACATAGTCGAGGTCCGTGTCCGCATCGGGCACGGGCAGATCACGCACATCCGCTTCGGTGCGCACGGTCTTTTGGAACTTCGGCCCCTCGCCCGGCTCGAAATAGAGTCCCAGGTCCATGGCCTCGGGGATGGTAAGAATGTCGGAAAACAGAATGGCCGCATCCAGCGGGAAGCGCTCCAGCGGTTGCAGCGTGACTTCACAGGCCATGTCCGCGTTGCGGCACAGATTCATGAAGGACCCGGCCTGCTCACGAACGCGCCGGTATTCGGGCAAATAACGCCCGGCCTGACGCATCAGCCAGACCGGTGCGCGATCTACGGGTTCGCGCGCCAGCGCGCGCAACAAACGATCATTCTGGAGGTCGGTCATAATGATCCTTGGGCAAGGCGCGAGCTGCGAGGCTCGAGGTGCGAGGAGGCAACAAGGCGCTCGCGCCTCGTTCCTCGCGCCTCGGCCCTTTTAAACATCGAGATAATCCAGAATACCCTTCGCCGCTTCCTGTCCTTCCCAGATGGCGGTGACCACCAGATCGGAGCCGCGGACCATGTCGCCGCCGGCGAAGATCCGGGGATGACTGGTCTGGAACGGCAGGTCCTGTTCCTCCGGCGCACGAACGCGGCCGTTGTCATCGGTGTTCACTTCCTTGCTGTCAAACCAGTCCGCCGGGCTGGGCCGGAAGCCGAACGCGATGATCACGGCATCCGCGTCCAGAATTTCCTCGGAACCGGGTACCGGCTCCGGGCGACGCCGGCCGTTGTCATCCGGTTCCCCCAGCTCGGTCCGCACCAGCTTGACGCCTGCCACCTTGCCGTTTTCGCCGATAATCTCGATGGGCTGGCGATTGAACAGGAACTCCACGCCCTCCTCGCGGGCATTGGCCACTTCGCGGCGCGAGCCGGGCATGTTGTCCTCGTCCCGGCGATAGGCACAGGTCACACTGGCCGCGCCCTGGCGAATGGAGGTGCGGTTACAGTCCATGCCGGTATCGCCCCCGCCCAGCACTACTACGCGCTGCCCTTCCACGCTGATGAATTCCGAGGGATCTTTTTCAAAGCCCAGATTCCGGTTCACGTTGCCTACCAGAAAGGGCAGCGCCTCGTGGACACCGTCGAGATCTTCGCCGGGGAAGCCGCCTTTCATGTAGGTGTAGGTCCCCATGCCCATGAATACCGCGTCATTCTCAGCCATGATGTCGTCAATGCTGACGTCTTTGCCCACTTCGGTATTGAGCTGGAATTCGATGCCCATGCCCTCGAACACTTCCCGGCGCTGTGCCATGACCGGTTTTTCCAGCTTGAATTCCGGGATACCGAAGGTAAGCAGGCCGCCGATTTCCGGGTAGGCATCGTACACTACGGGTTTCACGCCACTGCGGGCGAGCTCATGGGCGCAACCCAGCCCCGCCGGTCCGGCCCCAATAACAGCCACCGTGCGGTCGGTCCAGACAACGCTGGACATGTCCGGACGCCAGCCCATGGCCAGGGCCGTGTCGGTGATGTATTTCTCCGCGGCACCAATGGTTACGGCCCCGAAACCGTCATTGAGCGTGCAGGCGCCTTCGCAGAGCCGATCCTGGGGGCATACCCGGCCGCAGACCTCGGGTAGCGCATTCGTCTGGTGGCACAGTTCCACCGCTTCCAGCAGATTGCCCTCGCTGATCAGCTTCAACCAGTTGGGAATGTAGTTGTGCACCGGGCACTTCCATTCGCAATAGGGATTGCCGCAATGCAGGCAGCGGTGCGCCTGGTTTTCCACCTCGCGCGGCTCGAACGGATAATAGATTTCCTCGTATTTCTCGCGCCGCTCGTCCAGGTCCTTTTTCTTGGGATCATGGCGCGGCACATCCAGAAACTGGAAATTGTTGTTCAGTCGTTCTGCCATCTAGCTACTACCTCGTCTCAGGCCGGGTTGGCGCGGGTGCGCTCCAGCAGATTCTCCAGGCTCGCCGCCTTGGGCTTGACCAGCCAGAATTTGCGGCTCATGGCGTCGAAGTTGTCCAGCAGATAACGGCCCCAGTCACTGCCCGTCTGCGCAACATAGTCGGCGATCATGCCGCGAAGGTGGGTGCGATAGGCTTCGGTATCCTCGCTGGCTATGCGCTGCAGCTCGATCAGCTCCGGGTTGATCCGATCAAAGAAATCGTTGTCCTCATCCAGCACATAGGCAAAACCGCCGGTCATGCCGGCGCCAAAGTTGTAGCCGGTATAACCGAGCACGGTAATGCAGCCGCCGGTCATGTACTCACAGCAGTGATCCCCCGCGCCTTCCACCACGGCATGGGCGCCCGAGTTGCGCACACCGAAGCGCTCACCGGCCGTGCCGGCGGCATAGAGGAGCCCGCCCGTGGCACCATAAAGGCAGGTGTTGCCCACAATGGCGGTCTTCTGGCTCTCGAAGGTGCTGCCCTCCGGCGGGCGAATGACGATCCGGCCCGCGGCCATGCCCTTGCCTACATAGTCGTTGGCGTCGCCTTCCAGGTACAGCTCCAGCCCCCCGGCGTTGAACACCCCGAAGCTCTGCCCGGCCGTGCCCTGGAAACGCACCCGGATGGGGGCGTTCTCCATGCCGCGGTTGCCGTGGCGGCGTGCGATCTCGCCGGACACGCGCGCGCCGATGGAGCGATTGCAGTTGATGATGTTGTAGTGGAAGGAACCGCCGCCCTTCGACTCAATGGCGGGCAGCATGTCCGCCACCATCTTTTCGGCCAGCTCGCCCTTGTCGAAGGGTTCGTTGCGCTTGACCTTACAGAACTGCGGCTTGTCCGCGGGCACGGCGTCGCTGCGCAGCATGGGGGTAAGATCCAGCTTGCGCTGCTTGTCCGTCTCGCCCTCGATCACGCGAATGAGGTCCGTGCGCCCGATCAGCTCTTCCAGCGAGCGCACGCCCAGCCGCGCGAGCCATTCGCGCACTTCCTGGGCCACGAAGGTGAAGTAGTTGACCACCATCTCGGGCGCGCCAATAAAGTGCTCCTGGCGCAGATCATCACGCTGGGTGGCCACACCCGTGGCGCAGTTGTTCAGGTGACAGATGCGCAGATACTTGCAGCCCAGCACCACCATGGGGGCGGTGCCGAAGCCGAAGGATTCGGCACCCAGAATCGCCCCCTTGATGACATCCAGCCCGGTCTTCATGCCGCCATCGGCTTGGACCCGGATCTTGTCGCGCAGATCATTGGCTCGCAGCGTTTGCTGCGTTTCCGAAAGGCCCAGTTCCCAGGGCGAGCCGGCATAGCGGATGGACGTAAGCGGACTGGCCGCCGTGCCGCCGTCATAGCCGGCAATGGTGATGAAATCGGCATAGGCCTTGGCCACACCCGCGGCCACGGTGCCCACCCCCGGTTCGCTCACCAGCTTGACCGAAACCAGGGCTTCGGGATTGGCCTGCTTGAGATCGAAGATCAGTTGCGAGAGATCCTCGATGGAATAGATATCATGGTGCGGCGGCGGTGAAATCAGGGTCACCCCGGGCACGGAATAGCGCAGCCGGGCGATGAGATCATTCACCTTGCCGCCGGGCAGCTGTCCGCCCTCGCCCGGCTTGGCGCCCTGGGCGATCTTGATCTGGATCACCTCGGCATTGACCAGATAATGGGGCGTGACGCCGAACCGGCCCGAGGCGATCTGCTTGATCTTGGACACGCGGTCGGTGCCGTAGCGCGCCTCGTCCTCGCCACCTTCGCCCGAGTTGGAACGTCCGCCCATGCGGTTCATGGCCTGCGCCAGCGCTTCGTGCGCTTCCGGGCTCAACGCGCCCAGCGACATGCCGGCCGTATCGAAGCGCGGCGTGATGTTTTCCACCGGCTCCACTTCATTGATGTCGATGGGCGTGACATCCGAGCGGAAACGGAAAAGGTCCCGCAGCGTGGCCACGCCTCGGCCGTTCACCAGCGCAGCGAATTCCTGATACGCCTCATAGTCACTGGTCTGAACCGCCTTGTGCAGAGCCTGGATCACGTCCGGATTAAAGGCGTGGTATTCCTTGCCGTAGATGAACTTCAACAGGCCGCCACCGTCGATGGGCTTGCGCTGTTTCCAGGCGTCGCGCGCGAGCACCTTCTGGTCGTTTTCCAGATCCTCGAAATCGGCACCGCCGATCCGGCTCTTCACGCCATGGAAGCAGCGGTCCACTACCTTCGGACCCATGCCGACGGCTTCGAACAGCTGGGCACCGCGGTAGGAGGCGATGGTGGAAATGCCCATCTTGGACAGGATCTTGAGCAATCCCTTGTTGATCCCCTTGCGGAAGTTCTTCTGCATTTCCACGGCGTCACCGAGCAGCTCGCCGGAGCGACACATGTCGGCGATGACATCATAGGCCAGATAGGGATAGACGGCCGTGGCGCCGAAGCCGAACAGCACCGCGAAATGGTGAGCATCCCGGGCGGTAGCGGTTTCCACAATGATATTGGCGTCGCAGCGCAATCCGCGGGCCGTGAGATGGTGGTGGACCGCACCCGTGGCCAGCAAGGCATGAATGGCCAGATGCTCGCGGTCGATGCCGTAGTCCGACAGCACCAGAATCACCTTGCCGTCGCGCACCGCCTGCTCCGCTTCAGTGCAGAGCTTGTCCACCGCCTGTTCCAGCCCGGTTGCCGGATCATAATGCAGACTCAGCTTGGCCACGTCATAGCCGGGCCGTTCGATATGAAACAGATTGGCGAACTTGGAATGCGACAGTATGGGCGTGGACAGAATGGTTCGATCCGCGTGGTCCGCGGTTTCCTCGAAGATATTGCGCTCGGTACCGATACAGGTTTCCAACGACATCACCACGGCTTCACGCAGCGGGTCGATAGCCGGATTGGTGACCTGGGCGAACTGCTGGCGGAAATAATCGTAAAGCGGGCGCTGACGATGGCTGAGCACGGCCATGGGCGTGTCGTCGCCCATGGAGCCGGTGGCTTCCTGGCCGTTTTCCGCCAGCGGACGCAGCACCTGCTCGCGCTCTTCGAAGGTCACCTGGAACAGCTTCTGATAGGCGAGCAGCTCGGTGGGATCGACTTCGTCAATACGCTCCACTTCGGCGTCATAATCCGCCTCGATGCGCAGAGCGTGCTCCTTGAGCCATTCCCGGTAGGGATGACGCACCTTGAGGCGGTTGTCGATGTCCTCGGTATGCAGCACCTGACCGGTCTCGGTATCCACCGCCAGGATCTGGCCCGGGCCGACCCGACCCTTGGAGACCACGTCCTCGGGCTTGTAGTCGTGAACACCGATTTCCGAGGACAGGGTGATATAGCCGTTCTTCGTGATGACCCAGCGCGCCGGACGCAAGCCGTTGCGGTCCAGCATGCACACGGCATGCCGGCCCTCGGTCATGACCAGACCGGCCGGCCCGTCCCAGGGCTCCATGTGCATGGAGTTGTATTCATAAAAGGCGCGCAGATCCGCGTCCATGGTCTCCACGTTCTGCCAGGCCGGCGGCACCATCATGCGGATAGCGCGGAACATGTCCATGCCGCCCGCGAGCAGCACTTCCAGCATGTTGTCCATGGCCGACGAATCCGAGCCGTCACGGTTGACCAGGGGCGTGAGCTTGTCCAGCCCCGGCAACAGTTCGGACTCGAACTGCGACTCGCGCGCCAGCGACCAATTGCGGTTGCCCTGAATGGTGTTGATCTCGCCGTTGTGCGCCAGGAACCGGAAGGGCTGGGCCAGGGGCCACTGGGGCAGCGTGTTGGTGGAAAAACGCTGGTGGAAGACCACGATGGCCGTGGCCATGGCTTCATCGCCCAGGTCCGGATAGAAGCGCGGCAGATCCATGGGCATCATCAAGCCCTTGTAGGCCACCACGGAGGCGGACAGGCTGGCGATATAGAAATAGCCGTCCTCGGGGATGCGCTTTTCCGCCAGCCGACGGGCATAGAACAGCCGCCGGTTGAGATCCGCCTCGGACAGCTCACCGTCCTCCGGCACCACCAGCACTTGACGGAAGCCGGGCAGGCTTTCCAGCGCCAGCTCGCCCAGACAGGAGCTGTCCGTGGGCACTTCGCGCCAGCCCAGCACGCGCAGCTTCTGGCCCGTGAGTTCTTCTTCCAACGCTTGTTGCTGGGCTTGTGCCTGGTCGGCGTCCGGATGCACAAAGAGCATGCCCACGCCATAGGCGGCGGGAAGCTCGGCATTCATGTCCGCCGCCACCTTGCGAAAGAAGGTGTCGGGCATTTTCAGCAGCAGGCCGCAGCCATCGCCGGTCTTGCCGTCCGCCGCAATACCGCCGCGGTGGGTCATGCAGGTCAGCGACTCAATGGCGGTCTTGAGGAGATCATGGCTCGCCTCGCCCTCCATGTGGGCAATCAGCCCGAAGCCACAATTGTCCCGGACATCACCGGGCTCATAGAGACCCTGCACCAGCGTTTCGTTCTGCTGCATCAAGACATTTCCTCGTGAGATTCAGGGACGTACAGAAGGTGATCTGTGCCTGGCAAGTGGTGAAGGCGAACGGAGGGATATTTTACACCGTGGCCATTAGCCGAACAAACCGATACGGACGAAAACAATACCGATAAGGTATTCTATCCTGATAGCTCAGGCCTATGGCTTTGGCCCAACCTGGCTGTCCCATGCAATCAGTCAGTCGCGAATCTCGGCCGCAATCTCTTTGACGGAGCGCGGAAAGGGCCCGCGCTCTCGGAAAAAACCCGGCAGTCCGGAGCGTGCGCCCAACGCCTGGTCCCGGGAACCATAGGGGCCGGCAAGCACGATATAAACGACTTCCCCGTCGCGGCGGGCGCGATAGTAGGCGCCGCGTTCCGGTCCCAGCCGGTCGAGCAAATCGCGTGCGCGCTTTTCATCGCCGGCCAGCGCCAGTTGCAGCATCCATCGCTCCGGAGGGCGCATGAGCAACCAGTCTTCGCCCCGATACGCCAGTTCGGCGTCCAGGCTGGACGGATCCACGGCCGGCTCCGGGGATGCTTGCGGTTCAGGCGTCTCGGCTGGATCCCCCTGCGCCTCCGTTGCCATTTGTTCCGGCTCCCCTGATGTAGCGCTGGAGGGCCGGGGTTGCGTTTGCGCACTGGTGTTCTTTTCCCCCTTTCGAGCATTGTCCGGTACATCCCGGGGATCGGGGGGTTCATCAACACCGGAGCCGGTTTTTCGGGACTCCGGAGCCGGCAATTCCAGCGAGGTCGTGGACGCGCCACCGGAGGGATCTGCGGGCCAGAAGAGCCAGACCAGCAGTAACAGGCCCACCACTGCAAGGAGATGCTTCCAGGGTACCAACTCCGGCCAGGGCCGGGTTACCGCCCCCACGGACTCGGGCGCCTCGGCGGATACCACGGCCTCATCGTCGGCCGTAGCCCGGAACACCGGTTCCAGCCGAGCCTCGCTCAAGAGATCCGCGAGCTCGGGGTCTCCTCCCATCAGCACACCCAGTCCGCCACCGGCCTTGGCCAAAAGGTTGCGCAACGTGTCCAGAGCCCGGGACCCCAGGCACTCGCCATTGTCCACCACCAGCGCCAATGGCAGCGTTTGCGCACGCTCGCGCAGAGCGGCCAACAGATCGTCCGGCACCACATCCAGCGCCCGGGCCAGGGCCTGAACCAGCCCCGATGCGCTGTGGGCCTGGCTGGCATCCAGTCGCACCACTTCGGTGTCATCCGACAGACGTACGGCCAGCTCACCCAGCCAGACGGACACGGCGTCATCTTCGCCGGTGACCAGCCCCAACTGTCCGCGCAGGACGGCGGCCTGGAGTTGCTCTTGCATCAACTCGCGATCCAGGCGCTGGTCCTGGTAGTCGCTACTCATGATGCCGACCGCATCGCGTCCAGGGTGGCGTCCAGCGCTTGTGGCTCGAAATCCGCGGTGACACAGGCTTCACCGATGCCGTCCATGAGCACCAGGCGCATTTGCCCGCGTTCCACTTTCTTGTCCTGGCCCATGAGCGAACGAAACTCTTCCGGGCACAGCGCGGGCGGAGCCGTGGGCAGGGACAACTGCCGGAACAACGAAACGATACGGTCCCGCGCCGGCGCGCCCATGCGACCCTCCCGGACCGACATGTCCGCAGCCATCACCATGCCCGCCGCGACCGCCTCACCGTGCAACCAGCTATTGTAGCCCGTGGCCGTTTCAATGGCGTGGCCAAAGGTATGCCCCAGGTTCAACAGGGCGCGATCGCCGCGCTCGCGTTCATCGCCGGCAACCACCTCCGACTTGTTATGACAGCTCCGGTAAATGGCCTCACGCAGCACTTCCGGATCCCGCTCACTGAGTGCCGGGGCCCGAGCCTCGAGCCAGTCGAAGAATTCGGCGTCGCGAATGAGGCCGTACTTGATCACTTCCGCCAAACCCGCGCGATATTCACGCACCGGCAGGCTTTCCAGCACATCGGTGTCGATCACCACAGCCACCGGCTGATGAAAGGCACCGATCATGTTCTTGGCCCGCGGATGATTGACCGCAGTCTTGCCCCCCACGGAGGAATCCACCTGAGCAAGCAAAGTCGTGGGCAACTGGATAAACTGGATACCACGCTGGTAACAGGCCGCCGCAAAGCCGGCCATATCGCCAACCACGCCGCCCCCCAGCGCGATAATGGTGGAGTAACGGTCATGGTGACCATCCACCAGCGCGTCGAAAATCTTCTCCAGTTCCCGGAGATTCTTGTAGGCTTCTCCATCCGGCAGTTGGACTACATCACACTGAACCCGGGCCAGGTTTCGCCGTACCGTGTCCAGATAAAGGTCGGACAGAGTGGTGTTGGTAACGATCAATGCCTGGGCACTATCCAGATGCCGGGTATACAGACCCTGTTCCAGCAGTCCCCGGCCAATGTAAATGGGGTAGGCGCGCTCGCCCAGCTCTACATACAGCGTCCGCATGACG
>Ga0207714_1000409_pt1 | contig 30117 bp, 24 predicted proteins | sample PonA232FremontCA_2_FD_187270 | JGI IMG/M metagenome (GOLD analysis project Ga0207714, IMG submission 187270) | Marine sediment microbial community from Fremont, CA, USA - Pond A23 Sediment 2 (SPAdes) | ecosystem: Environmental > Aquatic > Marine > Unclassified | place: USA: Fremont, California...
ACGCTCGATCGGATCAGCCACACGCTGACCATGCTCGGGCTTGAGGTGGAAGAAATCGACGATCCGGGCACGCGCCTGGCGCCGTTCACCGTCGGCTATGTCACCGCGTGCGAGCAGCACCCCAACGCCGACAAGCTCAAGCTCTGCCAGGTGCAGACCGGCGACGGCAGCACGCATCAGGTCGTCTGCGGCGCGCCCAACGCGCGCACGGGCATGAAGGGCGTGTTCGCGCCCGTGGGCACCTACATCCCCGGCCTCGACATGACCCTCAAGGCGGGCAAGATCCGCGGCGAGGCGTCCAATGGCATGCTCGTCTCCGAGCACGAGATGGGCCTGTCCGAGGATCACGAGGGCATCATCGACCTGCCCGAAGATGCCCCGGTGGGCCAGCCCTTTGCCGAGGTCATGGGGCTGGACGATCCCGTGATCGAGATCGGCCTGACCCCCAACCGCGCCGACTGCCTGGGCGTGCGCGGCGTGGCGCGCGATCTCGCCGCCGCCGGGCTGGGCACCCTCAAGCCGCTGCCCGACCTGGAGCCCGACCACGGCAGTTATCCAGCGCCCATGGCCTGGCGCCGCGATCTGCCCGAGGGCGCGGACGACGCCTGTCCCTACGTCGCCGGGCGGCACTTCCACGGCCTGACCAACGGGCAGAGCCCGGCGTGGATGCAGCGCCGCCTCAACGCCATCGGGCTGCGCCCCATCTCGGCGCTGGTGGACATCACCAATTACGTCACCTTCGACCTGGGGCGGCCGCTGCACGTCTTCGACGCGAACAAGGTGGCGGGCGATCTGACCATGCGCCTGGCCGAAGACGGCGAGACCGTCGACGCCCTGGACGAGCGGACCTACACCCTGGACAGCGAGATGGTGGTCATCGCCGACCACTGGCAGGTTCACGGCATCGGCGGCGTGATGGGCGGTGCGGCCTCGGGCGTGAGCGAATCCACGACCGAGGTCTTCCTGGAGGTGGCGCTGTTCGATCCGGTGCGCATCGCCAAGACGGGGCGCAAGCTGGGCATCCACTCGGACGCGCGGCACCGCTTCGAGCGCGGCGTCGACCCGGAGAGCGGCGACTGGGGCGTGCACGTTGCCACCAACCTGATCCGCCGGATCTGCGGCGGTGAGCCGAGCCACGCCGTGCACGCGGGCGAGATCCCGCGCACCGAGTCCCTGGTGACGCTGCGCCCCGAGCGCCTGCGCCAACTGGGCGGCGTCGAGATTTCCGCGGACACGGCGGCCGCCTATCTGGACCGCCTGGGCTTCCACACCCGGCACGATGCCGGCGTGATCCGCGCGGGCGTGCCGTCCTGGCGCGGCGACGTCGGGCAGGAGGCGGACCTCATCGAGGAGGTCCTGCGTATCCATGGTTACGACCACATCCCGCCCGAGCCGCTGCCGCAGACGGAAACCATCCCGCAGCCCGCCGTTTCGCCCGTGCAGCGCCGGGTGGAAATGGCGCGCACCACGCTCGCCTGGCAGGGCCTGGACGAGGCGGTGACCTTCTCCTTCACCGACAGCCGCCACGCCGAGGCGTTCGGCGGCGTCCCCGACGAGCTGCGCCTGGCCAACCCTATCTCGTCCGAGCTGGACGTTATGCGCCCGGCCGTGCTGGCGACCCTGGTCGAGGCGGTGGCGCGCAACGCCGACAAGGGCTTCCCCGACGTCGGGCTGTTCGAGGTGGGGCCGCAGTACCGCACCGCCGAGACGGACGGGCAGGACACCGTGGCCGCCGCCCTGCGCACGGGCCGGCCGAACCTGCAGCACTGGGCGCTGGCGGAGCGGCCACTGGACGCCTTCGACGCCAAGGCGGACGCCGTGGCCGTGCTGGAGACGCTGGGCGCGCCCGTGGCGAACCTACAGACCGCACGCGCGGCGCCGGTTTGGTATCATCCGGGGCGTTCGGGCGTGTTGCGGCTGGGACCGAAGAACGTGCTGGCCGCGTTCGGCGAGCTGCACCCGAAGCTGCTGGAAAGGTTCGGCCTGCGCGGGCCCGTGGTTGCGGCCGAGGTGTTCGTCGAGAACGTGCCCAAGCCCAAGGGCGGCAAGGCACGTCCCGGGCTCACCCTGTCGCCGTTCCAGCCGGTGGCGCGCGACTTCGCCTTTATCGTGGACCAGGACGTGGCCGCCGAGGACGTGCTCCGCGCGGCACGCGCCGCGGACCGGCAGCTCGTCACCGAGGTCAACCTGTTCGATGTCTACCAGGGCGACAAGATCGGCGCGGGCAAGAAGTCGCTCGCCATCAAGGTGACGCTTCAGCCACAGGAGCGCACCCTTACCGATGCCGAAATCGACGCCGTCGGGCAGGCCGTCATCGACAAGGTGACGAAGGAAACCGGCGGCCAGTTGCGCGGGTAGCACGCCGCGCAGCAACCCGCTCGATCCGGGAAAAACGGGCGGGCGCCGTCGGGCGCCCGCCCAAAGCGTTTCGTCTCCCGGTATGTCCCGGAAACGAAGGAGTCGGGAAAATGGCACCGCCCGCCGCGTGGACGGGCACGGACACGCGACGGGCGGCTCGGCTTCGGGGGATCACCCCCGGCCTGCGACGGCCGGACGGGACGGGATGAAAGACCGCCGCAAGCTATTCCCGTTTACGCCGGATCGGCGCCGTTGGATCACCTGCGGTGCGGGTACCGGCCCATGCGTTTCGTGACGAGCTTCGCCGCCGTACGCCCTGAGGTGATCGCACCCTCGATGGTCGCCGGAAGGCCTGTACACGTCCACGAGCCCGCAAGGATGAGGTTGGGCACGGGCGTGCCCGGCTTGGGGCGGCGGCGCAGGTCGGCCGGCGTCTGCGCGATGGTGGCGCGCCGTTCCTTGACGACGCGCGTGGCGGGTCGGAGCCGCGGGTCGAGGGTAAGCGCCCGTGCGACATCGCGCCAGACGATGCGGGCGATGTCCTCGGCGCCGTAGTCAACCAGCTCATTGGCCGCGCTGACGGTCACGCTCGCCACGTCCTGGCGCAGGAACAGCCATTCCGCCGTGCCGCCCACCATGCCGAGATACGGAATGCCCTCGGCGAGGCGCGCGCGGTGGGGCAGCCGGATGTGCGCGTTCACGATGGGCCGCGTCGCTTCGGGCACCTTCAGCGCGGGCAGGAGCTGGGACGCCACGGGCGCGGTGACGGCCAGCACCACCATTTCGTCCGGGCCGAGCGGAACCTGCGTTTTGCCGAAGTCCAGCCGGGCGATCCCCGCGCGCGTGCCCTCGAGCCGGCGCAGCCGCTGGCCGAAATGGATGGGCGTGCCGGCCTGGGCGAGATAGGCCAATGCGGGATCGATGAAGGTGTCCGAGAGCGAGACCGTGGCCGTCAGCGGCTTGCTCTTGGCGCCGCCCTGGGCGAGCGTCATCAGAAGCACACGGCGCAGCAGGCGCGCCGAGGCGTGCTCCGGCTCGGTGTTGAGGATGGCCACGGTCAGCGGCTTCCAAAGGCGCTCCCAGAGCGGGTCGTCGGGGCTGTAGAGCACCTGCGCGACCGTGCTGTCGGGCTTCGCCGCGAGCAGGCGCAGGCCGCGCAGGTAGTGGTACGGCCTGGTCCCGGCCACGCGCCGGTCGTGCGACAGGATCCACCACGGAATGGGCCCCGGATTGGGCCGCATGGTCCAGCGCTCGCCGTTGGCGAGGTCGACGAAGGGGAAATATGCCCCCGGCGGCGCGGAAATCCGGTTGCGCCCGCCCACAACGCTGAGGAAATCCAGTGCCTCGGTGTTGGCGGAGAGGAGGATGTGGTTGCCGTTGTCGACGGTGCGCTCGAGCTTGCTGTCGTAATACGACCGGCAGCGGCCGCCGGCGTGCGGCGCCGCCTCGTAAATCGCAACCGTGTGCCCGGCTTCGATCAGCCGGACGGCGCAGGACAGGCCGGCGAGGCCGGCCCCGATGACGTGGACGTGGGCCATTGTGCGGCGGAACTAGCGGAGACCGTGGCGCGCCACGACCCAGAGTTTTTCCCACTTGGGCACGCGCACGCGCCGCTCCGGGTGGCGCCAGCCGGTGGCTTGCAGGCGGCGGAGAAGACGCTCGTAAACCCCGAGCATCAGGCGGCAGGGGCGGGCGGTTTGCCGGTCGACCGTGGCGAGCAGCCGCCACGAGCGGGCGAAGCGCGCCTCGGCCTCGTCCGCGAGTTCGCGGCACACCGCGGGCAGGGCGGGGTCGCGCAGCAAGGCGGTGGGGTCGCGCGTTGCCGCGCCGTGCCGGTCGAGCAGCGCGTCGGGCAGGTAGAGCCGCCCGCGTTCGGCGTCGTCGCCCAGGTCGCGCAGGATGTTGGTGAGCTGCAGCGCTTCGCCCTGGGTCACCGCGATGGCCTCGCAGGTCTCGGGATCGGCGTTGGGATCGTCCTCGGCGAAAATGCGGATGGCGAGCATGCCCACGGCGCCCGCGACCTGACGGCAGTAGCTGCGCAGATCGGCGTCGGTGGGCGCGATCGGGCCACCCCGGGCGTCGCGTTCCATGCCGTCGAGCAGGGCCAGGAACTCGTTCTGGGGAAGTGCGAACCGGCGCACCGGCTCGGCCAGGGCGCGCGTGATGGCGTGGCCCGGATGCCCGGCATACAGGCGTGCGATCTCCTCGCGCCAGCCCGCGAGCTGTGCCTGCTTCGTCGCGGCGGGCGCATCGCCGTCCGCGATGTCGTCGATGGCGCGACAATAAGCGTAGACGGCGAAGATCGCCCGGCGCCGGTGCTCGGGCAGCAGCCGCATGCCCCAGAAGAACGACGTACCGGAGGCGCGCACGATCCCCTCGACGCGGCGTCGCCCATCGTCGCCTGCGGGCGCGGCCTCACTGGATACGCTGATGTCGGTCACGATGCGGCCTCCCGGACGGGTGCGGTTGGGTCGGCCACGGGGCCGCGCCAGCGCCGTAGCATCATGCCGAAGGCTCCGCCCAGCGCGACCAATGCCTTGCGCGGCTTGCTGAGGACGACCCGCTCGGCGACCGGATCGCGGGTATAAAGCTCGCCCGTCAAAACCTGCGCAATCCGCACGATCGCGGCGGATTCGGCGGCCAGCCGCGGGCTCCGGAGCCGGCCGGCGAGTGCCCCCGCGGGCGTAAGCAGCTCTTCCGTGCCGGCCAGGCAGCGGTCGATCACGCGCCGCAGCGCGGGCGAACTCTGCGCCCGTTCGAGCGCGCGCACGTCTTCGCCAGCCTGCGCCAGCCAGTCCTGGGGCAGGTACACCCGGTCCAGCTTCTGGTAGTCCGGTACGCAGTCCTGCAGGTGGTTGAGGACCTGCAGCGCCGTGCACAGGGCGTCGGAATACGGCCAGAGCGCCCGGTCCTCGCCGTGCAGGTCGAGCAGGAAGCGGCCCACGGGCTCCGCGGAGTAGCGGCAGTAGCCGAGCAGCTCGGACCAGTCGGCGTAGCGCCCCTTGGTGGCGTCCTGCTTGAACGCGACGATCAGATCGCGGCCGTGGTCGGCCGGAAGGTCCAGCTCGTGGAAGGTCTGGCGCAGCGCCCTGGCCTTGGCCACGCCGGGGGCGTCCGCGGCCGGGTCCACAAGCGCACGGTCAAAGGCGTCCAGCCGGGCGACCTTGTCGTCCGGGTCGAGGTCGGGATTGTCGGCGATGTCGTCGATCGCGCGGGCGAATGCGTAGTAGCGCACGACGTGCGGGCGCAGCGCCGGCGCGATAAGGCGGGACCCTACGGGAAAGTTCTCGTCCTGGGCCCACTTGCCGGAAGGCGTTTCCACCGTCGGCCTGTCTCGTTGCGCTTGGGAATCGGTTGCTGGTGCGGACCGTAGCAGCCTTGCAAGCTGCGTGCTAGACACGGGTTCCTGCCGCGGCCGGCGCGAGTTCGGCGAAGCGGGCCAGGTATCGCGCCTTGGCGTCCTGCGGCGGCCACGGCTGGAGCGTGAGGTCCCCGGCGACCGTGTCGAAGTGCCGCGGCCGGCCGAAGATGCGGCGTGCTTCCTCGGCGCCAAAGCCGGCGAGCTGGGTGGCCTCCAGGTAGGCCGCGACGGCGTCGGCGCGCTTGATGAGGCGTTGCACCGAGGGGGGTAGCTCGCCGGGCAGGCCGAATCGGATGAACACGGCACTCATCAGGCGCCGCTCCAGGGTCTTGTAGTCCAGGCCGACAGCGGATTTGAACGGGGTGATAAGGTCGCCCACAACGTATTCGGGTGCATCGTGCAGGAGCACGGCAAGGCACCAGTCCTGCTTCAGGTTGGGCTTCAGCCGCCGCGCCAGTTCCTCCACCAGGATACAGTGCTGCGCCACCGAAAACGCCCAGTCCCCCAGGGTCTGGCCGTTCCAGCGCGCGACGCGCGACAGGCCGTGGGCGATGTCCTCGATCTCCACGTCCACCGGCGAGGGGTTGAGCAGGTCGAGGCGGCGGCCGCTGAGCATGCGCTGCCACGCCCGGTTCGGGGTTGGGCTTGCGGCGGCGCCGGCGTTGTCGGGGGCTGTCGACGACTCGGTCATGGCGGGCGCGACTTTAGGCGGGCAGGCGCCCGGCGGCAATGGTGGCACCGGCCCGCGTGCGCCCGGCCGAAACGGCGGCGGGGCCGGAGCCGCCCCGCCGCCGCCGGGTGCGGGGACACCATGTGCCGGGCCGGCTCGAGCCCGGCGGTCGGCGGCGGTACGAAAGGGGGGTGCTGGTCCGCTGCCGACGGGTGCGATCCTGCGCGAAAGCTGCGCGCCGGGCTGTGCGCGCCGTCACAGCGCGCTCAGTTGTCGCGCACCCGGGTCACCAGATCCGCCAAGCTGGCGAGATCCGGGATGACGAGGGCGTTGCCGTCGCGCTGGAGCAGCCCCTTCTTGGTCAGATCGCTCATCACCCGTGCCACGGTCTCCCGCGTGGTGGCGACGCGCGCGGCCAGCTCCGCGTGCACCGGAATGGGATACAGTCGGGCGCTCGCCGCATCCGCGCCGGCCTTGCTGCGCGCCAGGCGCAGCAGCTCGGCGTGGACCCGGTTGTGCGCGCCGAGCGTGCTGAGTTCCATGATGCGCCCGCTGGCCGCGCGCACCATCCGGGTCAGGCGGCGCATCATCGCCAGCCCGACGTCGGGATGGTCCGCCAGCACGTTGACAAAGGTGCGCGCGTCCAGGGCGGCGGTGACCGTGGGCTGTTCTGCGACCACCGAGGCGGAGCGTTCGCCGCCGTCGATGGCGGCAAGTTCGCCCACAATGCCGCCGGCATCGATGGTCTCAAAGGAGACCTCGCGGCCGCTGCGTCCGTGATCGACCACGCGCACCTGGCCCGAGACAACGAAATGCACCTCGTGGGTATCGGCACCGCGGTCGATGATGATCTCGCCATCCTGGAACTTGCGCCAGCGGCAGCGGGCCGCCACGCGCTTGCGCTCGTCCTCGCTGCAGGCCTGGAACAGTTCGACGTTGGCGAGGCTGTGGCTGGGATGTACGCCCGCAGTCGTGGCCATGGCGCCCGCGCTCCTCCCGGGTTGCGGCTGCCATGATACGCCGTGCGGCGCGCCGTTTCCAAAGCCTCGAATGGCGCTTCCGGCACCGCAGCGAACAAAAAACCGGCCGGGACACGGCCCCGGCCGGTCGATCATCGCGCTCGCGCCCCGCAAAGGGGCCGACTGCGTTCAGTTGACCCGCTGCGGCAGGTCCTTGATCGCGTCGTCGACGAGTTCGTTCGCCTTGGCTTCGGTCAAGTTGTTGCGCAGCAGGTCCGCGGTCGCCGCCGTGGCGATGTCGACGGCGCGGTCGCGGACTTCCTGGACCGCCTGCTGCTCCGCTTGGCGGATGCGGTCCTTGGTCTGGCGCTCGCGCCGCTCCATCTGGGCCTGGATCTCCTTTTCGGCCTGCTCGCGCATCGTCTTCGCTTCGGCCTTGGCGTGCTCAAGGATCTCCTCGGCCTGCTGCGCGGCCTCGCGCTGCTTGCGCTTGGACTCCTGAAGCTGCTGCTGCGCGTCCTCGCGCAACTGCTCCGCTTCCTGGATCTCCTTGCGGATCCGCTCGGCGCGCCGATCGAGGCCCCGCAGGACCGGGCGGAGCCCGTAGTACAGCGCGATCGCCATGAAGATGACGAAGGCGACCGCGACCCAGAACTTCGCACTGGCCAGCATCAGCGGCTTTCCTCCGTCACGTTCCGGACGGCCGCCTCGGCCCGCTCTTTTTCCACCTGGGCGCCCACCAGCTTGCCCGTCGCCGCCTGCGCGATCTCGGCCGCAACGCTCTGGAGGCTTTGCAGCGCCTCCTGCTTGGCCGCCTCAATGCGCCCCTCGGCGTCGGCGATCTGCTGGTTGAGTTCGCGGGTGTATTCGGCGTGCCGCTTGGCGTGGTCCTGGTCGATTTCCTCGCGCGCTTCGCGCATGGCCTTTTGGGCCTGTTCACGGGCCTCGCGCAGGCTCGACTCATAGGAGTCGTAGATCTCCTGCGCTTCCGCCTTCAGGCGCTCGGCTTTGGCGAGGTCGTCGCTGACCTTCTCGCGGCGCTCCTGCAGGATCTGCGCCACGCGCGGCAGCGCGATCCGGCTCATCAGCAAGTACAGCACCACGAAGGTGACGATCAACCAGAAGATCTGGCTGACGTACCACTCGGGGTTAAACTGCGGCATCACCGCCTCCTCGTCCGCAACGCCCGGCGCCGGCCTTTCCCCGTGGGAGGACCGGCGGCCGACGCCGCCGATTCGACGGCGGCGTCCCGGGTCGTACGCGCATTCGCAAATGGTCCTGTAAGGGGGCCGCGCGTGAACGGGGCGCATGGTCCCCGCCGGCACCGCGCCGGGCGGCCCGCCCGATGCCGCCGGACGTGGTGTTTAGAACGCGAACAGGACGATCAGCGCGATAATCAGGGCGTACAGCGCGATCGCCTCGGTCAGGGCGAAGCCGATCCAGATGTTCGCGCCGATGTCGTCCTTGGCGGAGGGGTTGCGGGCGATCGCGGTGTAATACCCGGCCCAGACGTTGCCCACGCCGATACCGGCACCGATGACGCCGATTGTGGCCAGACCGGCACCGATCAACTTAGCGGCTTCAAGCTCCATGACTTCCGTCCTCACGCGATTGCAGGTGAACCAAGCCGGGCTCCGGCCGCAGCGGCGGGCCCGGCGCGGCGGAACGCTCCCCTAGTGCATGTGCAGGGCGTCGTTGAGATAGATGCAGCTCAGGATGGCGAAGATGTACGCTTGCAACACCGCCACCAGGAATTCGAGCGCAGTGATCGCGACGTTCACGGCGAGGGGGACCACCCCGGCCACGCCCAGCACGAACACGAAGCCGCCGAGCGTTTTGAGCAGCGTGTGCCCGACGAGCATGTTCGCGAACAGACGCAGGGCCAGGCTCACCGGCCGCGACAGGTACGAAATCAGCTCGGTCAGGACCAGCAGCGGCGCGGCCCACGTGGGCGCGCCCGGCGGCAGGAAGAACTTCAGGAACCCGGCGCCATGCCGGGCGAACCCGATCACCGTGGTCCCGCCCCAGACCACCAGCGCGAGCGCGAAGGTCACCACGAGGTGGCTGGTGAAGGTGAACGAGCCGGGGATCATCCCCTGCAGATTGCCCACCAGAAGGAAGCTGAACAGCGCGAAGATGAACGGGAAATACTGCCGTCCCTCGCGGCCCGCGCTCTCGCGCAGCATGTTCGCGGTGGTCTCGTAGAGGATCTCGGCCACCGACTGCATCCGCCCCGGGACGAGCGCGCGCCCGCGTGTGGGCAGCGCCATCAGGGCGAAGACGATCACCACCGCGATCGTCATCCACAGCGACGAGTTGGTGTAGGAGATGTTGAGATCGCCCACCTGGATGGGGATCAGCGGCGTGATCTCGAACTGCGACAGCGGGTGAAGGTTCAGTCCGCCCGTGCCGCCATGTCCCGCTGGAGCTCCTTCAGCCACGAGTCAGCCCTCTTCGTCCCCGTTACGGTGCGCGCGGTCAGCCCGCTCACCGGTTGTGTTCCGTTCGCGTTGACGCGCGGCATCGTAATTCTGGGCGACACGCACGACATTCCGGAAGCCGGCCGCCGCGCCGAGGATGAAGAACAAGAGCATCAACCACGGCGTCGTTCCGAGCCAGCGGTCCAGCAGCAAGCCGATCCCAACGCCGACGCCGAGCGCGGCGACGAGTTCCGTCGCGATGCGCATGCCGACGCCCAGACCGCTTGCGCTTTTTGCGTGTGTGTCCCCCAGGCGATTCCGGCGTTTTTCCTTGGCGGCTTCGATCCGCTTGCCGAGGTCGTCAAGCCGGTCGCGGTCGTTGGGGTTGCTCATGCTGTTCCCCGATCCCGGCTCACGATCCCCCGGTAACGCGGCGTGCGCGCCGCACAAGGCGAGCGGACCATACGGGCGCGCCCCCACCCTGTCAAGTCCGCCCTGGTCTCCGCGTGCGGTGCAAAAATCCCGGATTCCGAGGGGCTTACGCGGTGCGCGCTAGGCCGTCTCGCGAAGGCCCTCGGCGGCCGTGAGATCCACCGAAACGAGCTGGGAAACGCCGCGCTCGCTCATGGTGACGCCGAACAGGCGGTCCATGCGGCTCATCGTCATGCGGTGGTGGGTGACCACGAGAAAGCGGGTCCGCCCCTCCGCCGCCAGCTCCTCGACCAGCCGGCAGAAGCGGTCGACGTTGGCGTCGTCCAGGGGGGCGTCCACCTCGTCGAGCACACAGATGGGCGCGGGATTCGTCAAAAACACCGCGAACAGCAGCGCCAGCGCCGTCAGCGCCTGCTCGCCGCCGGAGAGCAGGGACATCACCTGAAGGCGCTTGCCCGGCGGCGAGGCCATGATCTCCAGCCCCGTGGTCAACGGGTCGTCCGGGTCGGTGAGCGCCAGGTGCGCGCTGCCGCCGCCGAACAGGCGGGTGAACAGGCGGCCGAACTGGTCGTTGACGCGGTCGAACGCGGCCGAGAGACGCTCGCGGCCTTCCTTGTTGAGGTCGGCGATTCCCTGCTGCAGCCGGTCGATCGCGGCCACCAGGTCGTCGCGTTCGGCTTGCATGGAGTCCAGGCGCGCCTGCACCTCTTCCGCCTCGGTGTCCGCGCGCAGGTTCACCGGCCCCAGGTCGTCGCGTGCGCGCATCAGGCGCTTGAGGTCGCGCTCGTTGGCGGCCTTGCTGGGCAGGTCGCCGTCCGGGTCGAGCCCTGCGGTTTCGAGAACTTTCTCGGGGGCGCAGGCGAAGCGCTCGTGCACCCGCGCCACCACGCCGTTCAGCTCTTCCTCGGCATGCTGGACGGCGGCGTCCGCGCGCACGCGTTCCTCGCGCGCGCCCGCCAGCTCGGATTCGGCCTGGCGCAGCGCGCTGTCCGCCTCGCGCGCCCGGGTCTCCGCGGCGGCCAGGTCGTCCGCGGCCTGTTGGCGGCGCGCCTCGGCGTCGCGCAGACTCGCGTCAAGCTGGCTCTTTTGCTCGGTAAGCTGCGCGGGGCGCGCATCCAGCTCGGCGATCTCGGTTTCGGCTGAACGGCGCCGTTCGTCCAGTTCGGCGACGTGGCCGCGCGCGGTTTCGGCGCGGCGCTGCCACGCGGCGACCTCGGTGTCGATCGCCTGCAGCCGCTCGGCGCGCGCGGCGGCGGCGCGGCGCCGTTCGTCCACGGCACTCTTTGTGCTGGCCAGCGTCTCGCGCCGTTCCGCCAGGGTGGCCCGGGCCTCGGCGAGCCGTGTCCGGGAGTCCTGGAGGTCCGGGAGTTCGGCCTTTTCCGATTCCGCCTGCGCGACGGCGTCGGCGGCTTCCTGGAGCTCCTCGGCGAGCTTGCCCTCGGATTCACGGCGGTTCTGCAGGCGCGCCTGGGCCTGGGAGCTTTCCCGCTCAAGCTGGGTATGCGCCTTCTGCGCCGCATCGGCGCGTTTCTGGGCCTGGGCGAGCGCCTCGCGCGCCGCCTTTTCCGACGCACGGGCCTCCTCCACGGCCGCCCGCGCACGTTCGTGCGTCTGCCGGGCCTGCGCCACTTCGTCCTCCAGCGGCGGCATCTGGGCGCGCAGCTCGGCCAGCCGGTTCTGCTGCGCCAGGCGCTGTGCCGCCGCCGTGGGGGCGTCCGCCGCGGCGACGTAGCCGTCCCAGCGCCACAGGTCGCCCTCGGCCGTCACCAGGCGCTGGCCGGGGGCCAGCATGGGATGATGGGCGTCGCCCGTGGCCGTGTCGGGCACCACGCCAACCTGGGCGAGCCGGCGCGTCAGCGCGGCCGGGGCGTCCACGGCGTCGTGGAGCGGCGTTGCGGCGTCCGGAAGCGCGGGCGCATCCGCGGGCAGGGGACCAAGGTCGGTCCAGCGCGCCGCCGCTTCCGTGCCCTCGGGCACGTTCAGGTCGTCGCCAAGCGCCGCGCCCAGCGCCGTTTCCAGGCCAGGGCGCACGGCGATCCGATCCAGGACGGGCGCACCCGCATCCTGTCCGTCCGCGCCGCCGCCGAGCACGCCCGCGAGGGCGTCGATCTCGGCCTGCAGCCGGTTGGCCGCCGTCTCGGCTTCCTGCAGCCGGTCGCGCGCCGCCGCTTCGTCGTTGCGCGCCTCGGTCAGGGCGTTGGCCGCCGAATCGGCGCGCTCGCGCGCTTCGGTCACGGCCGCGTCCGCGGCGGCGACCTCCTCGGCCGTTTCCGCGAGGCGCTGGGTGCTCTGCGCCGTCTCGGATTCCAGGCGCTCGCGCTCACTTTTCGCGTCGGCGAGCTGACGTGCCAGCTTGTCGTGGCGCTTGCGGAGATCGGCGAGACGCTTGTCCACCGCGCTGGCACGCGCCTCGTCCGATGCGACCTGTTCGTTCAGGCGGTTGAGGTCGGCCTCGGCGGCGTCGGCGGCCTCGCGCGCCTCGGTATGCGCGCGCTCGGCGGCGGCGATGGCGTCGTCTTCGCCTTGCTGTGCGTCCCGGAGCGCCTGCGCTTCCTCGCGAAGCTTTGCCACCGCGGCCTCGGCGTCGGCGAGCTGGGTCTGGGCATGCTCGCGGTCGCGGTCGATCTGGGCCAGACGCGCCCCCGCCTGCTTGCGGTCCTGAGCCACCTGGCGCTCGTCCTGCTCCACGCGCTGCTTCGCCAGGGTCAGGCGCTGCACCTCCGCCGCCGCCTGCGTTTCCGCTTCGCGCAGTGGCGCCAGGGCCTCGTGGGCCTCGGTCTGCGCCGTGCTGCACTGGCTCGCCGTTTTGGTGCAGGCCTCGACGCGTTCCTCGGCCTGGCGGAGCTGTTCCCGCGCCTGGGCGAGCGCGCTTTTGGCCGCCGCCGCCTCCAAATGCAGCCCGATCGCCTCGGCGTGTTTGATCTTGTCGCTTAGCCGCCGGTATTCGCGTGCCTGCTTTGCCTGCTGCTCGAGCGTGGCGTGCTGCTCGCGCAGCGTGGCGATGACGTCGTCCACGCGTTCCAGGTTGGTCTGCGTGGCGTTCAGGCGCAGTTGAGCCTCGTGCCGGCGGGCGTGCAGGCCGCCGATACCCGCGGCCTCCTCAAGGAGGTGCCGGCGCTCGGACGGCTTGGCGTTGACGAGGTGGCCGATGCGGCCCTGGCTCACCAGCGCGGTGGCATTCGCCCCGGTGCCCTGGTCGGCGAAGAGGAGCTGGACGTCGCGCGCGCGCACCTCCTTCCCATTGACCTTGTAGACGGAGCCCTTCGCGCGCTCGATGCGCCGGACCACATCCAGCTCGTCCTGATGGTTGAAAGGCGCGGGCGCGGTACGGTCGCGGTTGTCCAGGAGCAGCCCGACTTCGGCGACATTGTACCCGGGCCGGCGGTCGGAACCGCCGAAGATGACGTCGTCCATCTCGCCGCCGCGCATGCGCTTGGGCGCGTTCTCGCCCATGACCCAGCGCAGCGCCTCGACGAGGTTGGACTTGCCGCAGCCGTTCGGGCCCACCACCCCCGTGGTGCCCGGTGCGATGACCAGCTCGGTGGGATCAACGAACGACTTGAACCCGCGCAGGCGAAGGCGTGTGAACTGCAAGGGCCGCACGTCCTCCCGGGTGGGCGGGCCGCGATCAGGTGGGCGGGGCCGCTGTCAGGCGCCCGCGTCGCGCAGCTTCTTGGCCAGCTCTTCGTAGCCCGGATTGCCCTCGACGACCTCGCCGTCGATGATGAAGCTGGGCGTCGCCTTGATATCCGCGCTGCGCCGCGCGTCGAGCTGGCGCTGCAGGATGCGGTCCTGCTTGGCCGAATCGGTCATGCAGGCGTCCGCTTTCTCCGGGCTCAGTCCGGCCATGCCGGCGAGCTTGCGAAAGTGCGCTTCGGGATCCTCGGCGCGCGCCCACTGCATCTGCTTCATGTAGAGGATGTTGAGCATGCTGAAGAAGCGCCGCCCGTCGAAGCACTCGGTGAGCAGCGCCCCCTTCAGCGCACGCCGGTCCAGCGGATAGTGGCGGAAGATCAGCTTCACCTGGCCGGGCTCGATGAAGTTCTTCTTGATGCGCGGCAGGGTTTCCTTGTGGAAGGTCGCGCAGTGCGGGCAGGTTAGCGAGGAATATTCGACGATGGTCACCGGGGCGTCCGCGTCGCCCAGTACGTGGTCGCCGGGCTGAACCTGGGCGAGGTCGCCCGCGCTCGCCGTGGTCAGGGCGTCCGGCGTGGCGGTGCCGGCGTCGCCCGCATCCATGGGGGCGCGCACGGCGTGCGCTGTGTCGTCCAGGGCCAGCATGCCGTTGGTTGCAAGACCTGCGGCGCCTAGCGCGAGAAGGCCACCCAGGCCGATCAGGATCTTCCACATGCGCATCGTCAGCCTACCAAATTTAGGGGAACGGTAGCGGCAGGACCGCCGGGACGCAAGCCCGTACGTGCCGTTTCCCGCCGCTTGCACCCGGCACATAGCACATCTCAGCCCCGGCGTCGCGGGACGGCCGGGCCGGTCGCCACCGGCGCGATCGATTCCGCCAAACCGCAAACGGTTTTTTGCGCGTACCGCCGGGCTTAACCTCGCTCGATACCCAACGACACCAAACCGGCCGTACGGCCGAGCATCGAGAGCGAAGCGAGGCGAGATTCCCATGACGGCAGCGGACACGGCGCGCCAAGCGGACGCGGGCGCGGATGCGCTCGCGCTGGAGACACCCGAGGCCGGGTTGCCCGAGCAGTTCTACGCCCCGGCGGAGCCCACACCAGTGCCGGCGCCGCACGTGCTTCACCTGAACCGGCCGCTGGCCGAGCACCTGGGCCTGGACCCGGCGCGGCTCGCGCGGCCGGATGGCGTGGCGGTGCTCGCGGGCAACCGTATCCCGTCGTCGGTGCGGCCGGTGGCGCTCGCCTATGCCGGGCATCAGTTCGGCGCGTTCGCCCCGCGCCTGGGCGATGGGCGCGCCGTGCTCCTGGGCGAGCGGGTAGACCGTGACGGTGTGCGCCGGGACATCCAACTCAAGGGCGCGGGGCGGACGCCATTTTCCGGCATGGGCGACGGCCGCGCGGAACTCTTCCCGGTGCTGGGCGAGTATCTGGCGAGCGAGGGCATGGCCGGCCTGGGCATTCCCACGACGCGGTCCCTGGCCATGCTGACCACGGGCGAGACGGTCTCGCGCGGCGAGCACCACACCGGCGCCGTGCTGACGCGCGTGGCGCGCAGCCACGTCCGTGTGGGCACCTTCGAGTATTTCGCCCGCAACGGCGATCCGGCGAGCGTGCAGGTGCTCGCCGACCACGTCATCGCCCGCCACGATCCCGAGCTGCGCGATTCGGATCGGCCGTACCGCGACCTGCTTGCGGCCGTGGCCCGGCGCACAGGTGAACTGATCGCGAACTGGATGCTCGTGGGCTTCGTCCACGGCGTGCTCAACACCGACAACATCTCGGTGGCGGGCGAGACCCTGGACTACGGCCCGTTCGCCTGGATGGACGCCTACCACCCGTCGGCGTGTTTCAGCGCGGTCGACGTCTACGGCCGCTACGCCTTCGACCAGCAGCCGCGGATCGGCTCCTGGAACCTGTGCCGCTTCGCCGAGACGCTTTTGCCGCTGCTGGGCGCCGACGCGGATCTGGAGGCGGCGAAGACGGCCGCCTACGACGCGCTCGCGGAATACGATTCGGCCTTCGACCGTGTGTGGCAGGCGGGGCTACGACGCAAGATCGGGTTGGCCGAGGAGACGGCTCAGGCGGGTGACACCGATCTGGCCGGGCGGCTGCTCACCGCCATGGCCGAGCAGGGCGCGGATTTCACGCTGACGTTCCGCCGGCTTGCGGCGGTCTCCGGCGACGACCCGGCGCACGACGACCCGGTACGCCGGCTCTTCGCCGATCCCGAGGCCTTTGATGTCTGGGCGCGCGACTGGCGCGCGCGCCTGGCCCGGGAGGGCCGGGACGACGCGGCGCGCCGGGCCGCGATGTGTGCGGTCAACCCGGCCTACGTGCTGCGCAAGCACCACGTTTACGCGGTCTACAAGGCCGTTCTGGACGGCGACACCGGTGACCTGGACCGGCTTTGGCGGGTGCTGCGCGAGCCCTACGCCGACCACCCGGACATGGCCGCCTGGGCGCAGCCGCCGGCGGCGGCGGAACGCGTGCGCTGGACGTTCTGCGGGACGTGAACGGGCTGCGTCGCGCGTTACGCCGCTTGTGCCGCTGTCTGGCGCGCCCGGATGGCGTCCAGGCTAGCCTGGTCCAGCGGCGCGTCGAAGTGCAGCTCGGCGATGTCGCCGCTGCCCGTGACCACGGTGCCCTGGCGCGGCTCGGACAGGCCGCTCAGGGTGATCTCGGCTCGCTCACCGGCCTGGAGGGCGCCGCCTGCGGCGATGCGTGCCCGGTCGGCGACCAGGTCGACCACCACGGTATACGCGGTCACCGTGCCGTGCTGAAGGCGGGCGGGGATGATGCCCGTGCCGGTTCCCGCCCCCTGCGCCGTGTCGGCGGCCTCGTGGTTGACGCGCGTGGCCGCGATCTTCTGCACCAGATCCGGGCCCAGGGCGGTGTAGATCGCGGTCTGCAGCGCGGGGTCGCGCTCACAGCGGCGGGCCAGGGTCTCCTGATCCCACTGGAACAGTCGGACGTGATTCTCGGCGAACGTGTCTGCCGTCGCCGGGGCGTCGGTGATGAAGGACATCTCGCCGACGAAGTGGCCGGGGCCGATGCATGCGATGGTCTCGCCCGAATCGCGCACGGCGATGCGGCCGGCGAGGATGACGGCGAGGACCTCGGGGCGCTCGCCATACCAGGTGAGCTGCTCCCCCGGCGCGAGACGGTGCCACGCGCCCGCGCGCAGCAGCCGCTTCAGGGTGCCCCGGTCCAGGGCCGGGAAGGCCAGGGCGGCGAGATCGCGCTCGGCCGCGCTGAGCCGCGTCAGCCGGCGCTCGTAGACGAGCCATGCGGCGTGCCCGGCGTTGATGGCGACGAACGTGGCATACCACAGCATCAGATAGTCGAACGGGTCGTCGCCCAGCAGCCCGACGCGCAGGATGTGCACGGTGTAGGCCAGGATGGCGAGCACCCGCAGCCACAGCACGTCGCGCACCAGGAACGCGATCAGGAAAACGAAGAAGCCCAGGTGCACCAGCGTGTCGGTCGAAAGATCGAGGGCGTCGAGGGTCATGCAGGGGCCCCGTTCCGGACGGGCTGTGTGTCGCCATCGCCGCGCGGCGACGCTGTATTTGGCAGTGCGTGCTACCACGTTCTAAAGTGGAATTTGAAGAGCCGTCAGGAGTGGCGGGCGCGGCCGGGGCGGCCGGACGCGTGGCACACGGGTGCGCCGGTATGGGCGCCACGGAACACAGGCAGCGATGCGCCAACGCTTGCTTCCCGTCCTGATCGGGCTGTGCGCCCTTGCGGCCGCCGTCGGGCTGCGGATTCTCGACCCGGAACCGGTGCGCAAGCTGCGCCTGTTCGCCTTCGACACGTACCAGCAGATCCAACCGCGCCCCTACAAACCTGCGGGCGTGCGCATCGTCGACATCGACGAGGAGTCCCTCGGCCGCGTCGGTCAGTGGCCCTGGCCCCGGACGACCATGGCCGAGCTGGTGGACAATCTGCGCAAGCTGGGCGCGGCAGCGATCGCGTTCGACGTGGTCTTCGCCGAGCCCGATCGCACGGCGCCCGAGCACCTGCTCGCCGCCTGGCGCGGCAATGGAATCGGCGAGGGGGTCGAGAACGCGCTCGAGAAGCTGCCGGACCCGGATCGGGTGTTCGCCAAGACCATTGCCAAGGCCCCCGTGGTCACCGGCTTCGCCCCCAACGCCGAGCCCAATGACGCCACGCCGCGCCGGCCCGCCGGCTTCGCCGTCAGCGGAACGAAGCCGGGCGCGGCCGTGCCCAGCTTTCCCGGGGCGACGACCAACCTGCGCGTGATCGGCAAGGCGGCGAAAGGCAACGGTAGCTTCGGCCTGGTCAACGACTTCGATTCCGTGGTCCGCCGCGTGCCCCTGCTCCAGCGCGTGCAGGGCGAGCTTTACCCGTCGCTGGCGGCGGAGGCTCTGCGCGTGGGTCAGCGCGCCGGCACGCACATCGTCAAGACCAGCACGGGCAGCGGGCAGGCGGACTTCAGCGGCGACACGGCCGTGGCCGCCATGCGCATCGGCCGCATCACGGCGCCCACCACGGGCGATGGCACCGTGATGCTGCACGATACCGGCTACGTCCCCGAGCGCTACGTCTCCGCCCGAAAGGTCCTGGCGCCGCGCGAGAATCCGGGCATCGCCAAGAAGCTGCGCGGCCACATCGTGCTCGTGGGCGCCTCCGCGCCGGGCCTGCGCGACATCCGCGCGACGCCGCTGAGCGCGGGCGTGCCCGGGGTGAGCCTGCACGCCCAGGCCCTGGAGCAGATGATCCACGGCGACTTCCTGCACCGGCCCGACTGGTCGCCGGCGCTGGAGATCCTCGTGCTGCTCGTTCTGGGGCTCGGGCTGGTCGGGACGCTGCCTTTCGTGGGCGCGGCCTGGTGCGGATTCGCCGGGATGATCGCGGTACTCGGCGCGGGGGCGGGGTCCTGGTTTGCCTTCGAAACCTGGGGCTGGCTGATCGATCCGGTGTATCCGGCGCTGGGCGCACTTTTCGTCTACCTGCCCACGAGCGCGACGCGCTTCGTCATGACCGAGGGCGAGAAGCGCTTCATCCGCTCGGCATTCAGCCGCTACCTCTCGCCCGCCCTGGTGGCGCAGCTCACCCGGCACCCCGAGGCGCTCAACCTGGGCGGGGAGAGCCGCGAACTCACCGTGATGTTCACCGACATCCGCGGTTTCACCCCGGTGGCGGAGAGCATGACGCCGGCCGAGCTGACGCGCTTCATGAACCGCTTCCTGACGCCCATGACCACGGCGATCCTCGAGCGCGGCGGCTATGTCGACAAATACATGGGCGACGCCATCATGGCGTTCTGGAACGCCCCCGTGGCCACGCCCGACCACCCGGTCCGGGCGTGCCGGGCCGCGCTCGCGATGCGGCGCACGCTGACCGAGCTGAACGCGGCCTGGCGCGCGGAGTTCGCCGAACAGGGGCGCAGCTTCCCCGGTGTCGCCGTGGGCGTGGGCATGAACACCGGCACCTGCTCGGTGGGGAACATGGGCTCCGAGCAGCGGTTCGATTACTCGGCGCTGGGCGACAACGTGAACCTGGCCTCGCGCCTGGAGGGACAGAGCAAGACCTACGGCGTGGACATCGTGCTCAGCGACGCGGTGCGTTCGGCCGCCGGCGACGGCTTCGCCGTCCTGGAACTCGATCTGATCCGGGTGAAGGGGCGCCAGGAGCCCGCGCGCATCCACACCCTCGTGGGCGATGGTGACGTGGCGGCGGACCCCGGTTTTGCCGCGTTGCGCGCCGACCATGAGGCCATGCTCGCGGCCTACCGCGGACAGGACTGGGACACGGCCGAGGCGGCGCGCGCCCGCTGCGCCGAAGCGGTCGCGGCGGGCCCGGCGTGGCTGCCCGACGGGCTCGACCTGACGCCGCTATACCGACTTTACGCCGAACGCATCGCGACGCTGCGCGCCGACCCCCCGCCGCCCGACTGGGACGCCGTGTTTACCGCGGAAACCAAATAGGCGCGCATGCTGTGTCGCCGGGCGGGGGCCCTCACCCCGCGCTTTCCACGGCCTTGGGCTTGAGCGCGTCGTCCAGTGGCGTTTCGGCCATATGGTTCACGTAGTTCGACAGCGTCTTCATCGACAGCGCGACCAGGGTGTCCAGGATGTGCCGGTGGGTGTACCCGGCCTCCAGGAAGGCGCGGATGTCCGCGTCGTCCACCCAGCCCTGCTTCTGGATGACGGTCCGGGCGAAGCGCGCCAGGGCGTCGAGCCCCGCATCCGGCAGCGGCCGGTTGTGGCGCAGGGCTTCGATGACCTGCGGGTCCAGCTTGGCGCCCTCGGCCGCGCCGGTGTGCGCGGCGACGCAGTAGTCGCAGCCGTTGTGCGCGCTGATGGCGAGCAGCAGGGTCTCCTGCTCCTGCGCGCTGAATGCCGTGTGGTTGCGCAGGATGTCGTTCAGGCTGAGATAGGCCTGCGTCGCCGCGGGGGATTCGGCGAGCACCTTGAAGATGTTGGGAACGAAGCCGAAGCCCTTCTCGACCTGGTCGAGCAGCGGCTTCGACCCGTCCGGGGCGTCGGCCTTCTCGTGCATGGGGAAATCGTTTGCGGTGCCGGTCATGGTGACCTCCGTTGTGGGGAGAATGGGAAAGGTGACGACAGTCGCGGGTTATTCGACGACCAGCTTGCCTTTCATGCCCGCCTGCTTGTGTCCGGAGACGGTGCAGACGAAGGGATAGGTGCCGGGCTGCTTGGGCGCGAGCTTGACCGTGACGGTGTTGCCCGACTGAATGGTCCTGGTCTTGGCGTCCAGGCCGGGAAAGGTGAGGTTGTGCGACAGCGCACCCTTGTTCGCGAACGTGATGGTGATCGGCGCGCCCGCTTCGGCTTCCACGGTTGCCGGTTTGAAGCTGAACTGCTCGGCGACCACCGTGATTTCCGTGCCCGCCCGGGCGGCCGTGGCGGTCAGGGCCGCAACCAGCAGGGCGGCGAGCGGCGCGGTTCGGTGGGGCATCGTCGGTCTCGCGGTCGTTTTCGGGACGGGACGGAAAAGCGTCGGCCGGGCCTCACCCTTCCCGCCAAGAGGCGCGGGATGAGGCCGGCGGCCGGTATGGTTCACTTCACCACCGTGTCTTGCTCGAACATGATGTGCATGAACGGCTGGGGCTTGCCGTTGGGCAGGGTGAACGCCGTCTTCAGCGGCTTGAACACGGGGCCCTTCCTGGTCGCCTGGATGGGCAGGACGATGAGGTGGGTGTGGTGCGCCTGGCCCTTGACCAGCCATTGCTCGGGCCGGAGCGGCATCTCTTCGTTGGTGGCGAGGTTGTAGTCGTTGTCGCGCACCGTCTCCGTGGTCATCAGGTGCATCACGCGCTTTTTCGAGCGCAGCTCGCCGTTCACGTGGACCTCACCCACGCCCCAGAAGGCGCCGATGGTCCAGACCTGGGGCATGAGCGGCGTGCCCGTGCCCGTGCTGCCGTGGTGATAGCCGTTGAGGAGCACGCCGCCGTCGGTTTCGTAGCCGGGGAAGGGCGGCTTGACCACGTGGTCCAGGACGACCCTGTAATCGTTGCCCTCGGGATCGGTGAACGTGGCCGTCATCTCGGCCTTGTCCGGTGTCTTACCCGGCTTGCCCGGCGGATCGTGGTCGATATTGTCCCAGAACTGCGCTTCGAACTCGCCCTGGATGATGCGGCCCGCATCGGAGAACGGCGTGGGGTGTTCGAGCACCATGCCCCCGTCCGCCGTGGTGCTGCGTGCCTTTTCCGGCACGCCCACGAGGATGGGCAGGTCCCGGAGAAGCCCGGGCACGCTGGGCGGCATCTTGCCAGCGGCGACGGCCTGCTCCGCCGCCTTGACCTTGGGCGCGAGGGTCATCCTGGGATCGTCCGGCGTGCCGAACACGGCCGGGCTGAGTTCGCGCGGGCCGGGCATGACCCAGTAGGTGACCCTGTTCGCTTCCTGTTTGGTAATGCGGTCTGGCGCGGGTTGGGCGGCCATCTGCGCGCCGCCGGCGTCCGCCGAGGCGCTTGTGTCCGATCCGCTTCCGTCCGCGCTCGCGCTGGCGCAGGCACCCAGGGCGAGCATCGCCGCCCCGGAGACGGCGCGGGCCCATGGGCGCTGTGGTGTGGCTTTCGCCATCGTCGGCCTCCCGGTTCTTTCTTGGCGTGACGATGTCCTGCGTCACGTTGCATGATGGGATTTCCCGCGATTGCACAGAACCGGGGCGGCGATAACGACCAATCACGATGGATTGAGAGAGGGCGACGACTTGTGTTCACGCCGGCGTGATTGTCCGGCCGACGGATTTTTCAGCCGTAACGCTGCAGGCGCGCGCCGTGCGCGTTCAGCCATTGCCGTGGGCTTTCCACGTCCGGCGTGAGCGTGCGCAGGCAGGCCCAGTATTGCGGGCTGTGGTCGAGATGAACGAGGTGGGCGACCTCGTGCGCGACGACGTAGTCCATGATCCACGCGGGCGCGAAAATCAGCCGCCAGGAGAAGTTCAGGTGCCCGTGGACCGAGCAGCTTCCCCAGCGACTGCGCGTGTCGCGCAGGGTGATCCGCCCGGGCTCGCGGTCCAGCCTGGCGGCCAGCTCGCGCGCCCGCGGGGCGATCTCGCGGCGCGCCTCGGCGATCAGGAAGTCGCGCACGCGCCGCGGGACGTGCTCGGCCGCGCCGGAGACGTGCAGCGCGCCGTCCGCCCGCCAGACGCCCCGGCGCGCGCCCGGTTCGTGGCAAATGGTGTGGGCTTGATCGCGGATGGGGATCTCGGTACCCGGCGCGAAGGGCACGCGCGCGGGCAGGGCGTCCAGGCGGCGGCGCAGCCAGGCCTCCTGGCGCGCGGCGAAGGCCAGACCGTCGCGCAGGGGCATGCCCGGCGGCAGGGTCAGGCGCAGGCTCTCGCCGTCGGGCGCCAGCCGCAGGGTGAGGCGGCGCGCCTGCCGGTTCCGGCGCACTTCCACGGCCCGGTCCGCGCCCGCCAGGCGCAGGGTTTCGCGTGCCACCAGCGTTCCCGCCATGGCCACGGTGTAGCCGCCGAGGACCGCGCGGGCAAGGTGGGTGCAATATATCCGAGAGGCCTCGACGCGTTGGCCTGAACCGGCCCCGCCGCGACGGCACGCGCTATCCCACCACCCCTGTGGCGCGCAGCTCGGCGATGGCTTGCGGTGAGCGCCCGAGGCGGTCGCGCAGCACGGCGTCGGTATGCTCGCCCAGGGCCGGCGGCGCCGTGCGCGGCGTGCCCGGGGTGCCCGACAGCTTGAGCGGGCTGCCGAGCGTGGGGACGGCGCGCCCGGCGGAATCGGGCACGGCCGTCGCCATTTCCCGGTGGCGCACCTGCGGATCGGCGAACACGCCGGCGAGGTCGTTGATGGGCCCGCAAGGCACGCCCGCGGCGCCGATGGCGTCCAGCCAGTGCGCCGTCGTCCCTTCAGCGAAGATCCCGGCCAGGATGGGGATCAGCACCTCGCGGTTGTCCACGCGCGCGGCGTTCGTGGCAAAACGCGCGTCCGCGGCCAGATCGGCGCGGCCGATCGCGTCGCACAGGCGGGCGAACTGGTCGTCGTTGCCCACGGTGAGGATGAAGTGACCGTCCGCGGCCCGGAACGCCTGGTAGGGCACGATGTTCGGATGGGCGTTGCCCATGCGTGTCGGCGGCGTGCCGGAAACCAGGTAGTTCATTGCCTGGTTCACCAGGGCCGCCGCCTGCACGTCCATGAGCGCCAGGTCGATGAACTGGCCCGCCCCAGTGCGTTCGCGGTGGGCCAGGGCGGCCTGGATCCCGATCACGGCATACAGCGCCGTCATCACGTCCGCCAGGGCCACCCCCGCCTTCTGCGGCGGGCCGTCGGGTTCGCCGGTAACGCTCATCAGCCCGCCCATGGCCTGGATCAGCACGTCGTAGCCGGGCTTGTGCGCGTAGGGGCCGTCCTGGCCGAAGCCGGTGATGGCACAGTGGATCAGCCGTGGGCTCACGGCCGAAAGGCTTGCGTAATCCAGGCCGTAGCGGGCCAACCCACCGGCCTTGAAGTTCTCCAGCACGACATCGCTCTGCGCGGCCAGCTCGCGCACCAGCGCTTGCCCCTCGGGCCGGGCGATGTCGATGGCCACCGAGCGCTTGTTGCGGTTTGCCGCGAGGTAATACGCGGCCTGCCTGTTCTCGGCATCGGCATTGTCAAACCAGGGCGGACCCCAGGCACGGGTGTCATCGCCGCGTCCCGGGCGCTCGACCTTGATCACCTCGGCCCCGAGGTCGCCCAGGATCTGACCCGCCAAGGGACCCGCCAGGACGCGCGAGAGGTCGAGCACACGGATATGCGACAAGGCGCCGTCGGTCATGGCGGGGTTTTCCGGTATCGTGGTGCTGGTTGGCCGCCATCCTGACCCGGGCGGGCATGCCGGGGAAGGGGTGCGCGACGGCTTGCCGCCGAGGTGCCGGGGGCGTAGACAGGCGCCAGCGCGCGCTCTTGCGGAAAACGCATGCCTGAAGTTCGACCGCCGATGGAGACGTCCCGCCCGTCGCTTTCGCCGGTGGCGCTGACGGCGCTGATCTGGCTGGCGGCGGTGCTTTTGACCGTGCCGCCGGCGCTCGGCCAGCCGGTGTACGAGCTGCTTCAGGGGCCGGACGACCACACCCGCCTCGCCCGCATCCGGGCATTCCTGGACGGCGCCGGCTGGTTCGACGACCGCCTGTACCGGATCGATCCGCCGGACGGGGCGGTTCTGCACTGGTCGCGCCTGCCCGATCTGCTCCCCGCCGGCATGATTGCGGTGCTGACGCCGGTCGCCGGCGCGGGCGGCGCGGCCCTCGCTGCCGCGATCGCCACGCCGCTGATCATGCTGGGCGCGCTGCTGGCGGCGCTGGTGTGGGCGCTGCGCCCGATCCTGCCCGGACAGGGCGGGGCCGCGGCGGCACTGGTGATGGCGGGCATGCCGCCCGTGCGGGAGGTCCTTCCCGGAAGCCTGGACCACCATGCCTGGATGATGCTCGCGGCCGCGCTGGGTGTGGGTATGGTCGTCCATGTGGCGTGCGACAGCGCCCCGCGGCGTGCGGCGGCGGTGGGCGGCCTCGGCCTGGGCGTCGGCGTCGTGGTGACCGGCGAGACCCTGATTGCGCTGGCGGCGGTCTGCGCCGCGACCGGTGTGCTCTGGCTGTGGCGCGGTCGTGCGGTGGTGGCGCCTCTGCGCGTCTTCGCCAGCGTCCTTGGGCTGACGGGCCTTGCGCTTCTGCCTGTGGCGCACCCGCCGGGGGCCTGGCTGGCGGCGCCGTGCGACCGCTTCGGCGTGGTCTATCTCGGCGCGCTCGCGGGTGTGGCCGCCATCTGGTGGGCGGCGCCGGCGCTGGCCAATCGGTTTCGGCCGCACTGGGGGGTGCGCCTGTGTGCCGGCGCGGCGGTGTCGGTGGTCGTGGCGGCCACGCTGGCGGCGCTGTTTCCGCACTGCCGCGGCGGTGCGATGAGCGGCGTGCCCGCGGATCAATGGGAGACTTGGCTGGGGCATGCCGCGGGGATGGAACCGCTCTGGCGGAAAGATCCCGCCAACGTGGTGGCGCTGGCCGGTGCGCCGGCCGTCGCCTTTCTTGTCGGCGTTTGGGGTGTGTGGCGCGCGCCAGGGGGTGGGCTCCGGCCGGCGCTTCTGCTCATGGTCGCGGCGGGGATTCTCGCGACGCTGCAGTCGGCGCGCGCGGCGAACCTCGCGGCGGTGCTTTCGGTTGCCCCGCTGGCCTGGTTTCTCGTGGCGGTGCTGCAGGCGTGCGAGCGCCGGCTGCACGGGGCTTGGCGGGCGTTGGGTGCGGTCGCGGCGACGCTGATCATCGCGGCCGGGCCGCTGGTTCTGGCGTTGGGCCTGGCGGCCCGGACCGGCGGACAGTCGGCCAGTGGCACCTGCGAGGACGCGCGCATCCGGGCGGCTCTGGCGAGCGTGCCCGACACGCATGCGCCGGGTCTGATGGTCGCGCCCATTTTCACGGGGCCGTATATCCTGACCGCCTCGCGGCACAGTGTCCTGGGCGCGCAGTATCACCGCAACGTGGCCGGGAATCGGGCGGCGCACGCCGTTCTGGCCGCACCCGATGCGCCGGCGGCGCGGCGCGCCGTGGAGCGCCACGGCGTCGATTACATTGCCGTCTGCATGAAGGGGAACCCGCTCGCCGGCGCGTTTGCCGAAGCCCTGACTCGGGGCGCGGTTCCGTCCTGGCTGGCGCGCGTCAGTTCCGCGGATGCCGGTCCTTACCGGATCTACGCCGTGACCACGCCCAGGAACGATGACGGGATCGGTGCGGTGCGCAGGGGGAAATGGTGGACCCGGCAGGATTCGAACCTGCGACCTTCGGTTCCGGAGACCGACGCTCTATCCGGCTGAGCTACGGGTCCGCGCCAATGTGGCGGCGAACATAGGATACAACGGCCGGCACGGCAATGGGGGTTTTGCGGCGTGGGCGAGCCCCCCGTTCAGCCGCTTCCCGCCACGCTTTCCAGGACGGCAACGTAGTGCGTGCTCGCGGCCAGCAGCACGAATGCGTGCCAGATGGGGTTGTGGAATGGCAGCCGGCGGGCAAGGTGGAAGCCCACGCCCGCGGTATAGAGAATCCCGCCGGTGAGCAGCAGCCACAGCACGGTCGCGCCCAGCCGCTCGGCGAGCACCGGCACCACGGCCAGCACGCTCCAGCCCATCACCAGGTACAACCCGATTCCCAGGCGCTCGAACCGGCGCGGCCAGCCCAGCTTGAGCACCATCCCCGCAGCCGCGGCCAGCCACATGGCGGCGCAGTACAATCCGCCCAGCCAGCCGCCCACGCCGATCAGCGTGAAGGGGGTATAGGTGCCGGCGATCATCACGAAAATGCCAGCGTGATCCACGCGGCGCATGATGTCCTTGCGCATCGGGTGCTCGACGATGTTGTAGACGGCCGAGCCGGTGAGCATCGCGATCAGCCCGATGCCGTAGAGCACAACGCTGACCACGGCCAGTGCGCTGCCGCCCAGCGCAGTGATCGCGATCAGGACGACCGCCCCGGCGATGCCTGCCGGGACGCCGATGGCGTGGATTACCAAGTCGACCCACTTTTCCCGCCGGGTCTGCGCACGCCGCGCGATCCGGTCCCGGACGGCGCCCGGGGATTCCGCCATGGCTTGCGTGGGCTCTCCTTGCATGCGCCCAACCCTTGGTTACGATCGATATACTCGCATTGTTCGGGCCGTCATGATCCGGAGTCACCGGACGTCATTTCGGTAAGCCGCTCGAGGGGGCGCGCGTCCGCCCCGGAGGGAAGCGGCGCCGCGGGATCGGCCATCCAGCTCCGAATGTCGCGCCAGACGGTGTACGCCTGGGTGTCGCGCAGCAGCATGTGGTAGCCCTCTGGGTAGAATGCGCGCGTGACGCCGCTGCGCCCGTCCAGCCGCTGCCAGAACCGTTCGGTCGGTTCGGGCGGGACGATCTCGTCGTTGGCGCCGTAGAGCACCAGCGCCGGCACGGGCAGCGCGTCGGCGCCCCGGAGCGCGGCGTCCATGAGATTGACCAGCCCGTGGATGGCGTCGACCCGCGTTTTCCCGATCACCTTGGGGTCCATCGCCAAGGTCCGGAGCGCAACCGCGTTGTCCGTGGGTTCGCGGTCCAGGCCGGCGCCCGAGAGCGTCAGCCAGGGCACTGTGTGCGCGCCCAGCCAGAGCGCCCAGCGCTGGTAGAACGGCATGGTCTCGCGCGCCCACACGGCCGGCGCCGCGAGCACGATTCCGGCAACCTCGGGCAGGACGCCCATGTCCGCCGCCGCCAGCGTCACCCCGCCGCCCATGGACACGCCCAGCACGTAGACGGGGGTGTCGGGATGCCGGGTCTTCACCCAGCGCACGGCGCGGCCCAGGTCGCGCGCCAGGACGGCTTCGCCGGGCCAAACGCCGCGGTTGGGCGTGCCGCCGAAGCCGCGCTGGTCGTAGGCGTAGACGGCGATTTCCTGCGCGGCGAACCACTGCGCGGGCAGGTCGAAGCCCATGCTGTAGTCGTTGAAGCCGTGGACGCCCAGGACGACAGCCTGCGGCCCCGGATTGCCGCGGGCGTCCCAAACCCGCAGCGGCAGGCGCGCGCCGTCGGGCATCACCAGCGCTCGGCCGTCGCGGCGCGCGGGCGTGTCGCTGACGGCGTCGCCGCCGGGCGCGACGCGCGGCGCGCATGCGGTCAGCGCGAGAACCAGTGCGGCGAGCCAGAGCAACGGCCGTGGGGCGGGGACACGTGTCATTGCGGCCTCGCATCGTCGGGCAGGCCGGCGCGCGCGTCGCGGCGGGCGTTGCGCCACAGCGCGGCGCCGTGCGTGGTCAGGGCGAGCGTGCCGGCGAGCAGGGTTCCCACCACGATGTGCACCCGGATGGCGAGGGCGAAGGCCAGCGCGGTGCCGCGGTCGGCGCCCGCCATGGTCAACGCGCCGAACCACGCGCTCTCCACCACGCCCAGGCCGCCCGGCGCAATGGGAAGCAGCATCGCGAGCTGGCTCACCGGCGCGATGAGCAGGACCACCCGCCACATGTCGCCGCCGAACATGAGCTGGTGGAGCAGGGCGAAGCCGCCGGCGAGCGCGGCAAAACGCGCCAGTGTGAGGATATAGGCCCAGCCGAGCGTGCCGCGGCGCTCGCGGTAGAGTGTCGTCAGCCCGACGGCAAGGGCCGCGATGCGCCCGCGCCGGCCCTCGGCGACTCGCTGCACCCCGGAGAGCAGCGGCGCGAGGAGGCCGTGGAACACGCCCGGCAGCACCAGGATGACCACGGCGCCCAGGACCAGCCCGGCGTTCGGGCCGAGCCGGCCGGTGAGCACGAGAAGCGCCACCGGCGCCAGGGCGAGGGCGAGCACGGCGTCGAACAGCCGGTCCACGAGGACCACGCCGCTGATGCGCATGAATGGCCGCTTGAGCCGGCGCGCCAGGCAGGCGCCCTTGAGCACGAAATCCCCGGCGCCCGAGGGGACGAACTGGTTGCTCACCTGCGCCACCAGGTGGCAGCCGAGGCAGCCGCGCACGTCCCGGTAGGCGTCGCCCGCCAGGAGTACCATGGTGCGCACGCCCGTCAGGAGCACCTGGAGGACGAAGATCAGCGGCGGGATCAGCAGGACCGGACGCAGCTCGACGCGCGTCAGGACGGTCGCCAGGGCATCGCGATTCAGCCAGACCAGTCCCGCCACCAGGACGCACGCCACCAGCAGCCCGGTCAGCTTGCCCCAGGGCATGCGTCCGGCGCGGGATGTCTCGACCGGCGTCGTCAGGCCGCGACCTCCGGCGTGGCCGCACTGGTGAGCTGGAGGAAGATGTCCTCCAGGTCCGCCTCTTCCGTCGACACGTCCGTGACCGTCAAGCCCGCGCCGCTCACGGCCGCGAGGATATCGGCCACGGGGCTTTCGCTGGCCTTGTAGCGGAAGGCGAGGCTGTGTGCGTCCAGCAGCTCGGGCTCAAAGCGCGCCAGCGCCGCCGGCGCCTGCGTCAGGGGCTCGGCGACGTGGAGTGTCAGGGTCTTGGTGTCCAGCCGGCGCAGCAGCTTGGGCGTAGGCTCGCAGGCGATCACCCGGCCGTGGTTGATGATCGCGATCTCGTCGCAGAGTTCCTCCGCCTCCTCCAGGTAGTGGGTGGTCAGGAGGATGGTCGTGCCCCGTCGGTTGAGCTCGCGCACGTGCGCCCAGAGCTGCCGGCGCAGATCGACGTCCACACCGGCCGTGGGCTCGTCCAGCACCAGAATCGGCGGATCGTGGACCATAGCCTTGGCCACCATGAGGCGCCGGCGCATCCCCCCGGAGAGGGCGCGCGCGTAGGCGTTCGCCTTGTCGGTCAGCCCCATGATCTCAAGGATCTCGTCGGTGCGCCGCTCCTTGGGCGGTACGCCGTACAGGCCCGCCTGGAGTTCGAGCAGCTCGCGCGGGGTGAAGAAGGGATCGATGTTGAGTTCCTGGGGCACGATGCCGATGGCGGCGCGCGCCTGGCGCGGGTCGGCGTCGATGTCGTAGCCCCACAGGCGCATGGTGCCGCTCGTCTTGAGCACGAGCCCGGCCATGATGTTGATGAGCGTCGACTTGCCCGCACCGTTCGGGCCGAGCAGGCCGAACAGCCGGCCCCGGCCGATGGTCAGGTCGACGTCCTCGAGCGCGCGCTTGGGCGCAACATTGCGCCCGCTGGCGCGGTAGACCTTGGTGAGTCCCTCGACGGCAACGGCGTCTCTGGGCAAATCGACGGCGAGCCCCGGCGCCGGGGCGGGGTTGGAATCGCGTAGCATGGGTGTGCACATGGGCGGCCGGTGGGCCGCTTCAAGCCTTGTGTCCGGGAAATGCGGCGTTAGGCTCGCATCCCCGCGGGCGCCGGTCAACGCGGCGGCCCATGA
>Ga0207714_1000411_pt1 | contig 30065 bp, 33 predicted proteins | sample PonA232FremontCA_2_FD_187270 | JGI IMG/M metagenome (GOLD analysis project Ga0207714, IMG submission 187270) | Marine sediment microbial community from Fremont, CA, USA - Pond A23 Sediment 2 (SPAdes) | ecosystem: Environmental > Aquatic > Marine > Unclassified | place: USA: Fremont, California...
GGCGACGGCGGTGACGAGCATCACCGCTGCGAGGAGGGCCACGATTCGGGATCGATTCGGTGTCATTGCAACTCTGGCTACAGATTGGGACACCCATAAGAACCGACGAGCGTCGCCCCGAATTCGCACGTTTTGGTGACGATTCAGACGAATTAATCCCAGTTAAACGGCCGAAATCGATAACGAGGGGATTCACAGCGGTTATTATCGCTCAGAGACCAAAGATCGAAATAGTTCGTTCTAACGCGGGGACGGGTAGGGTGTCGGTCGATTGGCCTTCAGGCCTCGATCAGGTCGGCGATATACGATGCCGCTTCGACTGCCGCTGAGGCATACAGGGACGCGTATCGGAACGACGCTTCGGCACGTATTGGATCGAAGTACTCGCCTGAGCTTTGGACCCCGGATCCGTACTTCGAAGCTGCTGGGTCGAGCACTGACCCACTAAGGTACGGGTACGGAGCCGTCGGCACCTTACGAATGGAATCTGAAGCTTCTTGGGCAGCAGTTTTCAACGTTTTCGGCGTTTGTTCGGCCGGGAAATCACCACCTTTGATCCCCTCGATGACGGCCTCGAAGACAGCTATGCTCGCCAGCGCCCTGCCGGCACCGAGAATAGCCATCCCTAGCCGACCCGCTTCCCGATGATCCCTACCTTGACCACCGTAATACTCCACGCTGCGTCTGGCTTCCCGGTACAACTCCTCTTCGACCCCGGCTAATTCATCGACGAAAATCTCGTCCGGATCAGCAGCTTCCTGGTGGGGAATCCGTTCGCTTTCGGTACGGTCCACGGCCACCTCGATCTGGCGAAGGCTTTGGGCGAGTGACGCCCACTGCGGTTCCAGGTTATCACGACTTTCATGAAAGTCCCGTCTGAGCCCGACTGCGTCGTCGAGCGAGGCCTCCGCTCGTTCGATCGCCTCGATGATCTCACCGGCTTGCTCCGGATCCTCGATCGCCGGGGAGGGGTATTCCTGGCGAGGCTGAATTTGTCGAATCGCGTCTTCCAGCAATTCCTCGATCGGCCCGTAAACGACTACGGCTTCAACGCTCGTCGTCGCCTTGTAATCGAGATTGCTCTTCAAAGACGCCCACGCTTCTCGAAGCGAGGAGCGACGACTTGCAACTGTGTCCGCGTCACTTGTGCCAGTAGCAGCGCGATAGGCGCCATACGCGTTCGCCGCCTCGCCGCGTATGCCTCGCCATTCTCGAAGCACGATCAGTGGCCGATCCGCTTCACTTCCGTCCACCACACTCGTTGCCGCCCACGAGCGTTCCGACACGACAGACTGTTTGACTACCTCGTTTGGAATCTTCGGTTCCGTAGGAACCGTTTCCAGCAATTCGACGGCCCTGTCCTCGTGGGATTTCTGCAGTGAATCCGGGGGTGAATATGGAAGGCCGGTCGGAATAACCACCTCCGTCGGTGACCAGCCGTTCAACTCCGCTTCCTCTAGTCGGTCCGGTTCGGACGTATCTGAATTGTCGAGCGCACCACAGCCTGCGAGGGCGGCAACTGTCGCGGTTCCGAGACCTACCAAGTACCCTCTCCGTGTCGTCATTGTTCTCCCTCCGTTCGGATCGTGACCGTTCGGTCGAAAATCGGTGGCCTGGGAACTTCGTGACAGTTGCTGCCCATCCCCGACCCATAGGAGTTTACTCCCTGTCCGTCGAGTGGGAACCGAACTGCATACGCGACGGTGTGAAGTTCGTCTTCGTTACAGGATATATCCGCTGGGCGAGTTCGTCGACAGAAATCCAAATGTGGGTCTTTGTCGTCCTCACCAATCGTAACGGCTGTAAGCTGAATCTCGTGACATTCGGTTACCCCTGAAGACCAGAGCATGACGGACTTCGCGTCGAAATCGGTCTCCGATACGAACGAAGCCAATTCGTCCCCTTTTTCGGTGGCAGCAAATTCGATCTGGTCGAGGTCGTCTTCGGTCGCCAGAAAGTCATTTTCGTAGCGCTCTCGCCGCGAGTTTTTCGTTTGTTCCTGGTCGGTTTCCGAACTGAACAGTACCGATTCGGTAGCCGAACGAACGGAAACGTACTCGTGATCGACTGATTGACGGTTCGATTGTGGCTCTGGTGCACCGTCGGAATGCACCTCACTCCCGAGACATCCAGCCAAAAGCGCAAAACTACTTGCAGTCGCCGTGAGCATCCGACGGCGGGATAGAAACGGCATTTCCAGGTCTTACAGGGGCCTCCATCAATAGGTTTCTGGTGAATCAAACGACTCTCTCACCTATTGGGCTATCCTGGAAGGGACACCTGAATCGATCGGGACCGCGGCCCGTCGAGTTCCACGAACAGAATCGATTGCCACGTACCGAGCTGGAGCTCACCGTTGTCAACAGGAATCGTTTCACTCGGCCCCAAAAGCAGCGACCGGACGTGGCTATCCGCATTGTTGTCAATTTCGTCGTGGGCCCATCCAGTGCTCGGCACGATGTCCTCGAGTGCGGACTCGAAATCGCCCAACAGTCGAGATTCGGCTTCGTTGATCGTGATAGTCGCAGTCGTATGCTGGCTGAAAACCGTGGCCGTCCCCGAAACTTCCGGCGGAATAGATTCGGCAACGGCGTCAGTGATATCGATGACCTGGGTTTTGCGATCGGTGTCCACTGTTAACGACTTCGTGGTCATGCCTCCTGTGAGGGCCGCCAGTCACAAAACATAACTGTCAATTAAACAGACAAAACCCGGGAACCCCAGAGAAGCTACTTACTGGAACGCTTTCCGGGTGTCCAGTCACCGTCGAATTCCTCGTGAGCGAAGGGTTTCGGGTCCTCACCGGCGTAGGTGGCCACGAGTTGACCGTCGCCTTCGAGGTAGTATTTGGTGGTCGTCAAGCCTTCGAGCCCGACCGGACCGCGAGCGTGAATTTTCCCGGTGCTGATGCCGACTTCGGCTCCCAAGCCGTACCGAAAGCCGTCGGCAAATCGGGTCGAGGCGTTGTGGAACACACTCGACGCGTCGACACTCCGCATGAACTGGCCGGCACGGTCCTCGTCTTCGGTGATGATCGATTCGGTGTGTTTCGATCCGTACGTGTTGACGTGATCGATGGCCTCGGACAGCGAGTCGATCACTTTGATCGATATCACGAGGTCGCCGTACTCAGTCTCCCAATCGCCGGCCTCGGCCTGAGATACATCGACAATTTCTCGTGTCCGCTCGTCGCCCCTGATTTCGACGCCAGCACCTTCGTACCGGTCGACCATTTCCGGCAGGAATTCCTCGGCGACGGCCTCGTGCACCAGAAGGGTCTCGACGGCGTTGCAGACAGCCGGATACTGAACCTTCGCGTCGAACGAAACCTCCGTCGCCATCTTGAGGTCGGCATCGGAATCGACGAACACGTGGCAAACCCCCTCAGTGTGGCCGAGGACGGGAATTTTCGTGTTCTCCTGAATGTATCGGACGAATTCAGTGCTGCCCCGGGGCATCAGCAGGTCGATCGAGTCGTCCATCTCCAGGACGGTGTCCACCGCTTCGTGGGCCTCGATGAGTTGAACCCAACCGGAAGCGATGTCATCGGTCACGTCCTCGATAATCGAGTACAGCACCCGATTCGAGTGCAGTGCCTCGCTGCCACCCTTCAGAATGACTGCGTTGCCGGATTTCAGGCTTAGGGCGGCGATCTGAACCAGCGCATCCGGCCGGGACTCGAACACGGTCCCGATGACCCCGATCGGAACGGCGACGTTGTAGAGTTCGAGGCCGTCGTCGAGTTCCCTCGCCGTCAGGGTCTTCCCCAATGGGTCTTCCTGATCGGCGACGCTGCGAACCATTTCGGCGATGCTCTGGAGTTTCGTCTCGTCGAGTTTCAGCCGGTCGACGAGGGCTTGGCTGTATTCGCCAGCTTCGAGCATCTCCTTTGCTTCAGCGACGTCCTTCTCGTTGGCCTCAAGGATCTCGTCCTTTCGATCCAAAATCGCTTCAGCGATGGCTCGAAGCCCGTCGCTACGGGTTTCATTCGTCGTCTGTGCGAGTTCGAGGGCCGCGTCCTGTGCGGCCGTGACTTTCGTAACGGTGTCTTTGTCGGTCATGGGTTTCAGGGGTCCTCTCCGTTTACCGGAAGGAAGATAGTGCCTATCGGCGTGGCCGTCGCAATCTGTTCCAGTACGTCGGGCTCGGTCGATTCCGCGATAATCGCCGGAATACCGTGTTCGTTTGCTTCGCGGGCGCCCTGGACCTTCGTCCGTATGCCACCGAACTCCGCACTCGAGCTTTGGCCCACGATCTCCTGGACTTCCGCGTAATTACGACCGACGGCTTCGATCTTTTCGGCGTCCGGGTCCTCCTTCGGGTTGCCGGTGTAGACGCCTCCGACGTCGGTCAAGGTCACGAGCAGGTCGGCATCCACACCGACTGCGACCGACGCGGAAATCATGTCGTTGTCCCCGATTTTGATCTCCTCGATGGCGATGGCGTCGTTCTCGTTGATGATCGGCACGACGTCCCATTCCAGCAGCGTCTCGATGCTGTTGCGGAAGTTCGAGAAGCGGTCAGATTGGACCAGATCGTCCTGTGAGACGAGGATCTGTGCTATTTTCTGGTCGTATCGTTCGAAGCTCTCCGTGTAGCGGCGCATGAGGTGGCTTTGGCCAACCGTCGACACCGCCTGCATGTCTTCGATTGTCTCGGCCGGCTGATCGACGCGGCCTTTGCCCGCTCCGATAGCACCGGAAGAGACGAGAATGACCTCCTTGTCCCGCTCCCGGAGGTCCATGATGTCGTCGACGAGTTTGTCCAGTTTTTCATCGTCGACGTTTGACTCATCGTCGGTCAAGGAGTTCGTGCCGGCCTTAACGACGACGCGCTTTGCCTCTGCCGCCCGTTCTCTCGTCTTTGCTATGCGGTCGACCTGCGGTGTCTTACTCATGATTTCCTGTGATCTCTTCGGACCGTGATTTGGCAGCCTCGACGGCCGCTGCAATTGATTCGTCTACAGTACTCTCCCACAGAACCTCCATTCCTTCGATCGTCGTTCCGCCCTCGGAACTAACGGCGTCGATGAGCGTCTCGAGATCGGAATCGCTTTGCAGTACGGTTTCAGCCGCGCCTTTGAAGGTTTGTGCGGCCAATGTCCGAGCGTTCTCGGGTTCGAGACCGTTCTGAGACCCAGCCTCGGCCATGGCCTTGATGAGATAGAAGACGAAGGCCGGGCCGCTTCCGTTGACGGCCGTTGCGACGTCCATTTGGGCCTCGTCGATGCGAACGAACGCTCCGAGACTCGACAGAAGGTCCTCCACAGCCGGTCCAGCATCGCCAGCAATCGCACAGGCCATCGTCCCCGTTTCGGCTGCCAGATTCGGCATTCCCCTGACGACGGTGGCGTCCGTCCGGGCTTCGAGAAAGTCCGTGGAAACCCCAGCCGCGAACGAAAGCAGGGTCTGGTCAGCATCGAGTTCGAGTTCATCGAGTACAGCACCCACGACGTCCGGTTTGACCGCAATGACGACGACCTCACTTGCAGCCGCTTCCTGAAGGTCAGTCGTGGTTCGATCGGCCACTTCCTCGACGGACGCGAGCGCGTCCTCGCTCACGTCACAGGCCGTCACCATATGGGAACCGTCCAAAGCGAGTCCGCGTATTACTGCACTCCCCAGATGTCCGCTACCGATAATACTTACGTCGACCATTCTCTGTCTTCAGGTCTCGTTGGTTGAGAATATAGGGACTTCGGACTCGAACCCGTAGTTCGGGGCAAATATTGCTTTTCGGGACACGTGGGGATTTGGGGACGGTTTCGCTGAATCAGTCCCACCATAGCCTCTGATTACCAGCCATTCGGTCAGCGGTACGGGTTGTAAATGGCCCCTAACGGCCCCAATTATGGGCTCGGTTACGGCTCGAAATCCCCGGACAGCCATGACCTCGTGTCCCCATACCACACCCAGACGGAAATCACAACCCTCTTTCCATGCCCCACCTTACGAGGAGATAGCGGGATGGGATAGCCTGGAGATTCCGCCGGCCTCATGAGCCGGAGAGCGGTGGTTCAAATCCACCTCCCGCTACTTCCTTTCGAGAGTAGAACTCCAGAGAGTTCTCCTCTACACGGTTGATTGTATCTCGGCTGCAATCAGTTCTACTGCAGGTGGCCAGACTTCTCCACAATGGAATTAACCGTATTTTCGAGAAAAGTGACCTCGGATTACAGCCTTGCTTCCGTGCCCGACTCGTCCGTAATTAGCAAAAAAAGCCAGTCATTCCCAGAGTCGATACATGTCGTCCCGAACCGGTTCTGTGAATTCTTCGGTCCCGAGCGTGAGTTTCGACGGGGTTCCCTCCGTGATGGTTCCAATATGAGCCGCGTCGATGCCAGCAGCTTCGAGTGCCCCTAACGCATCTTGCAGCAAGTCGCTTGGAACAGTGGCAACCATCGCGCCCGAACCGAATATCCGGAAGGGGTCGACACCCATCGCGTCGGTCAGGACCGCAGTAGCCTCTCTGACTGGCACTGCCGCTGCATCGATTTCGATCGAAGCCTCCGAGGCGCTGGCCATCTCGAGCAGCGCGTCGACGAGTCCGCCCTCTGTCGGGTCGTGCATCGCCGTTGCATACTCCCGGAGGATCCTGCCCGCTTCGGTCACACCGATATCGTCGTAAAACGTGCGTGCCTCTTCGATCAGTTCCGGATCGACCCCAGCGTCCAACAGTTCGGACTCGAAATCCGATGCCAGAATTGCTGTGGCTTCGATTCCCGCACCTTCGGTCAATATCACTTCGTCCCCGGGACTGGCACCGCCGGACGGAATATACGGATCGGCGAGGCCCATACAGGTCATCATCAGGAGCGGCCGGTCGATCTGCTGATTGTACTCGGAATGGCCACCGACGACGGCGACGCCGATCGATTCGGCGGCCTCGTCCATTTGTCTCGTTATTCGCTTTAAAACCGAGGAATCCGCGTCAGCTGGCAGAATAATGACGTTGGTCATCCACATCGGGTCGCCGCCGGATGCGGCGACGTCGTTGCAGGCGACGTGGACGCCAAGCGTCCCGACGCGATCGGCGGCAAACCAGAGCGGGTCCGAGCTCACGACTAAGGTCCCCTGTGGAACGTCGATCGCGGCGGCATCTTCACCATACGCCGGCCCCTGGCGAACCGAATCGAGAGCACCACCCCGCCGCTCGAAAACGTGGGCCGCCAGGTCGTCGGGCGAAACTTTACCGCGCATACACACCACTCACTTCGGTTCGGCCTTGTACCTGCCGGGATCGGTTTCCCGGTGGACCGGCTCACTCCACGAGAATTGACTCATCGACCGGGGGCTGGAAAACTCCAGTTTCGGTCACGAGATAATCGACGAGTTCCATCGGTGTTGCGTCGAACGCTGGATTTCGAACAGCAACCTCGTCTGGCGCATTTTGGGTCCCGTAGATCTCCCGCAGTTCCACAGCGTCTCGCTCCTCGATTTCCACGCCGTCCGCGTCGTTTTCGCCATCGATCGTGGACCCGGGCGCCGCTACGATGAACGGAACGTCGTGCCTGTCAGCCAAGACAGCGTGTTTGTACGTTCCGATCTTGTTGAAGACGACACCCTGGTCGCCAAAAGATTCGCCACCATCCAACACGACTCGATCGGCCCCGACCACCACCGCATCGACTGTCCCGTCCTGCAGCAACAGTCCGCTCGCGTTGTCCGGAATCAGTGTCGTCTCAACGTCACGGTCCAGCAATTCGGTTGTCGTGATTCGAGCGCCCTGATTGAGCGGGCGGGTCTCGTTCGCGATCACCTCGACGGATTTCCCCGCTTCCTGGGCCGAATAAATCACTCCGAGAGCCGTTCCCCAGTCGACCGTCGCTAACGCTCCGGCGTTACAATGGGTCATGACCGTATCGCCGTCTTCGAGCAACGCCTGCCCGTTTTCGCCGATTGTCCTGTTTCGCTCGACGTCTCTGTCGGCGAGGTTTTCGGCGGCTTCGAGGGCCTTTTCCCGAATTTCAGTTGTCGACGTACCATCTCTGGCAGCCAGAAGTGCTTCCGAAACGCCCCGTTCGAGATTGACGGCTGTCGGGCGGGCTGTGGCGATAGCCTCAGCATCTTCTTCCATCCCCGCGATCAATTCATCTGGGTCCTCGGCGGCTCGGCGATGCGCAGAGAGGGCGACACCATACGCCCCTGCAGCACCGAGTGCAGGCGCCCCACGGACCCGAAGAATCTCGATGCTCTCGATCAGTTCCGGCACCGTTTCCGCGTGGTAGGTTTCAAATTCGGCGGGGAGGATGGTCTGATCGACCATCTCGATACAGTCCCGTTCGGGGTCCCAGGAAATCGTCCGCATACAAACCCCTCAGGGTTTCAGCCTATCAAAGTACCCGATACCAGCTTCAGGCCCCGTCAGACTGTTGGCCGTACGTTTCAAATTGCTCGATTGCGTCCTCCATTTCCTCATCGGTGAGGGAAACCGGCTCGCCAACGGCTTGGGCCTGCAAATAGAGACGAGACGTCGATTCGACGGCAACTGCCGTTTCGATCGCGTCTTCGACGTTTGATCCGGCCGCTAGCAGGCCGTGATTGGCCAAGAAACAGGCCGACGTACCAGCCGCTTCCAGGGTCTCGACGGCCGACTTTGCGAGGGCTTCGGTTCCAAAGGGCGCATATGGCACGACCGGTACGGTTCCACCGGCTGCAGCGAGCATGTAATGCACCGGCGGCAGTTCAGCACCGAGAACGGCCATCGTCGTCGACCATGGCGCGTGAGCGTGAAGGATCGCGCCGAAATCGAGGGCTCGATAGAGTGCCAGATGCATCGGTGTCTCGCTACTCGGATCAAGATCACTCGCGATTTGCTCCCCCTCCATCGTTAGCACGGGAACCGATTGGACGTCGATATCAGCATACGGGACGCCGGTCGGTGTCACTGCAACCCGCTCACCGTCTCTGACACTAAGATTGCCAGTCCTGGCGTCCGTCATCGCGGCGAGTTCCGGAACGCCAGCTACGACGGCTTCGCGAATCTCTGAAAACTCCCGTGCTCGGTCCCCGGCTGTCATACTGCTACATGACCCCTCGAAGTCCTTGATGCTATTTGTTAGGGACCACATCGATCGTTCGGCCACAGGGACAGGTACCGGACGGATCGACAAACACGCTGGAGTCGAAGCCGGTTCTTCGAATCCAGGTTCGCCCACAATCGGGGCATGACGTTGAGTTAAACCGCTCATCGCGAACGTTGCCAACGTAGACGTATTCGACGCCTGCCTCACGGGTGATATCGTGGGCTCGTTCTAAGGTCGACAGTGGAGTCTTCGGCCGGTCCCGCATCTCGTGGTCCGGGTGGAATCGTGAGAAGTGAACCGGAATGGACGGGTCCATGCCCGCAACCCAGTCCGCGAACTCCGTGATTTCCTCCGGGTCGTCGTTCAGATCCGGAATGACGAGGTAGGTGATTTCGAGGTGGATGTCCTGCTCTGACACCCGTTCGACGGATTCGAGGGTGGGCTGCAGTCGACTGCCCATGAATTTGCGATGTGGGACTTCCCGGAACCCCTTGACGTCGATGTTGATCGCGTCGATGTACGGTCCCACCTCCTCCAGGAACTCATCCGTGAAGTAGCCGTTCGATACGAGGACCGTATAGAGTCCCGCCTCAGTTGCTTGCTTCGCGCCGTCCCTGACGTATTCGGCGTAAATCGTCGGCTCGTTGTACGTCCAGGCAATACCGGCTGCCCCTTGGTCGAGAGCGCTCTGAACGGCTTCCTCAGGTGACACGTCCCGCAGTTCCATGTCCTCTGGCTCCGCGAAGGCGATGTGATGGTTCTGGCAGAATTGACAGGCGAAATTGCATGAGGCGCCGCCGAAGCTCAGGACTCTTGTCCCCGGTTCGAAGTGATAGAGCGGCTTTTTCTCGATGGGATCCGCGGTTCCTGGAAGCCCGTACGGCGTGTCATAAACCTTGCCGTAGGTTAGCAGGCGCAATTCTCCGTCGACGTTTTCACGAACGGAACAGATCCCACGCTGGCCAGGATCGATCCGACAACGATGAGCGCAAGCTGTACACTCGACGGTATTCCCTGATAGCTCCTGGACGAGTGTCGCTTCCACCCCCTTCTCCGAAGGCGGGACCGATTCTCCACCGGACATGGGAGTCGCCTAGGCTACGCGTGCTGAAAGGTGATTCGGGCAGATTCAATCGTCGGGTAACTACTGCTCCTCTTTCGGTGGCGCCAGGCCGAACTCGGTTCGGGCGAGTTTCACACCGGCCTCGATTTGACCGGCCGAGGAGAGGTATCGAGCGCCGATGAAGGATTTGAGCGCCCGCGCCGTCGTGCCCGTCAAAATACTTGGACCCACCTGCGCGACGGTGTCCTCACCGACTGTCACGACCAACCCGGCCGAACTGTCCAGATACCGCCGATAGTCGGGACCGAATCCAGTCGTGGCTTCGGCCGTAGCACGTCGCATCGCGTTATCAGCTGCCACCGGTGCCATTGCAACGGCTGACTGTGCAGTCGGTCTCACCATTTGCCCCTCCTGATCGACGACTTGCACTGCGTCCCCGGCAGCAAACGTCCGGTCCCCCAGCCGAAGATCCGCCCGCACGGTCGGCCTGATGCCGTCGAATGCCTCGCGCCCGGCGATGCCGCCAGTCCAGACCAGAAGGTCATGGGGGAGGCTGCCCTCACCGTCGGTCATAATGTGTTCAGCAGTTGCAGCTGTGACACCGACTCCCGTTCTAACATCGACGCCTTTCTGCAGGAGTGATTTCGAAAGCGCCGTCGACAGTTTCTCGGGAGCCCCAGGGGCAATCCTGTCAGCCTGTTCGAGAAGCAGTATCGACACGTCCTCAGCTTCGGCGTCCGAGCGAATTTCAGCCAATTCGCCTGCCGTCTGAATCCCAGCCAGGCCTGCGCCAGCGACGATTATCTGGCCGGTTCCTCGGTCGAGCAATTCCGCGGTCGTTTCTCTGATCTCACGAGCCTCCGCCGTCGAGGAAAGTGGTATCGAATGTTCGACCACCCCATCGATACCGTAGTCTGCAGGCGCGGCTCCAAACGAGACGATTCCCGCATCGTAATCGAGGCTCTCGTCGTTCTCGAAGGTCGCCGTACCGAGATCAGTATCGAGCCTGACCACTTTCCGTTGTAGCACGTCGGCCCGATCCAGGATTGACTCGAATGGGATCGTAATAGCGTCGGCCATTGCCGGTTGCCGAATCACCCGATGGAGTTCGTGTTTGACGAGATGGGCTGGCCGCGGGTCGACGAACAGAAGCTCACTGCTCTCTTCCAGTCGCCGCTCGAGTCGCGTCGCTGCGACGATACCGGCGTATCCGCCGCCGAAAACGGCCACTCGCATAGGCGAAAATGGGCGCCAGTGAGTGTAAGTAATGGGGTACCGGGAAACAGTGCAGTTAGAAGAGTGCTTCGGAGGGTGGAAGAACTTCTGCTGGGCCTCCGACTTCCCACCGACGTGTTTCGACTCCCAATTCAGCGATTGCCGCCTCGACCTCCGAGACGTGCTCGTCCGTCGTGTTAACGTAGACGGTCGCTCCCGTGTCCGTCGAGAAGTACACCGGAACCCCATCGTCCCGAAGCTCGCGGACGGCGTCGAAAATTTCGAGCGTCCGTGGTTTCCAGTAGATCCAGGCTTCCGGGCCCGTCATCGTCGTCGCGGCCAGACTCAGCGTGTCGTGTTCGGCCACTTCGAAGACCGTGTGGAAGTCCCCCGTCCGAACTCCTTCTCGCATCGTGGCCAACTGATCGTGGACGTGGGCCAACCGTGATTGCCAGAGGTGACTCTCGGTCGCTTCTTCGTGAGCCCAACCAGTTTCCTTGTACGCGGGGACGATGCCGACGACAATTTTGAGATCCTCGCCCAGCGGTGATGGAATTCGTTCTGATCGGCAATCCTCGTCGGTCACTCCAGCTCGCAAGTCCGAGAAGCCGCCTGTCACCGATCGCGCTGCCGACGCCGAACCTCGACGGGCGATCGTCGAGATGTCCGGCTTGGAGAGGTCCAATCCAGCAGCCTCCGCCGCGGCCGTCGCAGCCGCCGCAAATCCCGACGAAGACGAACCAAGTCCAACGTTCGTTGGCATCGAGTTCTCGCTAACGAGTTTGACAGGGCCGTCCAGTGACGAATCGTCAGCCAACTCGCGGACCCGGTCGAGAACTCGTTGTACGCGGGCCTTGCCCTCACCGGTCAGTTCCTCGCCGTCGACGACGTACTTGGACGCTTCGAGATTCGGATCGAAGTCGACGGTCGTCACCGTTTCGGCGGGGGCCGTCGCCACGCTGATACTGTCGTGGTAAGGGTATCGAAGATCGGCATCCCGTAACCCGTGATACTTGACCAGCCCCTGAATCGGGTGGGCCCGGGCGGTGGCTTTCATGCTCAGTCAGCCGCGCGGCCGGTGCATAAATATCACGCATCCCCGGACTGCTGCCCGTTCTTAGGCTTCGTCGGGATTCCAGGGATCGTACCGGTCGTGAGGGACATCAAACCGATCCAGCACGGTGCCGACGATGCGATCGATGACGTCATCGATGCTCTGAGGATCATAGTAAAAGCCGAGAACCGGCGGGACGACGGCGACAGACCGCTTTCGTAGCGCGAGCAGGTTCTCCAAATGCGCCTGGTTGAGCGGGGATTCGCGTGGCACGACGACGAGCTGTCGGTCTTCCTTGAGGGTCACGTCCGCGGCGCGGAGCAGCAGGTTTTCGGCGTACCCATTCGCGATTCCTGCGACGGATTTCATCGAGGCTGGCACCACGACCATGCCAGTCGTTGCAACGGTCCCGGACGCAATCGGCGCAGCCAGGTCCTCCCCGTCGTACACCGCCGTCGAAGCGGATTCGATCGCCGACATCGTCTCCTCGGCCGAGTCAGTCTCCTGGGCCATTACGGATCGAGCCCCGCTCGTGAGGACCGTGTGGACCGCAAAATGCTCGGAGAGGGCCTCTACCGTCTCGACCCCAATCGGGATTCCCGAGGCGCCCGTGAAACCGACGACGACCCGTGGGTCACTCATCGTCAAGTCGGGTGATCGTGCCCGCTGTGGCGTCGATTCGAACGCGTTCCCCGTCGGAGAATCGGCTTACGGCGTCCGGAACTTCGTCGATACACGGCACCTCGCCAAGGATCGCCCCCGTGGCAACGATCGTTTCTGTTTCGTGATTGACGATGGCGGCGGGAGCGGTTCCCTCCTGCGCCAATCCGTAGATGACGTAGGAGCCTACTGTAGACCCCTTACCCTTGGGGAATATTAACACCTTGCCGGCGATGTTCTCCCCGGTGAGGTGGTGATCCGCCTCGATGAATTCGCCCGTTTCCGTGTCGACGGCGCCGTAGAAGCTGATCGGTTCGGGTGAGATCAGCACCTCACCTTCAGCAACCCCTTCGGCAATCGTCCGGCCCTCGATCGGCGCGTCGTCGCTCGCTGTGTCGGCCGTCATTCTATCGCCTCCTCGAGCAAGGAGCGTTTGTCGTCGAACCGAATTACCTGATCCCCGAATCCAGGGAGGTAACTCGCGGCTTTCGCGGAGTCCGTGGCCGTGGATTCGTACCCTAACTCTTCGATAGGCGCCACGACGTTACAGGTGTCGCTCAACACCATCCCCCCGGCGTCCTCGATCGTTTCCGTGTATCCCATGCGGTCGGCCTGGGACTTGACGGCGCTGCTGGTACAGACCCAGAGATCCCTGTCGAGGGTCTCACCCTCGAGTCGATCTGCGACGGTTTCGATTTCCTCCACGGACGCGTGGGGACAGCCAAAGACGATCAGGTCGGTGTCTTCGGTCGAGGAGAGTTCCGCAAGCTCATCCGATCGCTCAGTTTCGTCGTACTGGAGCCGTTCGACGGTCTCAGGCGGTTCCTCCTCGGTAGTAATGCCACCGACGAAATGTAAGGCAACGGCACCTGTTGCTGCCATCGCAGCGCCCAGCGCTTTCAGCTGGTCGGTCGTCGCGCTCTCGATGCCCGCGAAGTACGGTTTCCCGTCCTCGACGATTCGGCCCGCCCAAGAGCCCAATGCGGCGAAGTCCGCCTGGGTTTCCAAGGGCACTTCGACGTCGATGCGATGGGTTGGAACCCGATTTCCTTCGAGGTGCAGCCCGTGTTTCGGCGTTCGGCCCGTAATCGCCGCTGCGAGGGCTGAAGGGCCTCCTTCGCGGTTCGTTCGAGCGCCGATCACGCTATTCGCGAAAGAAACCGCCGAGGATTCGGCCCACGCGATGTGTTCGTTCGGGCCCGGAAGATTCCCAGCGAGATACGGCGTGCAAGTCAACGAAACGGTGATGCCCATCTCTCGGAGGGCTTTGATGATCCGGCGCTGTTTGTCGGCAAACGCCGCATCGACGCCCATCTCCTCCCAGCGATCGATGTCCATCCCGGCCGGGTTCGAGAATGTCTGAACGGCCACTTCGGCGCCCTCCTCTGCGAACCCTTCGAGGAACTCGACCCCGGGATCCCCGATGGATTTGTACGAAATACCCGAAGCCTGGGCCGAGCCGATCTCGACGAACTCCTCGGCCCCATAGATGTCACCGAGCCTGACGAGTAACTCCATGGCCTTTCGCTCGGCCGGGTTGTCGGATTCGAGCAGTGCTTCCTCCGCTGTGGTGAGATCCAGTGCCATGATTATTGATAGTCCTCCAACGAGAGTTCAGCCGTCCCGGGAACCGTCGCCTCCATGAAGTCCGCTCGGTCCCGGTCCATTGGCATCGTCGCGTCCACGATCCACTTCGAAAGCGTCCCCGTTTCGAAGTCCTGTGACGGGTCAAGCGAGGACCCTTTCGCGTTTTCGACGGTCTCGATGTCTTCATCTGCCTGTACGCGAGTCGCAATCGCCCACTCGACCTGGTCCGAATCTGCGGGATCGATGTCCTCGTCGACCACTACGACCCGCTTCATCGAGGGATGGGCAGCCAGTGCGGCCATTCCGGCGTTTTTCGCGTCCCCTTCCGTTCGCTGCTCGATCGAAACGACCCCGTGCAACCAGGAACACCCCCCAGGGGTCAAAACGACCTCCCGAACCGTTGGAACAGTGTTTTCGACGATTCGGTGAATCCGTGGCTCCTGGGGCAATCCCATAAGGTGTGCGTGTTCGCGGCGCCCAGGTACGACGACACGAATCATCGGATCCGGTCGCAGGTACAGATCGTCGATTGTCAGAACCGGTTGCTGGCGCACCGTATCCCAGGTTCGCGAGAGGTCGACGAAGGGGCCTTCCGACCGGTTTTCCTCCAAAATCCGGCCTTTCATCACCAGTTCGGCCTCGGCGGGAACGGTCAGTCCGTCGAGTTTCTCCGTTTGCAATCCGCCATCGAGCAGCGCATTGGCGACCTCCAACTCGCTCATGTCCGGGCTTCCGGAGGTCGCAGCAGCGAGTTCGACTGCCGGATGGACACCAACGATGACAGCGACGTCGAGTGGCCCCTCGGTTCGGCTCCGGATGTCATGGAGGTGTCGCTCTACCAGCCGCATGACGAATTCGTCCTCGCCGTCGTACATCAGCCGGTGAAAGGAGAGGTTGTGGACGCCCGTCTCCGGATCTTTGGCGACGACGATACCCGACGCGATGTACTGGCGCTCGTGCTCCTCGTAGTACGTCGGAATCGGTACGTAATCAGCCACGTTCGGCGCAGACGCCACGTGTTCGAACGAGGCGGGCGACGGTTCGTCCAGCGGTTCAGGCGACGTCGTTGCCCCAGTCAACGCGTCGACGATCGACTCGCTTTCGACCCCTAGAGCTGTCGCGATTCGGTCCCGGGAGGACACCACGTTCGTCACCGCAGACACCGCCGGGTAGCCCGCGACCGACTCGAAAACGAGCGGTGCTGATTCGTCCTGGACGGCAAGGGCCGCCAGTTCGAATCGCGGATCGACCGGCTCGGTGAGGACTCGCTCCCGCGAATCCGACAGCACGCTTCGCAGTCCCATAGCGGGCCTATTCCGGGGAACCCATTAAGTATTCGCAACCGCTGTGCCGAACTCGAACCCCTCAAGGGCGTCCCCACCGACGGCCTCGTATGGGCAGTCCCCGCGACACCAAAGCCGAGCAGACGGCGACGGTCATAGAGCGTTTGCGAGAGGCCTATCCGGACGCGACGATCTCCCTCGAGTTCTCGAACCGACTCGAACTGCTGATTTCGGTCGTCCTTTCGGCTCAGTGTACGGACGAGCGCGTGAACAAAATCACCCCGGAACTGTTCGATACCTACCAGAGCGCGGAAGCGTACGCGGAAGCTGACGAAGAGGTGGTGGCAGACATAATCAGTTCGTGTACGTATCCTAACAGCAAGGCTGGGTACCTTGTCGGCATTGGCGAGCAGTTAGTCGAAGACCACGATGGGAAGGTGCCGGATACGATGGACGAACTGCAGGAGTTGCCAGGAGTCGGCCGTAAAACGGCGAACGTCGTCCTCCAGCACGGCCACGACCTCACCGAGGGAATCGTGGTCGATACCCACGTCCAACGGCTCTCCCAGCGGCTCGGACTCACGACCGAGGAACGGCCGAATCGAATCGAACAGGCCCTTATGGACCTGGTCCCCGAGGAGGACTGGAAACCGTTCACCCACTGGTTGATTTCCCACGGTCGAGCGGTCTGTACGGCACGCTCCCCGTCCTGCGAGGACTGTTTGCTCGCGGATATCTGTCCATCGGAGGGCGATTTCGAATGATGGAACCGTTCGATCCAGGGGTATTTTGCCGGTCGGGCGTGTCTCCCCGATGATGGCCGCGAGGGGATTCGGATGAAAGTGTTGCTCCTCGACCCCGAGGAGCGGTTGGACACAGACCAACCGAGCGACGATTCCCAAATCGTTCTGGAGCGGGAGACGGACCCACACCGGATCACCGGACAGGGGGGTGATTCGACGATTATTTTTGCAGTCGGCGAACCGGCCCTACTCGACTTCGTGTCAGCTGGGGGAACGGGGCCAGTACTTCCCGTCGACCTCGACGCGGGAGTCCCCTCGGTGCCGCTCTCACGAGTGTCCGAGGTCTATTCGACAGTGACAGCCGACAGTTATCAAACGGTGGAATACCCCACCTTCGACGTTCGGCACGGTGAGACACGATATCGCGGGTTGATGGACGTCATGGCGGTAACGGCCGAACCCGCTCGAATTTCTGAATACCGTGCCAGGAAAGTCGAGAACGACACCCTCATCGATCAGGTTAGAGCCGACGGCATCGTCGTTTCCGGGCCAGCAGGAACCCCTGGCTACGGAACGTCCGTCGGAAGCCCGATCGTGGATCGGGACCTGCGGGGGATGAGCGTGGTCCCAGTGAGTCCGTTTCGGACCTCACGGCCCCAGTGGGTCGTTTCCCCACCAATAGAGATCGAAGTCGCGCGGGCGGAGGTACCCGTCACGCTTCTGGTCGACGATACCGAAGTCGGCCCCCTTCCTGCGTTCGAGCCGGTCTGTTTGGATTGGGGGGAGCCACTCTCTGTTGTGCAAGTGGAACAGTCGAACCAGACGTTCAGTCGCGTGGCTCAGGAACGGGAATAACCGCGAAAACCTCGTTGGCCTATAGTTCGTCTTCTTCGCGGAGCGCCGCCATGATGTCCGCGACGAGAGAATCGACGTCTTCGTACGGGAAATTCGCATGGGTTCCGAGTTTCGAGGCCAGTTCCATGACTGAAAATTCCAGGTCGCCGCTCCCGAAGGTCGTTCGGGGACCGTTCGGAAGGGCCGGCACGAGGTCCATCTGTCCGGTAACGGGGTACTCAGCGTCTTCAAAAGCGGCTTTGAACTCCTCTCTCAGTTCGTCGGGCGTGGTCATACCCGTCAGTTCAAGTGCGCCCAAAAAAGATTTGTGAAACGGTATCGGGCGAAACTCAAAGTTTTTTGGTCACAGACGGCTACCTCCGAGACATGCGGGATGCGTTGACTGCGTGGCGAGCGGACGTCGATCAAGAGATTGCCCAGCTTTTGCCCCGTTCGATTACCGAGGAGCAATTAGGGGACTTGTTTGGAGGTCCACGGTTCGAATACGACGTCGAGGCCATCGAACGAGCGCTCTTCGAGCCGGTTTGGGATCTACTCGACAGAGGCGGGAAACGGTGGCGACCGGTGCTTTTCCTTCAACTCGTCGAGGCCCTCGGTGAGGATCCCAACGAGTACCTACCGTATGCTACTATTCCAGAGATTCTCCACACGGGGACAATCATCGTCGACGACGTCGAAGACGACGCGACACTTCGACGGGGCGAGGAAGCGATTCATCTCCGGTATGGGACCGACATCGCGCTGAACGCCGGCAACGCGCTTTACTTCGTTCCACTCAAGATCATCTCCCAGAACCCGGCGAACCTCGATCCCGAACAGCAACTCGCCATTTACGAGATGTTGACGTTCGAACTCAATCGGACCCATCTCGGACAAGGCACTGATATCGTCTGGCATAACAGCCCCACCGTCGAAATTACCGAGGACCAGTACCTGGAGATGAGTGCGTGTAAAACGGGCTGTCTCGGACGGATTGCTGGCCGCCTGGCTGCGCTTGTCACCGACGCTTCGGAGCCCGTCGAGGAGGCCTTTGCCGCCTATGCCGAATCCCTGTCCATCGCCTTCCAGATCGGAGACGACGTTCTCGACGTCAAACACTCACTGGATCAGGCCGGCAAGTTCGGCAAAGCCTTCGGCAACGACATTCGCGAAGGGAAGCGCACGTTACTCGTCATTCACGCGCTTCGGGAAGCCGAACCTGCGGATCGCAAGCAGTTAGAATCGATTCTGACGGCCAACTCAGTTACCGACGAAGAGATCGAGATGGTTCTTTCCCTCCTCCAGGAGACTGGAAGCATCGACCACGCTCTCGAAACTGCAGAGCGGCTGGCTGCGGACGCCCGTTCGCACCTCGACGGCCTGGACCTCGATCCGTCTGTCAAGGAGTCCCTGGAAGAATTCACCCACTACGTGATCGAACGGGACCGTTAACGGCCGGAAAACACCGATTACCCCTCCACGTCTTTGACGATCCGGTCGATGACCCGGTCGGCCTCGTTTTCGACCAACGTTACGGCCTTGTCGAGTACCCAGTCGAGTGAAACGCCAAACGGGAGCGAAACCGCTCGGTCCCCGACCGAGTCGGGATCGTAATCTGCCCGTAACACGAGTCGCGCTTTCGAACCGTCATCCAGTGACTCGACGGACCAGCGGCCACTCGCATCAAGGCTCGTCGTAATCTCCCAGTCGAGGTAATTGGGTGCGTTCGCCGCAACGACTCGCGTCGAGACGTCATACGTCAGTCGCCACCAGGCAAACTCCAGGGTGTAGTGTGGAAGCCCATCGACTCGTCTATCCTCCCGGACCCGTTCGAGGTATTTGGAGTATCGCGGATAGCGCCGAAAGTCAGCGACTGCTTCGTAAACCGTTTCCGGCGATCGTTCGACGACACGTTCGACCTCGACCCGATTCACGCCACTTTCTACTGAAGCCTCACTCAAGTGATTGGCGCCAAACCCATCGTGCAGATTTATCCCTGCCCCCCACGAATCGGGGACGATGCTCGATGGGACGAACGTGGTACTCGGCGTCACCGGGAGCGTGGCCGCCGTAACGGTCGTGGAACTGGCTCACGAACTCCGGCGACGCGGCGCGACGGTTCGAGCGGCGATGACCGAGTCCGCCACCGGGATCGTCCATCCCGACGCGGTAACCTACGCGACGGACGCCGAGGCAGTGACCGAATTGACAGGGGCCGTCGAGCACGTCAAATGGTGTGGGAAAGAGGGCTGGGCCGACGTTTGTCTGGTCGCTCCGGCGACGGCGAATACGATCGGCAAGATCGCCGGGGGAATCGACGATACGCCGGTTTCGACGATGGTGACGACGGCCATGGGCGCGGGCATTCCGGTCGTCGTTGCACCGGCCATGCACGAGGGCATGTTCGACCATCCTGGCGTCGCCGAGAACCTCGACAAACTCCGGTCCTGGGGGATCCCGATTGTGCCACCGAGAATCGAAGAAGGGAAGGCCAAAATCGCTTCGGCGGATGCAATCGCACTCGAAACAGCCAGGGCGTCGGGTGAAACTCCATTGGACGACCGACACGTCGTGGTCACGAGCGGACCGACGTCCGAGCCAATCGACCCGGTGCGTGTTCTCACCAATCGGTCGAGCGGACGAACGGGCCGAGCTATCGCCAAGGGGATCTATACTCTCGGTGGCGAGGTGACGGTGATCCATCAGGGAGGATCCGTGCCATATGCGACGGTTCGATCAGTCGAAACCGCTGCGGAGATGACCGAAGCGACGCTTGAGGCAGCATCAGTTGCCGACGCCGTGGTATCAGCCGCTGCAATTGCAGATTATACCGTCAAGCCGACCGACGAAAAACTCGATTCGGGGAAGTCAGTGACACTCGACCTTCAACCGACCGAGAAGTTGGTCGATACACTACGGGACGCCCACCCCGACCTCCCGATAGTCGGATTCAAACTGGAGAGTGACCCCAAAACGCTCCCCGAATCGGCGCGCGAGCTGCTGGAACGTGTCGATATGGAGTTCGTCGTGGCAAATGAGAGTGCGGTTTTGGGAGCAGAGGAGACCGCTGTGCAGTTCGTCACGGCAGAGCAAACTGACTCGTTTTCCGGATCGAAATCCGCGTTGGGTCACGAAGTCGCCCGCCGGCTTGCAACTCGGCTGTAGCTCAGACCAGCAACCCGATAAGGACGCCACCCAGCACGGCGATCAGCAGCACGACGCTCACGCTGATGGTCGCTCTGAGACTACCTGGCCTGATCCGCTCTGTCCCGCTTGTCACCTGGCGTCGAATGCGGGTGAGGAGTGCATACGGGTCTGAAATCGTGCCTGCAACTTCATACGCTGACCCCGCCACCACTCGATCCACGGCGGCGAACAGCTCCGTCACACCGCGCACGAGAGTCCGCGTCCCGTAGAAGGTCGCCGGCTCGATGATGGCATCGACGTCAGGGACGAGCCCGAGTTTCGAGAGTGGACGCTTTACGACTACGAACCCGATCAGGCCGAGGGCCGCAAGGATGAGCCCCTCAGTGATGTGGCCTGGTGTGAATGGGTGGGCACTTGCCGTACTTCCTGGGAGGTACGCGAACAGATACTCAGGGAACAGGCCGAAGAAGATGGTCAACCCTGCAATCGAGAGCATGGCGATCCGCTGACCCCAGGCTGCGTAATTCACGTCGTAGGACTGGCCGTGACTGTTGAGGAAGGCGTAGTAGCCGAACTTGATGAAGGACATGAAGGTTCCCACCCCGGCGGCCAGGAGGAGATAGTAGATGACGGTCAAATGCTCTTTGTGCGCCGCGGCGGTGACCATCCCCTTGCTGACGAAACCGTTGAAGCCCGGGAAGCCACTAATCGAGAGGGCTGCGATAGCGAAGGCGATGCCCGTGAACGGGAGAAAGCCCCGCAAATTCCCGAGCCCGTAGAGGTCCTCTTTGCCCGTTCGAGACACGATCACGCCGGCAGTCATGAACAAAAGCGCCTTGTAGAGGATGTGGTTGAAGACGTGTGCGAAGGCGCCGGCGGTCGCCAGTGCGGTCCCGATACCAACGCCGGCGACCATGTATCCAACCTGTGACTGAATGTGATAGGAGAGCAGCCGCCGCATGTCGTGTTGGACCAGTGCGTAAAGCACACCGATCATCGCCATAGCCGCCCCCATGTACGCGATGGCGATGTGACCGTCGGGGAACGCCCGCGCCAACCCGTAGACACCGGTCTTGGTCGTGTAGACCGAGAGGAAGACGCTGGCAGCAATGTGGGGTCGCGGATAGGTATCCGGAAGCCAGGTGTGGAGCCCGACGAATCCGACGTTAACCCCGATCCCAATCGCCGCAAGGGCCGTGGGCACACCAGCAACCATCCCGGCGCTCTCGCTGAAGAGGAAGGAGCCGACCTGGGTGTAATGCCAGACGACGGCTGCCATCAGGAGGCTCCCGCCGAGCCCGTGATAAATGGCGTAGCGAAAGCCCGCTCTGACGGCTTCCCCGCCGTAGTCCCAGACGAGCAGGGTGCTCGTCACTGCCATGAGTTCCCAGAAGAACACCATCGTCAGCCAGTCGCCGGCATACACGGCCCCCAGGCTCGTTCCGACGTAGCCAAGGGCAAAGGCCGTCTGCCGGTTCTCGGCGTCCGAGGAGTAGGAGTAAAGCACCGCTGCGGCCGCGATGAGGCCGAAAATGATGCCCATCAGCCGAGAGAGCGTGTCCACCTGCAGCAGAATGGCGTCGAATCCCAGGAACCGCATGGGAACGTGGACCCCCGCTGGTGCCACTAGCGACCAGATCGAGACCCCCGCCGTCGCCAGGAAGCCAAGCGCATGGCCTTCGCGACGCGGCAGGAAGGGCAATACCAACGCGACTGCTAGGACCACGAAGGCCGGCGGAAGCGCGAAGACGGGGTTCATGGGAAGGTCACCTCCGCTGCCGTCTCGACGACATCAAAGATCAGGTCGAGGAAGATCGCACCCTGCGGATCGATCCCCAGGACAATGGCGCCGGTCGCAGTGACCAGTATCGGCCCCAGCATGAACCAGGTACTTTCAGTTCCGAAGGGGTGCCAGTCCCATCCACCGGCGGGTGGCCCGCCGTGATGGCCATGGTCTTCCGCGTGAGCTTCTGAATCCGAATTGTCCGTCTCAGGGTCCGATTTCGGTTTGTCCTTCTCGAGGTCACTCGGGTTTCGGTCGACAGCGTACTCACCCTCTGAAGCCGGTTCCCCGCCGTCAGTACGAGTTGGTGATCCGCCAAATGGCCCTTCGAGCAGGGGTTTGGCGTCGGAATCAGCGGGTGTCTGGAAGAAGGCCTGGTAGACGATCGGCCAGAAGTAGCCGATGTTGAGCAGGCCCGAAGCGAGCAAGACGAGCACGAAAATCGAATGGCCAGCGTCGACGCTCCCGATGAGTAGGTACCACTTGCTGACGAATCCGGCAACGACTGGCAAGCCAGCCATGCCCACGCTTGCGATCGCGAAGGCTATCATCGTCACCGGCATCCGGCGGCCGATCCCGGCCATGTCACTGATATCGTCGATGTGGGTCTCGACGTGGATCGCTCCGGCCGCGAAGAAGAGGGTGAGCTTCATGAACGCGTGAGCAGGGATGTGCAGCAATCCACCGACCATGGCAGCCGGTGAGAGGAGTGCCAGTCCGAGGATGATGTAGGAGAGTTGGCTAATTGTCGAGTAGGCCAGCCGACGCTTCAGATTGTCCTGCCGCAAGGCGATGACACTCGCGATGAGGATTGTGGCCGCGGCGACGATGGCAAGCGGAATGCCGAGCCCCCATTCGGACATCTGCACTGGGCCGAAAACGTCGATTACGACTCGAGCAATGGCGAAGACACCGCTTTTGACGACCGCCACCGCGTGGAGGAGTCCCGAAACCGGGGTCGGCGCGACCATCGCGTCTGGCAACCAGGAGTGAATCGGCATCAGCGCCGCCTTCACGCCGAACCCGCCGGCAAGGAGTGCGAATGCCGCTTTGCCGACCAGCGGATCGACCGTGGCGAGTTCAGCAATACCTCCAGGGGTGAAGGCGACAGTCCCTGTCGCCACGAAGATCAGCGCCGTGCCAGCAAGCGCAGCGACCCCACCGCCGAAGGTGTAGGCGAGGTATTTCCGGCCTGCTGTGCGGGCCTCCTTCGTTTGGTCGTGGGCAACCAGCGGGTACGTGGCAACCGTCAGCAGTTCGTAGAAGACGTACAGGACGATGAGATTCGACGCGAAGGCGACCCCCACGGCCGAGGCGATGCTGCCCGCGAAGGCCGCGAAGTACCGCGTCTGGGAGTGTTCGGAGAGCCCACGCATGTAGCCGATGCTGTAGAAGCTCGTAATCAGCCAGAGGAAGGAAGCAAGGAGGGCGAAGATCATCCCCAGCGGGTCGGCCCGAAGGACAAACGCGACGCCTGGGACGAACCCACCGAGATCCGCCGTCGGCACCCCTCCAGAGAGGACTGTCGGAACCATGCTGGCCACGAGCACCAGCGTCGAAACAGCGGTGAGGATGGTCGCTCCTTCTCGCACGTTCGGTTGTCGCCGCGTGGCGAGGATCAGAACGATACCTGCAATCGGCGCCAACACCGCTGCGAGCGGAAGCCAGGACGTTACTGTGGACATTAGAAGTACACCTCCAGAACCGGTTCGTAGGTTCCGACGAGTTCGGACACGCCGATTCCCAACCCAACCGCACCAACCACGGCCACGACCACGACCGCGACCATCAGGGACGAGGGCTCGAGCCCGCCCTCCCCGTCAGCCACGATAGTGGCCTGCTCCGTTTCGCTGGGTTGGGGATCGGCGAAGTACATTCGTTCGACGATGCGACCGAAGTAGCCAAGGGTCAGCAGCGTACTGCCGACGACGATAGCGGCGATGGCCCATTCGCCGGCTTCCACGGCGCCAACAACGATGTTCCACTTGCCAGGGAACCCGATAGCGGGCGGGACGCCGACCATGCTGAACGCAAGGATGGCAAACAAGCCACTCAGTAACGGAAGCCGATTTGCGAGGCCATCGAACTCTTCGACTCGTCTCGCACCTGCAGTCGTTGCAAAGACCCCGACTGCGAGGAACAGCCCACCTTTCATGATCCCGTGGCCGACCAGATGGATCAGCCCGCCCGTGAGAGCCGTCTCGTTTGCGATTGCGAAGCCAGCGACGACCAGACCGAAGTGCGAGACCGAGGAGTACGCGAGCATCCGTTTGAGGTCCGTCTGCACGACAGCAAGCACGGCACCGACGATGATGCTCACGCCCGCGAAGGCGAGGAACGCATCGCGTGCGAGCGGCACCGCTTCCAGGAACTCGACGGTGAAGACCTCGTACACGATTCGGAAGAGACCGTACGCCGCCGCCGTCGAAACCAGCGCCGCGATGTAGGCACTGACCGAATGCGGCGATTCGGCGTAGGCATCGGGCTGCCAGGTGTGCAACGGGAAGAGCGCTACTTTCACCGCCAAACCGACCGCGATGAACGCAAAGGCCGTGACGATGAGCGGCGAATCGTAGCCAACTGCCGGGATTTTCGCCGCCAGATCGGCCATGTTGAGCGTCCCTGTCGCGACGAAGAGATAGCCGACCCCGAGCAGGTAGAACGAGGCCCCGATCGTCCCCACAATCAGGTATTTCAGGCTGGCGTAGGCGGCTTTTGGCGAGCGACCGCTAGCGACGAGCGCGTAGGTCGCAAGCCCCGTGATTTCGAGGAACACGTACAGGTTGAACACGTCGCCGGTTGCAACGAGACCCGAGAGACCAGCGAGAAGCAGCAATAGCTCACTATAGAAGGCATCCGAGTGAGGTCCTGCGTGGAGGGAGTAAACGACCACTCCAAGCGTCACCAAAGCAATGAGCACGAGGAGTGGGGCAGATATCCCGTCACCCACCAGTTCGATGCCGAACGGGGGCATGTAGCCACCAACCTCGTAACTAAAGCTCCCATTCGTCAGGACCGAGTTCAAGACGATGCCTGCCAACGTCACCTGAACCAGTGTCGCGGCTATCGCGACGTATCGCCCGAGACCGTTCCACATGATACCCCCCGCGATAGGCAATATCGCCGCGAAGATCGGCATCCCGACCAGGAGGACGAGTGCGTCGGTCATTCTGCCACCTCCCGGACGACGTCCTCGTCGAGTGTCCCGTACTCGGCGTAGATGCGAACTATCAGGGCGAGCCCGACGGCCGTCAGACTCACTCCAACGACAATAGCCGTCAGAATGAGCACGTGTGGCAGCGGACTCACGAGCGTTTCTGACCCATGGCCTGCCACGGGTGGCACCCCGTCGACGATGTAGCCAGAGCTAATGAAAAACAGAAAGATCCCGACCTGAAACACGTTCAGTGCCACGATTTTCTTGACGAAGTTCGGACTGGCGATGACGCCGTAAACCCCAATCACGACGAGCAACATGGCCGCCACGTAGGTGTGGTGGCTCGCGAGCAGTTCGATCATTCCTGTTCACCTCCGTCCTCCGTGAATCCAGCAGCCAGGTTCATGAAAAGGGAGAGTATGACCCCTGCGACGATGGCTCCGATACCCAATTCCACGAGTTCGATCCCGTACTTCGTGCCGTGATGGATGCCGTAGGCCTCGTACTCCAGGAAACGGCCACCAACGACGATGCCTCCGAGTCCGATACCCACGAAGGTAAACGCGCCGACGGCGATGGCTGTCCGAGCAGGACCGTCCGTGATCCACTCCCTTGTCGGCTCGATTCCAAACGCGAAGGCGACGAGTATCAGACTCGCCGCTGCGATAACACCGCCCTGGAAGCCCCCACCGGCCGATTCCGCGCCGTGGAACATCACGAACAGGCCGTAGGCAAACACGAACGGGCTGACCAGCCGTATCGTGGTCATGATGATCGTGCTCTCGACGTACGTCCCACGATTGTCGGTGCCGCTCATACGAACACCTCCCGCCTAAGGACGATGAGAACGGCAATCCCGGCGGCAATGACGACGGTGGCCTCACCGAGAGTATCGAACCCACGATAGGCCGCGAGCACGGCGGTCACGACGTTTTCGACGCCCGTTTCCGGATAGGCGTTTTCGAGATAGTACGTCGTTACCTCGCCGGCCGTGACTGGGGCAGCCGGATCCCCAACCCGTGGTAGTGAGGGAAGGGTCACCAACAACCCGCCGAACAATGCGGTTACCAGCGCAACCGGCCCCCATCTGATCCGTTCGAAGATCCGTTCACCGGACGGGCGAACGGTTTTCACAATGGTTACTAGGAAGAGGACCGTCGTCGCCCCGGCACCGACCGCTGCTTCGGTCAGCGCGACGTCCGGTGCACTCAGCAGGACATAGACGATCGCTGCGCCGAAACTGAATCCGGCAAGCGCGATGATGGAACTGAGAATGTCCCGCAGAAATACCGCGACGATCGCGGCCAGGACCACGAAGGTCAAAAGCGCCGCGTACAGTGGAAGCTCCATCTATGAATCACCCTCCTCAGTGGTCCACGGAGCGATGTCCTGATCGTAGGCGGCTCTCGTAATCGCGTGTGCGGCAGTCGGGTTTGTAATGAGCATAAACAAGAGCAGAAAGACCGTCTTCGCGACGGTCACATTCGTTCCGAGCAGCAGAGCGACACCCGCCAAGGACAGGATTGTCCCGAGGGTGTCACTCTTGGAAGTGGCGTGGGCGCGGGCGTAGAGGTCCGGAAGACGGATAATCCCGACCACGGCAACCAGGGAGAAGAACACGCCCCCCGCTATCAGGATAACGGCCAGCCATTCGATCGGCGTCATTTACAGGACACCCCCGCGTTCGACGATGAATTTGGAGATGGCGATGCTGGCCAGGAAGTTCAACATCGCGTACACGATCGCGATGTCGAGAAAGCCAGGTTGGTCCAGCGCCACAGCCAACAATGCCAGCACGACGACAGTGTTCGTCCCGACGCCGTTGATCGCGATGACTCGGTCTTCCATCGTTGGCCCTTCAGCCACCCGATAGAGCAGCCCAATCGCGAAGATGACGATCACCATGGCCGCTCCGAGGAGCAGCGTATCGAGGGTGCTGAACGCTTCCATCATTCGCTGGCACCTCCATCGGTGGTCGATTTCACAGTCTCGATGCTATCTCGCTCCAACGGGGTTGGAACCGACATCGATTCTCGGCCCCAAAAGACGAATCTGACCGCTCGTTCCAGATCGCCAGCTTCGAGGCCCTCAGTTGCGTCCCGTGTCAACGTGTGAATGATGAGGCTATCGCGTTCGACGTCGACCGTCAGCGTTCCGGGCGTCAGGGTAATGCTGTTAGCGAGCGTGGTCACGGAGAAATCACCCCAGACGGCCGCTTGAAACCGTTTCATCTCCGGTTCGATCGGAAGATCCGGATGCAGGATGATGTACGCGACGGTGACGTTGGCCTTGGCAATCTCCCAGGTCAAATACGGGAAGTAAATCAGCAACCGGCCAATGCGGCGGACGGTTTGGCTGAAATCTGGCCGGCCTTCGACCGTAATGCCGGCAAACAGAAGCGCTGAGAGCAGGGCGACGATGGCACCTGTAAAGAGGTTGAACGTCGTGAGAGTGCCACCCAGGATAAGATAGAAGGCATACGTGGTGCCAAAGACGACACCGCCTTTCGCCAACGAGCTCCGGCTCGGGAACGGAGAGCGTCGACTGACACGCTCGACTGGGGCTTTTTCGACAGTCATACCCAACGATTCGAGTTCGGCCCGCAACGGTGGAATCATCGGGGCCGATCCCCCGGGGCTAAAGTCAGGATCTAAAAGAACCCGATCGATCCCGTTCGCAGACGCGTACTCCTGGAGCATCGTCGCGTAATCGCTCGGGGAGAAGAGGTACTGGTCGGCGCCGATGGTATCCGTAACGACCTCGACGTCGGTCTGGGCGTCCTCGTCGTCACCTTCGAGGTCCTCTCGGGCCCAGACTGCTACCCGTTCCAGTATTTCCTGGGGATCCTCGGGTGGCTCGACCGCGCCGTCGATCGGCCGCCAACTGATCGGATACACGAAGTGGACCGAGGGCGTCGAGGCCTGCGCTCCACTCCGGTCGATCGCATCCCGAACTGCGTAGGCCACGGTGTTTCGAAGCGTGGCCGAGTCCACGACGGGAACCAGGAGGTCTAAGTCATTTGTTCCCATATTTCACCTCCTGGCGGTGTGGCAACGATCGTCTCGATCGTTCAATCATGTACTACTTCTACCTTGCAAATGGGGGACAAAACCATTTCCGCTCTCAGTTCGCAAACCTGGAACCCCTGGTAGGGAGCCATTAATGGGGATATACCGCCGAATTAGTCGCACAGAAATCGTATTTTCGGCGGGTTACCCCGATGGGACGAACCGCCAGGTTTTATTCGGGACCCCAGGTACCGAGACTATGGATCAACTGGATCGCTCACTCGTCGAGGCCCCGATCATCCAGAAGGGGGATTACGAATACTTCGTCCACCCCATCAGCGACGGCGTTCCGATGCTCGAGCCGGAACTCCTCCGCGAGATTGTGATCAAAATCATCCGGAAAGCTCAGTTGGAGAACGTCGACAAAATCGTCACGCCGGCGGCGATGGGCATTCACATTTCGACGGCCCTCTCTCTGATGACGGACATCCCCCTCGTTATCATCCGCAAACGGCAGTACGGGCTGGACGGCGAAGTCGCTCTCAGCAAGCAGACGGGCTACTCGGAAGACGAGATGTACATCAACGACGTGTTCGAGGGCGATCGGGTGCTCGTTCTCGACGACGTCCTCTCGACTGGTGGAACGTTGCTCGGGATTATCGAGGCCCTCGAGCACATCGGTGCGGAAGTCGTCGACACCGTGGCCGTCATCGAAAAGGCTGGCCCGAACGAACTGGAGGAAGCAGGGCACGACGTCAAGACGCTGATCACCGTCGAAGTCGAGAACGGCGAAGTCAAAATTGTCGAGAACTCCTGAGTTATCGGTGCACTCGCCAGGTGATGAGACTTTCAGCGACGTAGTTGATCGTCATCCCCGTGGCGATCCCTGCGAGATTCGCGATCGTCGGCCAGAGATCCGCACCCGAGACGATTACTTCGATTGCGGTCCAGGACGTGAGCACGTAGAGCACGCTAAAGGCGACTGCGAGGCCGCCGATACGTACGGTATGGGACTTTACGTAACGCCGGCCCACTGCGGACCACTCATTCCCGCCTTCCTCAGCGAACGTCCAGCGATCATTGATCAGGAACATGAGCGTGATCGCTGCCTCCGCGCCCACAGCCTTTGCTGCAAGTGGCGGGAATGTGATTAAACCCGTTAGCAAGAACACGATGATCGTTTCCAACGTTGCGCCACTCACGCCAACTGAAATGAACTGTCCGAGCCGAGCCCCTGAGGCAAGGGCCCTGAATCGGGCTTGCAAGCCAGCGATCAACGGTTCAAGCCAGCTCATGTGTCTCGTTCCACGAGGGTGTCGCCCTCTGGTCGGTGTTTAGTGTCTGCGGGGTCTGCGATTTCACTCCCACCCTTTCTGATCCGGCGACGGACGTCGAACAGCGCGCGGAGCAGTTCTGGAACGGCTCGGCTCGTCTCGACGGTCGAATCCGGGTGATCCTTCCAGACCACCGGCACTTCCGTGATCGAGTGGCCGAGCGCGCCCGCTA
>Ga0207714_1000412_pt1 | contig 29950 bp, 31 predicted proteins | sample PonA232FremontCA_2_FD_187270 | JGI IMG/M metagenome (GOLD analysis project Ga0207714, IMG submission 187270) | Marine sediment microbial community from Fremont, CA, USA - Pond A23 Sediment 2 (SPAdes) | ecosystem: Environmental > Aquatic > Marine > Unclassified | place: USA: Fremont, California...
ACATCCGCCGAATGCCCCGTCTGCCCCGGCAACACGTCGATATCGGCCCCGTCTACAGAGATACAGCGAGAGTGCCTCGGGGCTTGACCCCGAGGGTGAATCGCGTACGCTTTAATCCTAGTTCCACCGTATTAACGAGTACAGTTGCGACGTGGGTTAAAGACCTTAATCCGAAGCAACTGCGCGCAGTTGCGAGGAATGCGACACCTCTCAAAACCCACGTCCTTGGCGTGGTGAGACGGGTGTTGTCGGGTCGTGGTGGAGCGACCGACCCTCACGGACGCACCGGGCGTTCGGGTGTTAATTCCAGCCGACTTCGAGGGAAGGAGGTCGAGGGGAATTACATTCGCCTGCGATGGCACGGCCCGGGTTGGGACGTGCGGTCAAAACGGTGAAGCCTCGGGGCTTGTCCCCGAGGTACTTCACGAGGATGTGGCGTTGTAGCCGAGTAGCCGCTCTCATCCCTTGATATTACAGACCGGGAAGGTCCGGGCAACCTTGTCACCGATCCCCAGCGCGTCGGAGACCTCGACCACCTCATCGACATCCTTGTAGACACCGGGGGCCTCCTCGGCGACCGTTGCGCCGCTTTCGGCCCGGACGTAGATCGCATTGTGTTCTTCAAGCCGATCCTTGACATCCTCGCCCCAGAACTCGTTTTTCGCCTGCGTACGGCTCATCAGGCGTCCGGCGCCGTGGGCAGTCGACCCAAAGGAGAGGTCAAGCGAGCGTTCGCCCCCCCGGAGAACGTAACTTCCAGCCCCCATGCTCCCCGGGATAATGACCGGCTGGCCGACCGACCGGTAGGCCGGTGGCACCGCCGGATGGCCGGCAGGAAACGCCCGTGTCGCTCCCTTCCGGTGGACGAAGAGTTCCCGCTCGCGCCCATCAACGGTGTGGGTCTCGCGCTTGGCGATGTTGTGTGCGACATCGTACAGCAGGTCCATCCCGAGGTCCTCCCAGCGCCGGTCGAAGACCCGCTGGAAGACCTGTCGCGTACGGTGCGTGATCAGCTGTCGGTTGACCCATGCGAAGTTCACTGCTGCACACATCGCTCCGTAGTAGTCCTCGGCGAGTTGCGACCCGGCGGGGGCGGCCGCCAACTCCTTGTCGGGGAGCCGATCTAGGAGCCCGCGGTGGGTCTGTTCGATCTCGCGGAGGTAGTCTGTGCAGGTCTGATGGCCCAGGCCGCGCGAGCCACAGTGGATGAGGACGACCACCTGATCTTCCGTGAGTCCGAACTCCGCCGCCACGTCCGAACGGTAGACGTCCGTTACCCGCTGGACTTCGAGGAAGTGATTGCCACTCCCAAGACTCCCAATCTGCTTTCGCCCTCGGTCTTTGGCGTTGTCGCTGACCTTCGTCGAATCGGCTGCCGGATGTCGCCCCTCGTCCTCACAGTGCTCAAGATCGGCGGAGACGCCGTAGCCGTTGTCGACGGCCCACTCGACGCCGCGCTCAAGGATCTCGTCGACCGTCTCGCGATCAACCTCGACGATTCCCCCACCGCCGAGACCGGTCGGAATGTTCGTGAATAGTGTCTCAACAAGCTCCTCCTCGTGGCCTCTGAGGTCGTCGTAGGTGAGGTTGGTCTTGATCATCCGCACCCCACAGTTCGAGACCACGAACTCATTGGCGAGGAAGGTGTGAGCTGGGTGGGTGACGCCAATGTCGTACACCGGCTTCTCGCCAGCCGGTTCGATCGACGCGATCGTTGTCTCGATGGTCAGATCATCTCCAACCGCACACTGCTTTCGAAACGTGGTGAAGTCCGCCTCGGGGGCTGCCGATGGCCCGCCGTCAGCCACTGCACGCGGGGACGACGAGTCTCTCGGCGTAACCGTCTTGCAGTACTGGATGGCCGCTACCGCTGCTTGCCGTTTGCGCTGGTGATACCGGTAGCCAACCGTCGCGAAAAACTGTCTGAGGTTGTCGAGATCGTTCTCGATAGCGAGTGTGAGCTGATCCTCGGTCGCTTCGGTGGTGGCGGTGATACCGATGCTATCAAGGAACGCGACCGCGCGCTCAAGCGTGCGACGGGCCGACACCGACGTGTCTGCGAGACCGACAGTCGGGCGCTTGAGTTGACCGTTTGGACCGCCGGTCGGAGCGGCCATGGCCGCCCCGAAGTACGCCGCGTAGTAGACCGCCAGCTGCCAGTCCGTCAGCACATCGGCGGCCGCTGGCGGATGGGGTGGCGCGGGCGTTGACGTCGGGTCCGCGTCGAGTGCCACAAGAAGGCGGGCCAACTCGGGATCGCTAACACGCACGCCATCCTCTGTCGTTGCGTCTTCGATCGGCGTCGGACTAAAGCCAAGCTGTCGGAGGTCCGCCCGTAGCGCGTCGAGGTCCTCGGGCGCCCCATAGAAGTGCACGTGGCCTTCATCGGTGATGGTGCCGCTGCCCCGGAGGAATCCCAGCAGGCCGAGTAGCCGCGTGAATGCCGAATCGGCCGTTGACAGGGGACAGTGGTTACTGTCGCCGTCTGTCTCCTCGATTACCGTCACGTCGGCCGGCGCCTCGTCTTGTAGCCCACGGAACGGCTGAATCCGGAGGCGATCGCCCGACGCGAGTTCCTCAAGAGCGACCATGCCCTCTGGCGTCTGGAACTGGTGATCCGGCGTTGCCTCAATGCGCTCACCGGTTGTCGTCTCGACCGCATAGACCGGCTTTTCCTCTGAGGCGGTAAACAGCTGGATCGGTGCTGTCGTGAGCCGATCGCCGGCCACTACCGCCGCTTCGTCCTCAAACCGAGCGGCCAATTCGCCGAGATCTAGCCGCCGCCCGAAATCAAGGTGTACCTCGGCGTCTGCCGGCAGACAGTTAATGTCATAGCCGACGGCACCGGGCGAGATACAGCCGTCTTCAGCGTCGGTCGCGCCGACACCGCCGACGGGAAAACCATACCCCTGATGTCCGTCCGGCATCGTAATCACGGGATCGACCATGCCCGGAAGATGTGCCGCATTCTGGAGTTGCGAGAGCGTCTTATCCCCGGCGATCGCCTCAAGCAGCGCCTCGCTCGCGTACACGCGTCCGCTGACGCCCATCTCGCCCGACTGTGGAAGCTTCCAGACGTGCTCCCGAATCTTCTCAAGCGTCAGCCCGTCGGCTTCGAACGTCGTCATATCCATCACTGGGGTCAGCGGACTCCTAACGATTTCGCCCTCGTCACACGTCGAAGACGACGTACACCCGCCAGCCGTCGCCGGTCTCCTCGATCGACATCTCCGAGTAGGTCACCGCCTTCAGGTCTCGGGCATTCACGCGATCAAGCGGCACCCCCCGTGTGTCCCCTTCAAGCCGGTAGCCCGTATCGGTTGACGATACCGTCGCCGTGTTGTCGACCGGCAACACACCGCGAATGTCGCGCTGAAGAATCAACTCCGTGAGATACTCAAAGAGGAGTGCTGATCGGCTCTCGGCGGTGACCTCAACACGAACCCGCTCACCGCCTGCCGGGACACGCTCGCACATCGCCGCGGCCATGCCGTTTGCCGCCGCGGCGGCTGCATCACCGAAGGTAGTGCCTTCGGCTTCGACGGCGACATCGGCGGGATGAGACCGCAGGCGAAAGTCCATGTGAATGGTACACTCCGGGCGCCGTTTGGGTGTTTCGTCCGGCGCGCTGGCGGTGGAATTATACCGGACACGCTGTTAGTACTGTGGTAGTGAGCGTCAACGTCGAGCGGGTGGTCGTTGAGCCAGGGGACGACGCGTACCTTGATGCCGCCTGGCAACTCAAAGAGCGCATCCGGCACGCCGAGGGGATTCTCAAACAGCGGTGGGGGTTTTTCGCCGACGCCTATCAACGGGCCCGTGTTCATGTCCTGCTGGCCGACGGCGACGTGATTGGATTCGCTGCGGTACGTCTCGATGGGTATATTCTGTTTTTGGCGGTCGATCCGGAGTTTCGCGGGCAGGGGTTTGGCCGACGCCTCGTTGCACGGGTCGCCGAGAATCACGACTCGGTGAGCTGTCACGCCCGGGCAACCAACGAGGGGGCGCTTGCGTTTTACCGGGCCGTCGGCTTCGAGGTCGAGCGCCACATCGACCGATACTACGAAGATGGCGGTGACGCCTATTTCCTCCGACTGGGTCAGGAGGGGCTCACAGACAAGCTCTCGCAGTTCTTCGGCCGAGGCCAGTAGGGTTTTAATCCGGCTGCGCCTACGCGTCTGCGAAACGATGGAGGAACGCACCAGGGCGTATCTCCGTGGCCGGTTTCGGGACTGCTACCGGCACGCGACGATCACGCCCCCACCGGATCCACGACACCGCGAGTGGGGCTACATTCCATTCTCCCCATCGGGGACGACCATGGTGCGTCACCAGTCAACGCTTGAGCTTGGTGACATCGAAACGTTTCTCCAGCGCGAGCGTCCACGGCACGTCTACTTCTCGGCCGGTTACTACGACGATCCCGGGGCCGAGCAGATGGACGCCAAAGGGTGGCGTGGCTCGGACCTCGTGTTCGATTTGGATGCCGATCACCTGCCGGCTGTCGATCCCGATACGACAACGCTCGCCGACATGCTCGCCGCGTGCAAGGACGCACTTATTCGGCTACTTGATTTTCTTGAGACCGATTTCGGCTTTGAGGACATCACCATCACCTTCTCGGGTGGACGTGGCTACCACGTTCACGTTCGCGACGACTCAATCCAGCAGTTAGATCGCGATGGCCGCCGCGAGATTGTTGAGTACGTCCGGGGCATCGAGGTTGACTTCGATCATGTGGTCGCGACCCAGTCGGTCGCCGGACCGGCGGGCCGTCAGAGCCCCGCAGAGAAGCGGCTGCTCACCGGCGAGGGCGGCTGGAGTCGGCGCGTGCACAATCGGTTGCTCGCCCTTGTCGAGGATCTACTAGCGGCTGACCGCGAGCAGGCGATCGAGACGCTCACGGCCTACGATGGGATCGGTACCGGCAAGGCCGAGGCGATTCTGACCGCTCTTGAGAACAATCAGACGGCAATCCGCCGCGGGAATATCGATCTCCACCCCGCGTTCGTCTCGCTGGTGCGAGGACTCGTCGCGGAAACGCGTGACGCCGAGCGCGCGCCGATTGATGAACCCGTTACGACCGACACACACCGGCTCATTCGTCTTCCCGGGAGCCTTCACGGAGGAAGCGGCCTCCGGGTGACGCGAATTGAGCGCGACGAGCTCGACGCCTTTGATCCACTCGACGACGCAGTCCCCGAGACGTTTCGCGAGGCCGAGATTGCCGTTGATGTCACCGATCTCTCGGGGCTGCCGCCGGTGGACGACCCGACGACTGGTCAGGTTGAACTGGGTGGCGGTACCTTTACAGTCACCGACGGAAATGACCTATATCCGGAGTTCCTCGGGATCTTCCTCATGACCCGGGGACGTGCCGAAAAGGACCGAGAATGAATCTCGACGAACTTCGTTCCGTACAGAACCGCGAACGTCAGAAAGACGACCTGCAGGACCTGCGGGACTCGTTTTACGAGGAGGTTGGCGAGTATATCGCGGAGCTAAAAGCCGAACGCGAGCGGGCTGCTGATGAGGCGGCCGACCCGTTCGCCTCGGACGAGGTTCGTCGTCTCTCGGACGAACTTGAGACCGCTAAAGATGTCGCCACGTCGATTTATGAGCGACGGATCGGCAAGGTGATCAACCACGCCTCGCTGGCGGCCGCCGACTACGCGGTCGATACTGACGGACTCACTGAAGAGGAGACCGCGCTGTTTGAGTCGGTCGTCTCAGACATCCAGCAGAATAAGGAGGACGTGCTGAGTGTCATCGAGGGGAGTGACGCCGAGCAGACGGATACGACCGCCGAGTCGACGACCGATGGCGCTACGGGTTCCGCTGATGAGGAAACAATGGATGTGGCCACGGCGATGGGAACAGCTGACGAGACCACGGAGTCGCCGGCCGACACTCCCTCAGAGCCACCGGCCGCGGAGGCGACACCGACTGAGACCGATCTCGCCTCTGACGGCGGGGAGCCACCAGACCGCACGACCGTCCGGATTACAAGCGAGGTGGGTGACATCCTCGGTATTGACGAACGCGAGTACGACCTCGCTGCTGAGGATGTCGTGACACTTCCCGAAGAAAACGCGAGCCCGCTTATCGAACAGGACGCCGCCGAACCGATCGGGGCGCCTGATGCGACGCGGTGATTATATAGAGCAAGGAGAATACCCGCGCCTTTAGGCGCGGGATGAATCCGACACTTCCTACACCGTCAACCATACAAACGCTCGGTTGGATATTTCACACTAAATCAAAAATTTTACAACAAAACATTTCATAACCAGTTATGGAAGCGTTCTGCGATGCACATCCACCGTACCTACCGGGCGAAAATCCTCAACCACCAGCAGGTAGAGGAGATGCTCGACCGGCATGGATGGAGTGCATCGAAGCTCTGGAACGTTGCAAACTATCACTCCCGCCAAGTGTGGGAGGACACGGGCGAAATTCCCGATGATTCGGACTTGAAAAGCGAGTTGAAGACTCACCCCAAATACAAAGGACTACACTCACAGTCCAGTCAGCGCGTTCTGGAGGAACTCGCTGAAGCCTTCAATTCGTGGTACGGTAAACGCAAGACCGACTCTCGTGCGAATCCGCCCGGCTACCGCAAACGCAACTACTACGACTCAGAAGGCCACCGCGTCCACGAAGAACACCCGCGTTCGACCGTGACGTGGAAGCAGAAAGGCATCCGTCACGACACCAACAACGGGCGAGTCCGCCTGTCGAAAGGCGCGAACCACAAGGAGCATCCGAGAGCGTGGGAATACATCCTTGTTGACTACGAGACGCGCCCCGGCGTCACCGTCGAGAACCTGCAACAGGTTAGGGCCGTCTACGACAAGGCAAAGGGGAGGTGGGAGCTCCACCTTGTGTGTAAGCACCAAGTGGAGGCCCCCGACGCTCCCGGTACCGAGTCGGCAGGTGTTGACCTCGGCATCTGCAACTTCGCCGCCGTCGCATACAGTACCGAAGAAGCCGACTTGTACCCCGGCAACCGCCTGAAACAGGACGGGTACTACTTCCCGAAAGAGATCGCAAAGTGCGATGACTCTGGTGGTGAAAAAGCCACTCGACTCCATGCGAGGTGGTCAGAGCGACGCACCCACTTCTTCCACTCCTTAGCCAAACACATTGTTGAACGATGTGTCGAGCAAGAAGTGGGTCGCATCAACGTCGGGGAACTTGCTGGTGTTCGAGAAGATGAGAACGGTGAGTCGAAGAATTGGGGTAAGCACGGCAACCTTGACTTACACGGGTGGGCGTTCGACCGGTTCACGTCGATACTCGAATACAAGGCGAAAACCGAGGGCATCAAGGTCGTGAAAGTGTCGGAGCGCAACACGAGCAAGACGTGTTGCGTCTGCGGTAGAAAAGAGGAGAGTCAGCGTGTCGAACGTGGCTTGTACGTGTGTGAGGAACACGAGGATGCGTTCAACGCTGACGTGAATGGGGCGGAGAACATCCGTCTCGACATCAACAACACAGAAAGTAACTCTGAGTCTGCACCCGTTTTGGGTGGGGATAGGAGTACCGGCTGGTTGGCACAGCCCGGAGTCTACCTATATGACTTGTCCAGTGGATTCCAACCGCAGGATCAAGTGGTAGACTGCAAACCGTAATATCCCAATCCAGCGGCGCGGTGCCGTGGGATTCCTCCGCCTTCAGGCGGAGGAGGATGTCAATGTTACTGGAACGTCCGGCCGAGCTGCTGGTCGACCGTCTCTGGCTCGCTCCGCGTGAACTGTTGTTCGATCTCCTCGTAGCGCTCGCGGACCTCGTCAGTCACGCTTGCGCCGACCTCCTCTAGTGCCGCCTCGAAGTGCGCCTGGTTGATTCGGACGTTACCGACACTCTCGGCCACCTCATCGGGCGAGACCGAGTTGATGAACTCGCGGCTGGCCTCCATGGCCGCCTCGCGAGCGACCGCCTCAATGTCAGCGCCAACGTAGCCCTTGGTGTCGGCCGCAAGTTTGTCGAGATCGACATCGTCGGCAAGCGGCTTGTCACGGGTGTGGACTTCGAAGATCCGCCGCCGTGCCGCCTCGTCGGGAACGGGCACATGGATGTGCCGGTCAAGCCGCCCGGGTCGCAATAGCGCGTTATCGATCAGATCCGGACGGTTCGACGTGGCGATCACGACGACATCCTCCATCTCCTCGATGCCGTCGAGTTCCGAGAGGAGCTGGGACACAACGCGCTCGGTTACGTTGTTGTCACCGGCTCCCTGGCCCCGTTCGGTGGCGATGGCGTCGATCTCGTCGAAGAAGACCACCGTTGGGGCGTTCTCGCGAGCCTTGCTGAAGATCTCGCGGACGCCCTTCTCGGACTCGCCGACGTATTTGTTGAGCAACTCAGGGCCTTTCACCGAGATGAAATTCGACTGGCTCTCGTTGGCGACGGCCTTTGCGAGCATGGTCTTGCCGGTGCCCGGTGGGCCGTACAGTAGGATGCCCTTGGCGGCCTGCATGTCCAGTTCGCTGAACACCTCGGGATACTCAAGGGGCCACTGGACGGTCTCCCGGAGCCGCTCTTTGGTGTCGGCGAGCCCGCCGACATCGTCCCAACTCACATCGGGGACCTCAACGAACACCTCGCGGAGGGCGGAGGGTTCGATCCCTTTCAGCGCCTCCCGGAAATCGGCCTCAGTGACCTGCAACGAATCCAGTACGTCGGCGTCAATCTCGTCACTTTCGAGGTCAATCTCGGGGCGAATCCGTCGAAGCGCGTTCATCGCCGCCTCGCGGGTGAGGCTCTCGATGTCCGCGCCGACGAAGCCGTGGGTGTTCTCGGCGTACTCATCGAGGTCGACACTCTTAGCCAGTGGCATCCCGCGGGTGTGGACCTGCAGGATCTCCCGACGGCCGGCCTTGTCTGGCACGCCGATCTCGATTTCGCGGTCGAAGCGACCGCCACGGCGCAACGCCGGATCGATGTCGTCGATCCGGTTGGTCGCGGCGATGACGGTCACCTGGCCGCGCTCCTCAAGACCGTCCATCAGCGAGAGGAGCTGGGCGACGACCCGGCGCTCAACATCGCCTTGGGTCTCGCCGCGCTTGGTGGCGATCGAGTCGATCTCGTCGATGAAGACGATTGCGGGCTCGTTCTCTTCGGCCTCCTCGAAGACCTCCCGGAGTTGCTCCTCGCTCTCGCCGTAGTACTTCGACATGATCTCCGGCCCGGAGATCGTCTGGAAATGTGCGTTGATCTCGTTGGCGACGGCCTTGGCCATGAGCGTCTTGCCGGTGCCCGGCGGGCCGTGGAGGAGCACCCCCTTCGGCGGCTCGATTCCCAGCTGGCTGAACAGCTCGGGGTGGCGCATCGGCAACTCGATCATCTCCCGGACCTGCTCAAGCTCGCGCTCAAGACCACCGATATCCTCGTAGGTGACATTGGGCACTCCCTCGGGGCCGGAGCCCGTCGGCTGACCGATCTGTTCGGCCGGCGTCTCGCTGACGGTGACCTCCGTCGAGTCGGTGATGACAACCGTACCACTTGGATCGGTCGCGGCAATCTTGATCGGGACGGACTTGCCTGATCCCGACAGCGGCCCGAAGGACAGCGGGAACGGCACGGTCTGTCCCTCGGTGACCGCCCGGCCGCTGAGCTTGTCTTGGACAAGTGGGCCGATGTTCCCTCGGATCCGGAGGTTCTGCGGAAGTGCCACGGTCACGCTCTTGGCGGGCTTGACGTCCGCTGGCTCGATTGTGACCTGATCGTCGACGCTGACGCCGACCTGTTTACGAAGTCGGCCGTCGATCCGGACGACGCCCTTGCCGCGGTCCTCGGGATATCCCGGCCAGACTCGCGCGACGGCACGATTGTCGTCGGTGCCGGACAACAGGACGTAATCGCCGTTCTCGACGCCGAGTTCCTCCATCGACATCCGATCGATGGCGGCGAGACCGCGGCCGGCGTCTTTCTGTTTGAGCGGTCGGACTGTGAGCTTCATACCTGACCACCGTACTCAATAGTCAGGATCCCATTGTTAAGATACGCTCGCTCAATGGGGACCCCGAGATCGATGTCGTGCTGGTCGCCGTCGGTGACCACGAGGACCGTCTCCCCGAGCACCTCGACTGACCCGTTGACGTCCGCTCCGAGGTCGAGGACGACCGTCTGGCCGTCGTCGGTGTCGATGACACGCGCCGACCGTCCATCAATCTCGATCCGCTGGGTTTGACTCATCTTAACCTTAGGTTAGTGCTTCAAATATATAAATATTTCTCCAGTCCCGGTCCAGCAGCCCTTTGCCGTCCCTCGATAGATCCAGTACTGGCGGCGATGACGAGGACTCTACCCCCGCACTGAGCCCCGTGTGATGACGGGTTCAGCCGAGCCGCCGTGTTCTAGACGTGATCGTCGGTCGGAAACGTGCCGGTTCGCACCGCCTCGGCGTACGCTTCGACGGCCTCCGTTACCGCCGAACCAACGTCGCCGAACTGTTTGGCGAACGGTGGGGACCACTCCCCGAGTCCGATCACGTCATTGAACACCAGCACTTGCCCGTCACATGCCGGTCCGGCGCCGATGCCAATCGTCGGGATCGACACCTCCTCGGTGACTGCCTGGGCGACCGCTGGGGGAACATGTTCAAGGACGACCGCGAAGGCACCCGCCTCCTCGTGTGCCACGGCGAGTTCACGGATCTCTTCGGCCACCGCGGGATCATCGCCCTGCTGGGTATACCCGCCGACCTCGCGCACCCGTTGTGGGGTCAATCCGACATGGGCCATCACCGGAATGCCCAGCTCAACGAGGTCTGCCGTGAGATCGACGGTGTGGGATCCCGACTCGATCTTCACGGCACCGGCGTCGGCCTCCTTGAGCATCCGTCCGCAGTTCCGCAGGCTCTCCGTTCGGTCGAGTCCGACACTGAGAAACGGCATGTCTGCGACGACCAGCGCCTCCTCGGTGGCACGGGCGACCGCGCTCGTCCGACTGGCGACCTCTTCAAGGGTTACTGGAAGGGTTGTTTCGTAGCCCAGTACGGCCGTCCCCATGCTGTCGCCGACAAGGATAATATCAATATCGGCTGCATCAACGCGCGCCGCGGTCGGTGCGTCGTAGGCGGTCAGCATGGTAATCGGCGGCTCCCCATCGTGGTGTCGAATGTCGTGGGCGGTCGTCTGGGTGGCCATGGACGTGACTAACGACACCGGCGAGTAAATCACTCTGGTCTGTGATGTTTTCGCTGTACGTGCCCGGAAGCGCTCACTCCTCGGACAGCGTCACGTCAAGACGATCCTCAACGGCGGCAATAATCGATCCGGGAACGTTGGCGCGAGCGGCCCGCCCCTGCTCGATGGCCAGTAGAGTGTCCGTCTCGATGTCGAGTTCTCCGGCGAGCTCCTCGCGTTTGAGACCGGCGGCCTGCCGTGCCTCCTCCGCGCGGGTGCCATAGTCGTCGAGGAGATACGGCAGCGGATCGTCGTCGTATCCGGTCCCTTCGGTCTCCCAGTGCTCTGAGTCTCCGTCCCACAGCGGCGTTGAGCCGGCGGAGACTGTCGTCTCCGAGCGCTCTGTCTCCCCCCGCGGTGCCTGTTGCTGGTCGTCGCCGTCGTCGTGCGGTGCACACTCCGGACACACCAGTAATGACGCACCGGCGACGGTCGCCCGTCGCAGCGAGTCCGAAGGTGTCCCACAGAGCTCGCAGGCGTCCGCCGTGTCGTCGCCGACGGAGTCGCCTGTGGTGTACTTAGCCATATGTATCCCTAAGGGCCGAGCCCGTATTAAACGTGATCCGCCGCACGTGACGGCGTCTCCATCCCCCATCCGACGGCGGAATCGTGATGCCTATAAGGCACCCGCGTCGAACCTGTGAGTGGAGCCTCTGTTCGTGAGGCACCGTGCGCGTGGGTAGCCAAGCCAGGCCAACGGCGCAGCGTTGAGGGCGCTGTCCCGTAGGGGTCCGCCGGTTCAAATCCGGTCCCACGCACTCATATTTTCCACCTTGAACGGACGGTTCTCGATAGATGGCTCAAACTGTATGCCGGAACACTTAGCAGAATGACCGGACGGCTCCGGTGACAGAATAGTGAACCGCGGCGATTATTCGACGTCGAGCTCGTCGGCGAGCTCGTCGGCGTCGACGTCGACGTCGGCGTCCTCAATAGCCTCCTCAAGATCGACATCGCCCATGCCGGCTCCCATGCCGCCCATGGGACTCGCAGGACTCTTCTCAAGGACTTCGCGCACCACGACCCGATCGACACCGATGCGGTCGATCAGTTCGTCGGCAACCTGCTGCTTCTGGAACATCCACTGCTGGTTCATCGTCAGCTGTGGCGTCGACTCGATATAGAGCGTCTCCTTCTCGACGGTGACCATCTCGAACTCCGGCTCTTCGTCGTCCTCGTCATCTTCCGTCTCGACGGGCTGTTCTTCCTCAACTTCGACCGTATCGATCGACATCTCGGGCGAGACGCCGATGTAGGCGTCGACCAGCCCTTCGGCCTGCTCAAGACGGTCCTCGACAACATCAACGATCTCGTAGTTGTATTCGATGTCCGCACCGGCCAGCGGGTGGTTGAAGTCGACACGTGCGCGGCCGCCGATGATCGTCTCGACGTGACCGTGTTCACCGTCGATGTCGACGTGGGCGCCGGGATACCGGTCGTCCTCGGGAATCCGATCGACACTGACGGTCCGGACCTCGTCGGGATCGTGTTCGCCAAAGGCCTCTGTCGCCGGAACGGTCACCGACCCCGTGTCGCCGACTTCCTTGCCCTCGATGTCCGACTCGACCGTGGGAAAGAGATGTCCCTCGCCGAGGATCACAACCCGAGGTTCGAAGGAGCGATCCTCCTCGTCAACGCCCTCGGCCTGGGCGACTTCCTCGTCCGTCGTGTCGACAAGTTGTCCGTTCTCGACGGTTCGTGCAGTAAAATCAACCCGGACGAACTGTCCCGGCTCGAGCCCGTCCGTCGGCTCTTCCGCGTCGGTCGATTCGGTGACCTCCGCGTCGTCATTGGCGGGCTCTGATTCATCTGTCATACGATAGTCGTGCCGCGTTTTGAATTTAAGTGCCACGTTTCGCAGACCGGCGAAGCAGCCAGCCTTATGACTGCCGCGAGCAAGGTAGGCGACATGTACGAGGTTGAGCTGAAGGTTCGAGCCGACCACGCCGATGTCAGCGAGCGACTCGGGCACCTGGGGGCCACCGAACGCGACACCGTGATACAGGAGGACACCTACTACGACGCCCCGACCCGGGACTTCGCCGAGACCGACGAGGCACTCCGCATCAGGCGTGAACACCCCGTTGGCGTCGACACATGGACCACGACGGTCACATACAAGGGGCCGCTTGTCGAGTCAGCCTCAAAGACCCGCGAAGAGATCGAAACAACCGTCGCCGATGGTGAGGCGCTTGATGCCATTCTTGACCGACTTGGCTTCTCACCAGCGGCGACCGTCGAGAAGACCCGCGAACACTACCGGCTTGGGGAGTACACGGTCGTCCTCGACACCGTTGAGGGGCTTGGCGAGTTCGTCGAAATTGAGGGTGACGCACCCGAGGAGGCCTACGAGGCCGTCCGAGACGGCGCGGCCGAACGTCTTGTAGAGCTTGGGCTTGATCCGGACGAACAGATCCGCACCTCGTATCTCGGGATGCTCCTCGCCGACGCTTGAACCCATGGGAAATGCCGACCTCCGTGATCTGGCGGCGATCGAGACCATCCCACTTGAGGACATCAGTGGACAGACCGTCGCCATCGACGCGCACAACTGGCTGTACCGGTATCTCACGATCGTCGTTCGATTCACGGCGACAGAGGCCTATACGACTCCTGAGGGCACCGAAGTGCCAAACCTCATCGGGATCGTCCAGGGACTGCCGCGGTTGCTTGAGGTCGACGTGACACCGGTGTTTGTCTTCGACGGAACCCCATCGGATCTCAAGGCCGAGGAGATTGCCGAACGACGCGAACAGCGCGAGCAACGTGAGACTGAACTTGAGGCCGCTCGCGAACGCGAGGACGCGGCGGAAATTGCTCGGCTAGAGTCACAGACCCAGCGGCTGACCACTCCGATTCTTGAGACGTCCCGGGAGCTGCTCGCTCATCTTGGCGTGCCGATCGTCGACGCGCCAGCCGAGGGCGAAGCGCAGGCTGCGCACATGGCCGCGACCGACGCCGTCGATGCCGTTGGCAGCGAGGACTATGACACGTTGCTTTTCGGGGCTCCCCTTACCTATCGGGACCTGACAAGCGACGGCTCAATCGAGCGGATGGACCTCGCGGCGACGCTTGCGACGCTTGAGCTCACCCGCGAGCAACTCATCGATGTCGCGTTGCTGTGTGGCACCGACTTCAACGATGGCGTCAGCGGCTTTGGCCCGACAACGGCAGTCGACGCTATCCGCGAACACGGCACGCTCGACGCGGTGTTGCTCGATCGGGAGGCATCGATCCCCCGCGCCGACCGGTTGCGCAAATTGTTCCTTGATCCGCCGGTCACCGACGACTACGACCTTCCCAATACCATCCATCCGGACCTTGAGACGGCGCGCTCGTACGTTGTTGAGGACTGCGGGATCGCCCCCGACGAGGTCACCCGTGGCTTTGATCGGATTGACGCTGCCATGAGTCAAACCGGACTGGACCGATGGACGTGACCCGGCGACGCAGAACACACCTTTTAAGCCGGATCCTCGGTTAACACCCCGTATGCCTAAATCGAACGGCCCTCAGCAAGGCACCCGCAACAAACTCAAGAACGACCCCCGTGACCGGGGCAGTTCGCCGCCACAGCGACAAATCGCCGAGTTCGACGACGGTGAGGCGGTTCACCTCCGGTTGGACCCAAGCGTCCCCGACGGCCGATTCCACCCGCGGTTCAACGGATACACGGGAACGGTCACCGGTATGCAGGGCTCCGCGTACAAGGTGCGCATCAAGGAGGACACCTCGCATAAGACCCTCCTCGTCAGTCCGGCCCACCTTGTTGCACAGGAATGACGATCTTCAAAGAGACCATCGACGAGGAGTATCTCACGACCGCCGAGGCCAAGGCACTCCTTGAGGACATCGAGCGCGAACGGGCTACCCAGGACCGGGAGGTCACCTACGAGTTGGCCCGTGCAATCGAGCACGCCAACCGGTTCGCTGTTCTCGACCCCGAGGAGGCTCGTGCGCTCGTCGAGGACCTCCAAGAGCACGAAAAGGTCACCGAGGCCACTGCCCACAAGATCGCCGATCTGCTGCCACAGACCCGGGACGAACTTCGGTCGGTCTACGCACAGGACCGATACTCGCTTTCCGGCGACGAGCTCGACGCGATTCTCGATACTGTCGCGCGATACGCCTGAGCCACCCGCTGTGGGGCACCGTTCGTGGGGTAACATTCACGTATCCCGTCCTCTAACCTTCGTGCAATGAGCGACTCCGAAGGGGACGCCTCGACGTACGCGGTAGTGCTCGATTTCCTCGCGCACGGCCGTCAGGACGGCGGCGGGCCGGGCTATGGACAGTCGCCGGTAGGCTACGCCGTCGGCGAGGAGTCCTTCCGGTTATTCGAACTCGGGTTCGCGGAGGGTACCGATGTCAGCATCGGGGATCGGGTGGCCGTTGATCCGACAGCCCGGGCCGCGGATATCGAGTCGGTGCGCGAAATCGAGTACGAGGATCTCTCCGGAGGGGCCCAGTCCGAGCTTGAGTACGTCATCGAGGAGATCGTTGAGGATCAAGAGGATCGCTTCGTCGAATTCTTCAACGATGCACAACCCATTACGCTTCGGCTGCACCAGCTGAATCTTCTTCCTGGTATCGGCAAGAAGCTCCGCAACGGCATCCTCGATGCACGCAAACGGGAGGCCTTTGATAGCTTCGAGGACCTTGAGGAACGGATCGCCGGGCTGCACGATCCCAAGGGCGTCATCGCCGAGCGTATTCTTGAGGAGCTCCAGACGGAGGATCTCAAGTACCGAATCTTCGCCCGGCGCGAGGAGTAATTTCTCCATGCGTGATCCCGACGCGTTACGGTCGCGGGCTGGCGTCGCTGGTGATCCGAACCGTGACCAGCACTTTCTCGTTGACGACCGCGTCCTCGATCGACTCCCGAGGTACCTTGAGGACCTTGACGCGGACACCAGCCACATCCTCGAAATTGGCGCCGGGACGGGCGCCCTTACCGACCGCTTGCTCGCCGTTGCCGATCGCGTGACAGCCATTGAGCGGGATGCCACGCTCGTCCGGTTTCTCCGCGAGGAATTCGCCGATGCAATCGCTGCTGATCGGCTGACGGTCGTCCAGGGCGACGCGCTTGAGGTTGACCTGCCGGCGTTTACCGCCTCGGTGTCGAACCTTCCCTACGGCGTTTCGAGTGAAATCCTCTTTCGGTTGCTGCCGGCACATCGACCGATGGTTCTCACCGTACAATCGGAATTCGCCGACCGGATGGTTGCCGACCCTGGCACCTCCGAGTATGGCCGGCTCTCGGTGAGCGTCGGCCACTACGCCACCTGCGAGATTCTTGAACGGGTTCCTCGCGAGGCCTTCGACCCCCAGCCGGCCGTCGAGAGCGCCGTTGTTCGGACAGTCCCGCGCGAACCGGCCTACGTGATCGACGACACGGAATTCTTCCTCCGGTTCGTCAAGGCGCTGTTCACCCAGCGCCGCAAGACCGTTCGCAACGCCATCCGCAACACGGCACACATCTCTGGGATTGATGAGCCGGCGTCCGTCGTCGATGCTGCATCGGAGACCTTGCTTTCAAAACGCCCTGACGCTCTCGCGCCCGCTGAGTTCGCTGAGCTTGCCCGCCTCGCCCGCTCGATCGATGACTGACCTACGAGAGCGTCGCGGACTTACCGAGCAGGTCTATGGCCCGGCCGAGGACTCCTATCTCCTTGCCCAGACCGCCTGTGAATCCATTCAGTCGACAGATCTCGTGATCGACATCGGAACCGGATCGGGATTCGTTGCCGCGCAGATTGCCACCGAAACCGGCGCCCAGGTTGTCGGATCCGATATTAACCCCCACGCCTGTCGAGCCGCCCGCAACCGCGGCGTTGAGGTGGTCCGCGCTGACCTTCTGACCCCGTTTGCCAACGATGTGGCCGATGTCGTGGTGTGTAATCCGCCGTATCTTCCCGAGGAGCCGGCGGCTGCCTTCGACGACTGGATGGAAGTGGCTCTCTCGGGTGGACACTCAGGACGCGAACTCATCGACCGGTTCCTTCAGACGGTCTCTCGGGTGCTCCGGCCCGACGGGGTTGTGTTCCTGCTGGTTTCGACGCTGACTGGCATTGACGCGGTTGTCGATGAGGCGGCAGCGGCTGGGTTCTCCGTTGCCGCCGTTGCCGAGGAATCGTATCCCTACGAGACCTTGACCGTCCTCAAACTGTTCCGATAACTGCCGGCGCTCTGCATTTGATCGACGAATATAATTACCCATGTGCATATCCAAGAAGAAAATATTAAAGTCCGGTATCGTGTAGGGTCGTTACGATGACAGAATTTGTTGCGACGACACTCGGGTTGTTGCCGCTGCCTGACTGGGCCAAGCGGGACCTTGAGGATCTTAAGGGTCACCAGAAGCATGATCTCGTAGACGGCAACGAGAGCGAGGCGGTCCGTGCTGTCTACGCCGAGGCCCGCGAAGAACTCCTTGAGGCACAGGCAGACGCCGACATTGACGTTCTTGTTGAGGGACAACTGCGGTGGGACGACATGCTCGTGCACCCGCTTGCGGTTCACGACGCCGTCGAAACCCACGGCATCGTCCGATACTACGACAACAACAACTTCTATCGCGAACCGGTCGTCACCGGCGAGCTCACCTTCGACGGCGATATGGCGGCCGATCTTGAGACAGCGACCGAGTACACCGATGACCTCGGAGCGGTCATCCCGGGACCGTACACTCTTGCTGATCTTGCGACCGATGAGTACTACGGCGACGAAGATGCGTTTCTTGAGGCGCTGGCCGCCTTCCTCGCCGACGAAATCAAGGCTTTCCCCGATGTCGAGACCGTCCTCATTGCGGCCCCCTCACTGGCGACTGCGCCACCGGCAGCTCCAGAACGGGTCGCTGATGCCATTGATACGGTTGTCGATGCGACCGATGCCGAGACGATTCTTTATCCCTACTGGGACGCACTGGACGCTGAGACCTACGCGGCGGTCGCCGACAGCGATGTCGACACGCTTGGCTTCGATCTCGTCTCCGCGTGGGACCAACACGTCGAAAACGTCCAGTCCGGGCCCGCCCCAGAGCGGGTGGCCCTGGGGATCGTCGACGGCCAGAACACCCGGACAGAGTCCCCTGCAGAGATTCGTGAGACGGCCACGGACTTCTTTGAGGAGACCGGGATCGATCCCGCTGTCGCATACCTCATGCCCAACACGGGAACGTTCTATCTACCGACGAACCGCTTCGTAGACAAACTTGACGCGCTGGGTGCCACGAGCGCGCGCCCGGAGGCCACACAATGACTGCCGAGAAAGACCAGTTCCGTCCGGCGGACCATCCCAATGACCACTTCCTGATGACGACTGTCGTCGGGTCGTACCCCAAGCCCAAGTGGCACAACCGTGCCCGTGACCTCTATGAGGACCCCGACGCCGACTTCGACGAGGAGGCCTGGCAGGAAGCGAAAGACGACGCCGCCCGTCTGATCACCTCCGAGCACGAGCGTGCCGGTATCGATGTCGTCGTTGACGGGGAGATGCGCCGCAACGAGATGGTCGAGTTCTTCGCCCACCGCATTGACGGCTACGAGTTCAACGGCCCGGTCAAGGTCTGGGGGCACAATTACTTCAACAAGCCCTCGGTCGTTGACGAGGTAGCCTACGGTGATAGCTGGCTTGTTGATGAATACGAGTTCACCGCTTCTGTCGCCGACCGACCGGTCAAGGTCCCGATCACTGGCCCCTACACGCTCGCCTCGTGGAGCTTCAACGAGGTCTACGAGGACGAGGAGACGCTCGCGTACGAACTCGCCGATCTGGTCAACGAGGAGATCGAAAAGCTCGTTGACGCCGGAGCTCGGTACATCCAGATCGACGAACCGGCACTAGCGACCACGCCCGACGACCACGCTATCGTCAAGGCCTGTCTCGATCGAATCGTCGCCGGAATCGACGAGGATGTCCGGATCGGCCTGCACGTCTGTTATGGCGACTACTCGCGGATCTACCCCGAAATGCTTGAGTTCCCCGTTGATGAACTCGATCTCGAACTCGCCAACGGTGACTTCGAGCAGGTCGATGTCTTCAAGGATCCGACGTTCACCAAGGATCTCGCCTTCGGCGTGATCGACGCTCACGACGCCGAGGTTGAGTCCGTTGAGGAGGTCAAGGCGAATATCAAGAAGGGACTTGAGATTGTCCCACCGGAGCAACTCGTTGTCTCACCGGACTGTGGGCTGAAGCTACTGCCCCGTGAGGTAGCCTTCGAGAAGACCCAGACGCTTGCTACGGCCGCCCGCGAACTTGAGGCCGAACTTGATCGCGGGACGGTCGATCCGGTGTCGCTCCGAGCCGACTGAGACCTTTTTGACTCACCGGGGGCAACGGCTTCTCGGTCGTCGAGAGCTCCTGACTATCCGATAGAAAGTACTGCACGCTGGGCGGTTTACCTGTGTGCCGGTACGATGAGAAAGCGCCGTTGGCCGCTACTCGTAGAGCCAGGTCTCGTCGATCTGTTCCCAGTCGACGAGCTCATCCTCGTCAAAGAAAAGCGCGATTTCGCGCTCGTTCGCGCCCGGATCCTCGTGGTCGGATCCGTGGATAACGTTCCGACCGAGATCAAGACCAAAGTCGCCGCGGATCGTCCCCGGCGCAGCCTCGGCCGGATCGGTTGCGCCCATCATCCGGCGGACCTGTCGGGTGGCGTCTTGTCCCTCCCAGACCATCGCCATCACCGGTCCGGCGGTGATGAACGCAACGAGATCCTCAAAGAACGGCTTATCGGCGTGCTCGCCGTAATGCTCTTCCGCCAGTGCCTCATCAAGCTGCGTGAACTTCGCCCCGACGAGCTTCAGTCCGCGGTCCTCAAGCCGCGAAATGATCTCGCCCGTCAGTCCGCGCTGTACAGCGTCCGGCTTCACCATGACGAACGTCCGTTCAGTCATTCCTCGTCGTTGTCGTGAATCCACTCAAGGTCGCGCGGTTCGCGCCCCATGAAGTAGTTCTTCTCACACTTTGCGTCCTTGAAGTGCAACACTGTGCCGTCGTTTTTGACGTACATGATGCCCGTTCCGGGCTCGATTTCCTCGCCGCTGTAGTCGCAGGTGCGTGTCTCGACCATGGTTACTGTCCTCCGATGGCGTCCGCCTCGCGAGCCGTCTCGCGCAACTGGAGAATGTCGCCCTCACGGACCGGCCCGAGGACGTTTCGGGTGATGATGCGCCCCTGGTTTTCACCCTCGCGGATGCGGCACTTGACCTGCATGGCTTCGCCGTGCATGCCGGTCTTGCCGACAATCTCGATAACCTCCGCAGGGGTGGAGTCGGATGTGGATTCGTCTGCGCTCATGATCTTCGGGGGTTATCGCAGTTCCTCAATTTTGTCGGCGATCTCCTCAACGTCGCCGCTTGCGTCACCAGCGTCGGTGATCGCTGCGGCAGCACTGCCGACCTCAAGGCCGGCAGCCCGCCCAACCTCGTCTTGCGTGTCGACGAACACGTATGGCACGTCCTTCTCGTCGGCCAGCTCGGGGAGATGCATGACGATCTCCTCGGGCTGGACATCCTCGGCGATCACGATCAGTGCGGCAGTCCCGCGTTCGACTGCCTTGGTCGTCTCATTGGTTCCTTTCTTTACTCGGCCGGTGTCCCGGGCGATCTCAAGCGCCTCAAGCGCGTCGTCTTGAAGATCGGCTGGAACGTCGAAATCAACGTATACTGGCATTGTTGGTCACCTCCGGGCACCCGGGCTCAGACTCCCCCGCCAGTTACACCGACGACCGCAGACGTCGGTAGGGTCCCGTGTGGCTGGGAGCATCATCAACCCGGGCGCCGGGCGTATCATCTAATGACGATACTCGCCAATAAAAGCGCTTTCAAAGGCTCGCCCCCGTGTCATGGGCCACCACGGCCGAACGGAAGGTACTTCCACGGCGATAGCCAGCCGCACACATGGATGTCGCGGCGCTTGCGCGACACCTCATCACCGAGGCCGAATACACCGATCACCGCCGATTGCTCACCCTCGCAGGCGACCGCGATCGTGGATACGCCGTTGCCGATACAGCGCTCACCGCTGCCGACATTCCGCGCGCTGAGACGGTGTTGATCGGTCCCGATGACCGGCTTGACTGCGAGCGTCTCGCCGCCTCACAGACAGGAGACCTCCTCGGTCGAACCCAACAGGCGGTCGTCGTGGATGCCCATGCGACCGCCCGGCCGAACACCATCGGCAGAGCTGTCGGTGCTGTCGACGGCGGTGGTCTGCTCGTGATGCTTACCCCACCGCTGTCGCAGTGGCCGAACCAACGCGACCAATTTGACCAACGACTCGCCGTTCCCCCCTACGAGTCGTCGGATCTCACTGGCCACTTTCGCGAACGCCTTCGGAACACACTCCAGCGTCACCCCGGGGTCGCAATCGTTGATGTGGATGCCGATTGCATCCATGCTGACGGCCGCACCCATCCAGCGCCCCAGCGGGACCCAATTCGGACCGCCCCCTCGGTCCCCTCAGAACGGTCGTTCCCGGCGGCCGCCTACAAGCGGTGTCGGACGCCCGATCAGCGCGATGCACTCGCCACACTCGAAGCGCTTGAAACTGAGTCTGCTATCGTCGTGTTAGAATCCGACCGTGGCCGGGGCAAGTCGAGTGTGTGTGGACTCGCCGCCGGAGTTCTGGCCGAACGGGGCGAGTCCGTTTCTATTGTCGCCTCAAGCCCTCAAAACGTCACAGAGCTGTTTGACCGGGCCAAGGAGGTGTTGACCGACCGCGACGCCCTTGTCGCCCGCGAGGGGTCACCGCCGCGTCTCGATACGGATTCCGGTGGCGCGATCGTGTATCGCCCTCCGGGGGAGGCTGGGATGCTCGACGGTCCGACCATCGTCGATGAGGCCGCTTCGCTCCCCGTCCAGACGCTTGAGGCCGCTCTTGCGGCAGATTGCGTCGCTTTCGCAACGACAATCCACGGGTACGAGGGTGCTGGCCGGGGCTTCTCGGTGCGATTCATGGAGCGACTCGACCCGCTTGATCCGACTGTCGTTCGACTTGAAACCCCGATTCGATACGCTCCGGCGGACCCGATCGAACTCTGGGCGTTTGACGCCCTGCTGTTGAATGCTCGACCGGCTGTCGATCAGGTCGTTACCGATGGCGCGCCACAGTACCGCCGACTCACCCCCACTGACCTCATGGACGATGAAATCCTGCTCCGGGAGGTTTTCGGACTGCTGGTCTTAGCGCACTACCGCACCGAACCGGATGATCTTGCTCGACTGCTCGACGCCCCGAATCTCGCCGTGCGGGCCCTGACGGTTGACGGCCACGTGCTCGCGGTCGCTCTTTTGGCCCGCGAGGGAGGCCTGTCGGCGACGCGTCGGGCAGCTCTCTACGAGGGCGGTCGGATCCGGGGACACATGATCCCGGATGTCCTAACGAGTCAACTTCGCGATGAATTAGCCGCTGCACCGACAGGCGCTCGCGTACTCCGAATCGCTACCCATCCGGCGCGCCGCGACGAGGGGATCGGGTCGCGACTGCTCGCCGAGATTCGCGCGGAGGCACACGAGGGGATCCCCGAGTGGGCTGACCGGACCGACGCGATTGACTGGCTGGGTGTTGGCTTCGGTGCGACCCCCAGGCTGGTGCGGTTCTGGCGACAGAACGGCTTTTCGACCGTCCACTTTAGCACGACGCGTAACGAACGTAGCGGTGAACACTCGGCGGTGATGCTCGATCCTTTAACCGCTGCTGGTAACCGTCTCAGGCGCAAAGTGACCCGTCGGTTCGCCCGTCGGATCTCGGCGGTTGGTCCGGCGTCACTCACAGCGGTCGATACGGATGTGCTCCGGGCGGCTCTCCGAGGGATTGACCCAACGCCGCTGGCGCCGCCGACACTCACTGACTGGGAGTGGGAGGTCGTCGCTGGTGTCGCATTCGGTCCTGGACTGGTTGATGTCGCCCCTCGACCGTTTGCACAACTGGCGATTCGGTACTTTGCAGAGACGAATGCCCCTGTTGCCCAGGGCCCACCGGAGGGATGGAGCAATATCACCGGTACCGACGCCCTCAATGAAGAGGCCGAACGGGCGCTTGTCGGCCGACTCCTCCAGGGCCGTCCCTGGTCGAACGTCCGAAAGGATGGTGAGGGTGGCTCACCTAGCCATACCAAACGCATGCTCGGCAACGCCGTCGCCCCACTCGCCCGTCGATACGGCGGCTCAATCGTCGACCGTCTTGAGGTGCGATTCACCGATGAGTGATCTTCTGTTGCTTGTCGCTGTTGGCCTCCTGATTGCGGCCGTACCGGCAAGCGTCTCACCGGTCCTCCCAGGGACCGTATTGACCCTCCTTGGACTACTCGTTCACTGGCTCGGTGTTGGCACGATCAACAGCCCCGTTATGCTCTCGTTGATCGCCCTCGTGATTCTAGTAATGGCGCTTGATGCTGTTGCTGGCGTCGTTGCCGCCCGTGCCGGTGGCGCTTCGTGGTGGACCGGTGCGGCTGGTGCCGCCGTCGGAATGCTCCTTGTCGTTGTGATCGGGCCGATCGGACTTCTCGTTGGATTTGCTGTGACGGTTCTCGGCATCGAACTCGCCCGCGGCCGGTCAATCGAAGCGAGTCTCCGTGCGACCGGTTATACCATGGCGGCAACCCTCGGATCGAAGGTCGCCCAGGTCGCCTTTTCGCTGGTCGTCGCCGCCGTCGTGATCATCCTCTCGCTCGTGTGAGCCCTACTCAAGGACGACCAGCGGGTCGCCGGCATCAACGCTATCTCCTTCCGCGACGGGCACATCGCTCACCTCGCCGCCCACGTCGGCGACGATGTCGTTTTCCATTTTCATGGCTTCGAGTACACAGACCACATCACCGGCGGCAACCTCGTCGCCGGGTGCGACGCGCGTCTCAAGGATGGTCCCCTGCATGTCCGCCGTCACCGTCTCGCCGGAGCCGACTGCTGTCTCCTCTGTTGTTTCCGGTCGCTCAACGGTCTGTCCGCCGTCGTCATCGGCGGTGATCTGCGGGGCATCGTCGGTCTCAAGGGCCACCTCAAAGCGCTTGCCGTTGACCTCAACGGTGAACTCCCGGGTCACGCGTTCGGTGCTGTCGGCGGCCGCCTCGCTCGCCTCGCTCCCCCACTGCTGTTGGGCCTCAGCGATTCGTTCTGGATCAACCTCCTCGTCGAGATACTTCGTGGTGTGCGTTCCGGCGTTGAACGCCTCGTCGGTGAGCATGAGCCGGTGGAACGGGATGATTGTCGTGACTCCCTCAATGTCGTACTCCCGGAGCGCGCGTAGTCCCCGAGCGATGCACGTATCCCGATCCGGCGCCGAGACAATCAGCTTCGCAATCATCGAATCGTAGTCGGTCACGAGCTCGTCGCCCTGCCGGACGGCGTCATCGACGCGCACGCCGATCCCGCCCGGTGGATCGTACGTCTCAAGCGTTCCACCGGTCGCCGGAGCAAACTCCTCGGCGGCATTCTCGGCGTTGATCCGAAACTCCATTGCGTGCCCGTCGAGTTCGATCGCAGACTGGGGGAATGTCAGTTCCTCGCCCGCGGCAACCTTGAGTTGCCACTTGACAATGTCGATGCCGGTCAGCGCCTCGGTGACGGTGTGTTCGACCTGGATCCGGGTATTGACCTCAAGGAAATAGAACGCCTCGTCCTCAACGAGGAACTCGACGGTTCCGGCGTTCGTATAATCGGCCTCGGCGATACCCCGGCGGGCCGCCTCGCGGATCTCATCGCGCAGTGATGTCGAGAGTGCCGGTGAGGGTGCCTCTTCAATGACCTTCTGGTGGCGCCGTTGGAGCGAGCAGTCTCGCTCACCGAGGTGACGCACATTTCCATGCTGGTCGGCCAGCACCTGCACCTCGACGTGCCGTGGATTCTCGAGGTAGCGTTCGAGGTAGACCGTGTCGTTATCGAAGTACGCAGCCCCTTCGCGCTTGGCAGCGTCGAGTTGATCCTCAATCTCGTCTGGACCGCGGACGACCTTCATCCCTCGGCCGCCACCGCCTCCCTCGGCCTTGATTGCAACGGGATAGCCGTGTTCGTCGGCGAAGGCTTCGACTTCCGCGGCGCTCTCGACCGGATCGGTCGTCCCGGGGACGATCGGCACATCTGCCGCCTCCATCGCCTGTCGAGCACCGGTCTTCTCCCCGAGGGCCTCCATCGCGTCAGCGGAGGGGCCGATCCACGTGATCCCGTCGGCTTGTTGGACCTGCCGTGCGAAGTCGGCATTCTCCGCGAGAAATCCGTAGCCGGGGTGGATCGCGTCGGCGTCGGCCTTTCGCGCCGCCTCGATAACAGCGTCACCGTCAAGGTATGACTCGCTGGCGGTCGCCGGACCGATATTGTAGGCCTCGTCGGCATACCGGACGTGGCCGGCGTTCTTATCAGCCTCACTGTAGACGGCAACCGTTCCGACATTGAGTTCCTCACACGCCCGCATGACGCGGACCGCGATTTCGCCCCGATTGGCAACCAGTACCTTCCGGAACATTATCTACCTCAAGGATCGTCTTCCCCCTCACGTACCTTTTCCGGTTGTCCCCGACAGTGAGTGGGGCCCCTCGATGCCGAACCCCTACAGCCGATCCTGTCGTGCGGCGACCGTCCAGGCGTCCGTTGGCGCTTCCGCCGGCACGTGGCTGGCGGTGCCGCCACTGGCCTCGATCCGACCGACGAGCGTCCACGGTTCCTCGACCCGGCCATCATCGTCCGCGGTGGCAGCCGCGGCGGCCGCCCGGTCCTGTAGGTGCGCGCCGATGGCGGCCGCTATCGCGGCCGCCTCTTCGTTGGTCGCGCGCTCCGGAAGCGTGAGATGCTCCAGGGTCCCCCCTGGGTGTGATCCAGCGGTCGTATCTGTCGGCCGTGTCATAGTGGGATATTGCCGTGTTTCTTGTCGGGTGTCGACTCGCGCTTGGAGCGAAGCATCTCAAGATCGTCGATCAGCCGCGGTCGGGTCTCTTGGGGCTCGATCACGTCGTCGATGTAGCCCCGGTCGGCGGCGATATAGGGGTTGGCGAACTCGTCGCGATACTCGTCGATAAGTTCCTGCCGACGGGCCTCCGGGTCGTCTGCGGCGTCGAGTTCGTCGCTGTAGAGAATGTTCACCGCACCCTTCGGCCCCATCACCGCAATCTCCGCGGTCGGCCAGGCGTAGTTGATGTCCGCCCCGAGGAACTTCGAGGACATCACACAGTAGGCGCCGCCGTAGGCCTTCCGGGTGATGACTGACAACAGCGGGACGGTCGCCTCCGAGTAGGCGTATAGGAGCTTCGAGCCGTGTCGGATGATCCCGCGGTGTTCCTGATCAGTCCCCGGCATGTACCCAGGAACATCAACGAAGGTCACGATCGGCACGTTGAACGCGTCACAGGTTCGGACGAACCGTGAGGCCTTCGCGCTTGAGTCGACGGTGAGGGTGCCGGCATTCACGCGTGGTTGGTTGGCAACAATGCCGACCGCCCGCCCGTCGAGCCGCGCGAAGCCGGTGACGACCTCGCGGGCGAATTCGCCGGCCACCTCAAAGAAGGACCCCTCGTCGACCACCGACGCGATCACATCGGTCATATCGTAGGGCTTGCGCGGGGCGGCGGGGACGACATCCGCGAGCTGGTCGTCGCGCCGTTCGGGATCGTCCCAGGGGTCGACCCGCGGCGGATTCTCGACGTTGTTCTGTGGGAGATACGAGAGGAGTCGCCGGATCTGATCCAAGGCGGCCTCGTCGTCGGGAGCGGTGAACTGTGCGACCCCGGTTTTGGTGGCGTGGGTCATTGCGCCGCCGAGCTCTTCGTGGGTGACCTCCTCACCGGTGACCGTCTCGATCACGCCCGGCCCGGTGATGTACATGTGACTGGTCTCCTCAACCATGACGATGAAATCGGTCATCGCCGGCGAGTAGACCGCGCCACCGGCACAGGGCCCCATGATCGCCGAAATCTGTGGGACGACCCCGCTGGCGCGCTGGTTGCGCTGGAAGATCCGTGAGAAGGCTGCCAGCGCGTCGACGCCCTCTTGGATGCGAGCGCCGGCGGAGTCATTGAGCCCGACGATCGGCGCGCCGACCTCCATGGCCTTGTCCATGACCTTACAGATTTTGTCGGCGAACACCTCGCCGAGTGAGCCGCCGAAGACGGTAAAGTCGTGTGCAAAGACGAACACGGTGCGGCCGTTGACCTCACCGTAGCCCGTAACAACTCCGTCGGTCAGGAGCTGGCGCTCCTCCATGCCGAAGTTGTGCGAGCGGTGCGTCCGCAGTTGGTCGAACTCGTTGAAGGTTCCGTCGTCGAGGAAGTACTCGATTCGTTCGCGCGCGGTGAGCTTGCCGCGATCGTGCTGTGAGGCGATACGATCCTCGCCACCGCCTTTCCGGGCTTCCTCGCGTCGAGCCCGGAGTTCTTCGATACGATCGTCCATCGTCATGTGACGACCCTCCGGTTCGTCATTTCCCGAAAGGTACTCGACAGCGCCAAAAAACGTTCTGTTCCTATCCGCTGTCGGGTAGTAAGGATTTAATAGCTACCCCAAACGAACCTACGCGCATGAGTCGCGACATCACCCGACGTAGTGTCCTTGCAGGGATTGGTACCACTGGGGCGGTTGCGGTTGCTGGCTGTTCGAGTGGTGGCGGTGGCAACAGTGTAGACGCCCGCGTTGGCGTCCTTCAACCGACGACCGGCGATCTCGGGGACCTGGGGGCCCCGATTCAGGATGCGGGCGTACTGCCGGTCACACAACTCCAAAACGAGGGCGTTGAGTACACTCTTGAGTCCCGCAGGGAGGATACCGAGACGAATCCATCGGTCGGCGTTGACCGAGCGCAGGCGCTTGCGACGGCGGGGTATCCCTCGATCACGGGGGCGGCCTCCTCGGCGGTCACAATCCGCGTCGCCGAAGAGGTGCTGTTCCAACAGGAGGTGGTCGGGATCTCGCCGGCAAGTACGAGTCCCGCAATCACCGATCTCGACGGTGACTATCTTCTTCGAACGTGTCCGACCGACGCACTCCAGGGGGTGGCACTCGCAAACCTGGCCTACGAGGATCGTGGGCTTGAGTCGGTAGCAACCCTGTATCTCAACAACGACTACGGCCAGGGACTCAATGACGCCTTCGTCTCCAGCTTCCAGGAGGCCGGTGGGGAGGTGCTCGCCGAACAGTCCTTCCAGAAGCAACAGCCCTCCTACTCGTCGGTGCTCTCGGACGTGCTCTCCGATACGCCGGACGCGCTGCTCGTGATCGGCTATCCCGCCAGCGGAACCCAGATCTTCCGGAACTTCTACGAGCGCAACGACGCCCAGGACTACACCGTTTTGGTCACCGACGGACTCCAAGAGAACGGCCTGCCGAGCGATGTCGATAATTCGATGGAGAACGTTATTGGTACGGCCCCGGCAGCGACCGGGCCCGGTCGTGATACCTTCGATCAACTTTATCAGGATGAGTATGGAACCGAACCGGGCGTTTACAACGCCCAGGCATACGATGCGACGGCAGTTCACATTCTTGCCCAGCTCCGGGCCGGTGAACTCTCCGGGCCCGCGATCAGCGAAGAGATTCGCGCTGTGGCCAACCCCGGCGGCGAGGTCATCGGGCCCGGATCGCTGGCTGAGGGGCTCGAGATGGCCGCCAACGGTACTGAAATCCAGTATCAGGGGGCCTCAAGCAACGTGGAATTCGACGAGAACGGCGACCTCTCGGCGGCGGTCTTCAACGTCTTCGAATACAGCCGCGAGGGCTATGAGGTCACCGACCGGGTGAACCTGTAAGGGCGTTCTCCCGCTGATACTACGGCACGAACTCGTCACCCGCAGAGATGGAAAATCCGCTTGAGGGGCCGTCCGATGCCAATCGGGTCTATCCGCCGAGGAAGTCCTGTCTGACCTGCTCGTCGGCGAGGAGTGCGTCGCCCGCGTCCTCATAACGGTTCTGCCCCTGAACAAGGACGTAGCCGCGATCACACCGTCGGAGTGCCTCCTTCGCGTTCTGTTCGACCATTAAAATCGCTGTGCCGTCGTCGTTGATCCGGTCGATCCGGTCGAACATGTCCTCAACAAGGTCCGGAGCCAGTCCGGCAGAGGGCTCATCGAGCATCAACAGATCCGGATCAAGCATCAGGGCTCGCCCCATGGCGAGCATCTGCTGTTGGCCGCCGGACATCGTACCGGCTTTCTGGCCCTTGCGCTCAGCGAGAATCGGAAACCGGTCATAAACCAACTCAAGACGATTCTGAGGCACTTCGTCGAGAATGTACGCTCCCATCTCGAGGTTTTCCTTGACCGACAGCGACGCGAAGACGTTGTCCGATTGCGGGACGTATCCGATGCCCATCCGGATGATGTCCTCGGGTCGCCGATCGCTGATCTCCTCGCCGTCGAACGTGATCGACCCGCCCATGTAGGTCGTCAGCCCGAAGATTGTCTTCATCGCCGTCGACTTGCCGGCGCCGTTCGGCCCGACAATCGTGACGTACTCGCCGTCGTCAACGGTCAACGACACGTCCTCAAGAATCTGGAGGTCGCCGTAGCCCGCATCCAGGCCGGTAACATCAAGTAGCGCCATCAGACCTCGCCCCCCAGATACGCTTCGAGAACGGCCTCGTTCGACTGGATATCGGCTGCGCTACCACTCGCGAGGACGTCACCCTGGTGCATGACGATGATGTGATCGCAGTGATTCATGATGATGTCCATGTCGTGCTCGACGAGCAGGAAGGTGTAGCCTTGATCTTTGAGCTCGTGAATCCGATCGAGGAGTTTCTGTTCGAGCGATGGATTGACGCCCGCCATCGGCTCG
>Ga0207714_1000414_pt1 | contig 29875 bp, 33 predicted proteins | sample PonA232FremontCA_2_FD_187270 | JGI IMG/M metagenome (GOLD analysis project Ga0207714, IMG submission 187270) | Marine sediment microbial community from Fremont, CA, USA - Pond A23 Sediment 2 (SPAdes) | ecosystem: Environmental > Aquatic > Marine > Unclassified | place: USA: Fremont, California...
ATCCGCTGGGCGTCCTCGCCCAGAATGATCATGGGCTGGCCCTGCATCTGCTGCTGACTCATATCAAGCGAAAGTTTGTCTGTGGTTCTATATAAATGTGTGTGTTTCCCGCTGGAGTTACCGGCAGGGCTGACCGGAACTCTGGCGGGAAAATCCCCGGAGAAGCGTTGTCGTCCAGAAAACGTGTGACATCCTCTCACGCTGACCGTCTCAATTACGTACGTTTATATACCATTCTGCGCACAGTGAGAGAGGACAAGACCTATGCGGGAGACAGTCTTCGCCCAAGGTATGAGTGCGGACGCCCCCGAACTTGCATTCGACGAGCAGTCCCTGCTGCCGGTCGTCGCCCAGGACGGGGAGTCGGGTGACGTGCTGATGCTCGCCTACGCATCCAGCGAGGCCGTCGAACGGACCCGGGAGACCGGGCTGGCTCACTACTACTCCCGGAGCCGGGAGGAACTCTGGCAGAAAGGCGGGTCGAGCGGGCACGTCCAACACGTCGAGGAGATACGGGTCGACTGTGACGGCGACGCCTTGCTGTACATCGTCGAACAGGAGGGCGGTGCCTGCCACACCGGCTTCGAATCGTGTTTCTACCGCTCGATCGACGGCGAACAGGTGGGACGGAAGGTGTTCGATCCCGACGATGTCTACGAGTGATACCACCGCGGCTGATCTCGTCACGCAACTCGAACGCCAGGCCGAACAGCTCGATACAGCACGGGAGCGTGTCGAGGAGTTCGGAGAGTCAGATCTCCGGACGCTCGCCGATGCCTACCGCTCGTTCACCGAGATGCTCGACCGGTACCGGGACCAGGTGACCGGTGACGACGGGGACATCCAGACCATCGTCGAGTTTCAGAGCCGGATCGATGAGGTGATGCGGGGGATCCCGGAGGACGTCCTCCTGTACGAGACCTTCGAGGAGTGTGACGAGTACCTCCAGAAGAAGTGGTTCAGTGACAGCGACTTCGAACACGTCCACGACCAGCTCGAGCCGATCAGCGATCTGGTCCAGCGCGTCGATGACCTCGACGACACACGCGAACGGTACCGCCAGACACGCAAGGATATCTCCTACCGCTGCGAGGAGCTGTCCGCGGAGATCGATGACCTCGAACGGTTAGCTTCTCTCGCGGACGCGGATCTGGATGCCCCGACCGAACGCATCCGGGAGCCGATCGAAGCGTACAACGAGGCGGTGACGGAGGCGTTCGACGAGTTCCGGCGCAGTGCCTCCGCACGCGAACTGGTCACGTTTCTCGAACGGATGGAGTGGTATCCCCTCGTCGCGTTCGAGTCACCGCCGCCGGAGATCGTCGAGTACATCGAGCAGTATCCTCCGGGGACGGAACCGGTGCCGACACTGCTCGAATACGCCAGCTACTCCCGCTCGAAACTGGACCACTACGTCGATGATCCCGACCGGCTCAAACACGCGATCGACTACCACCGGGCGTATCTCGACAGACTCGACGCCGGGCCGCTCCGGATCGACTGGCCGCCGCCGCCGGCCGCCGAACTACGCTGGCTGTGCCGGGAACTGACCAGCGCCGTCAACCGGATCGAGCCGGCCGTCGTCGAGCACCTCCGCCGGGTCGCGTCGTTGCCCCGCGAGACCGAGTACGACCGGCTCAGAAACAGCGCGGTCGTCGCGGAGACACTCACCGAGTCGGAGCGACACCGACTCGAGACGGGCAGTGTCGAAACGGAACTCGAGACGGCGCGGGCCGAGTACGACCGGCTACAGACGGCCCTCGCCGAGTTTCCGGAACGCAGGCGATGAGGACCGAACCGCCGGCCGGAAGACGACCGCCTGGAGTGACGAAAGGCGTTTGTGGCTCCCTCCCCTCCGTTTCGTATGGCGAAGCAACCGTGTGACGGCTGCGGGCAGTCGGTCAACATCGGCGGTGGGATCGCCAACATCTGGACTATGGAGAGCAAACAGACCGAGGGAATGACCCTCGAACTGGCCGACGGGACGGAACACTTTCTCTGCTACGACTGCATGGACCGCCTCCCAGACGACCGGGAGGTCACTGCCGAGGACGTGGCTGCACTCCAGGAGTAGTCGTCGACGGAGACGGGACCGGCGCGGCTACCGGAACCGGAGCGCCGCAGCGAGGACTCCACCCGGTCGGAACTCGACCCCTTCCCCGAACAGCGACGCCGTTACCGGGTCCGGGAGCGCTTCTTCGCCGAGGACGGCGACGACCGCGTCACCGATCCGGATCTCCGCTGTCACACCCGCTGCTGCCATGGCCCGTGAGAGCGCTGGCGCCCGTTCGCGTTCGCTCCCGAACAGCGACGCCGCCGCTGTGAGCGAGGGGATCTGGACGCGGAGCCGATCCGTCGGCGCGCTCACCGCGAGTTTCGTCCCGTCGACGGTGAGGCTCAGGTTCGCCTCGACGGCGAGTGCGGGGCTATCGTTCGCTGCCGCTTCGAGGACAGCGAGCACCTCGCTGCCGGTCGGCACAGTTACTCACTCTCTTCGGTCGTGATACGAACAGTCCCGTCGACCCGCCAGGTGGCATGATCCGCGTCCGCACCCACCTTGCTCGGCACCTCGACTTCCATGTCTTCGAACTCGTAGGTTATCTCCGCGCCGCGTCCGGTGAGTCGGTCGTAGAGGCTGATCGCGAGATCTGGCCAGGTTGTCGTCTCTTCGATCTCTGGTTCTGCTTCGCTCATACCCCACTGTACGGACGAGTGAAACTTATAACTATCTCCGACGCCGCCGGAACCACTAAGCTGACAGCCGCACAATATGAGCGTATGACCCAGCGGATCGAGAGCGGGACCTGCCCCGTTTCGGGCGCTGACCGGCCGCTGCAGTTGCGCGGTTCGACGGAGACGATGAGTGGCTACGTGATCGATGTCTACGAGTGTCTCGTTTCTTCTGGCCGGCAAGCAGCGTCCCCACGACCGCCGGTTACTGCTCCATCGGTTGCTGACACTCCGGACACTCCCGCGTCCGGTTCATGAACCACTCGACGACAGGCAACTGTCTGTAGTCGTCCCGACAGACGTAGGCCCCACAGTTGACACACGTTACCTCCCAGTGTTCCCACGAGCTGTGCGTGATCTCACAGTCCGACACAGCACAGGTATCCGCTGTTTTCTGCATAATTAATAACTCTGGTAAAGGAGTATAAAGTTTTTGGTCAAAAGCAATATTATTCGGAGAGACGCTATGTAGATATAACTCTATCACCGGGAATTGGCTGAGAACCAGCAATTATAATCTTCTAGGAACGATCTGACAGACTGCATCCGCCGGGCTCTCCGTTTTCACAGCCGCTCGGACAGAAGAGCCAGGGAGGGGATTGTGAACCGTCGGAAGACGGTCCTCCTCGTTCGCTTGGCTCACTCCGGGGCTGCGACTTCCGGGGTTCAAATCCCGCCGGGCTCTCCGTTTTCACAGCCGCTCGGACAGAAGAGCCAGGGAGGGGATTTGAACCCCTGAACTCCCGATTACAAGTCGGGTGCTTGGACCACCCAAGCTCCCCTGGCGCAGGTCGTACTTGCAGATGCCCCTTTGAGTGTGTATCGTTTTCGGTTCATACTGGTGGCTATGAGAAATCACTTTTCCATCTCGATCCGGTGTCTGTCGTAGCCGTGCCGTCGATAGAAGCGCCGAGCGGCCTCGTTGGCGGCCATCACGCCGAGTGAGATGACGTCCGCCCCCCTGTCGGAGAGTTCGGTTTCCGCGGCAGCGAGCAACGCGGAGCCGATGCCCTCGTTGCGACGCTCCGGTTTCACGTAGAGGTTCTCCACCAGTCCACGGGTGAGGTCTTGCTCGAACTCCCCGCGCTCGATCGTGAACATGACGAACCCACAGAGTGAGGGGTGTTCCGCGACGAGCAGCCGATCACCGGCGAGATGCCGGAGCAGCGACTCGCGTATCTGTGGCCGGTTGGGCTCGGCACGGACGTGCGAGCCGTACTGGCGCTGTCCTGCAGCCAGATCCAGCCAGAGGTCGACGAGGTCGTCGACGGCGCCGGTCTCGGGGTAGCTGATTTCGAGCGTTCCCATACCGCTACATATCCCGGCAGTCGGCACAGAGGAGCTGGCCGTTGAACGAGGCCAGATCGCGGGCGAGTGAGCCACAGACCTCGCAGATCCCCTGATCGTCGAACCCCTCCTCACCACCCTGGGTGGCCGCGACAGCACCGGCCTCGGCCTGGGGCTGGACTCTCCCCTGGTCGTCCGCGATCGTCGGCTGTTCGGGATAGTTCTGCCCCGCCAGCAGGTCCTCCTCGGTCACCACTCCGAGCGGTTCGGTCCCGTCGGTGACGATCAACCGCCGCGCTGGCTGTGCGGAGAGCCGGTCCGATGCCGTCGACACGGTTTCTTCGGGCGGTACTGTCGGGACGTGTTCAGTCATCGCGTCGCCGACTGTCGCCTCGGCCGGCGACTGATCGCCGACGAGCAGTTCCAAGACGTCCCGTTCGGTCAACACCCCCACGTGCTCGCTCCCGCGTAACACCACTGCTGTTTCCTTGTCCTCCGCGAGCAGCAACTCGACCGTTTCGACGAGCCCGTCTGACTCGCTGACACCCACGTACTCCCTGTCCATGAGCTGTCGGACGTTCACCTCGGCGTTCATATGCCAGTATTTGACACACGCAGTCAAAAAGCTATCTGCGGCAGGTTTTTAGTTGCCAGTGCCGTAGAACACGGCGATCCGTCGCGCCTGTAGGCGGTCTGATACTGGTCGCATACAGGCATAGTATACCGGTAGACAGAAGCATTGATACAAACGAGACGGGCACAGTCCGCTCGAGTTATCAAACGCCCTGTCCACCTGCATAACCTGCTCACAATCCTCGAAAGTACCTAAAAGAAGATATCGAGGAAGCTCGCGATGGCGAACACTCCGGCAACGATACCGAGGACGAACAGCGCGGCCCCCCAGATGAACGTCCCGTCGACAAGCAGTTCGGCCACCATCAGCACGACGCCGGCCACGAGCAACAGGCCCGCGACGAGCAACTGGAAGCCTCCCTCTACGAGTTCGCCCAAATCGAGTTCGAACACGTCGAGTATTTCGTCCATACGCGAAGGCTGTACAGCCAGTAATAAAAACCCGGTGCTAATACTGGTGGCTATAAATTCGTAAAGATATTCGACCCCCCGTAGGGTCGAAATTCTTCTGCTTTCTGTAGCCACCAGTATAAGATGGTGTCCACTTTCGGCACCCTGCTGGTTCGTAGGTAACGGTATGCTCTGTCGTGCGCAGAAAACCCGATATACCGGCGGACAGAACGTTTGATAACTCAAGCGGACCGTGCCTGTCTCGTTTGTATCACGGCTTCTGTCCATCGGTATAACCACTGTGAGCCGTCACGCCTGGCTGTCACAGACCGCGCGCCGGGACCGGGCTGTTCCGTCTGCTCGGTACCGGCGGTTTTTACCCCTCCGACCAGTACCCAGACGTGTGTCCGAACGGACAGACGAGACGGCTGCCGAAGCCGAGGACTCGACTGCGTCCCGGGAGGCCAGGCAGGAGGATGGGGTCGCGGAGCGGTTTCTCGAACTGGAAGCCGAGCTGACCGACACGACCGGCGCCACGCCACCATCGGGGACAGTCCGCCGCGGCCAGATCGTCGACGCCTACCGCGTCCCGACAGCGGAGATTCCCGACGAGTACCCGGTCGACATCGGCGATGGGGAGGCGCTGGTGGTGGTCGTGGATCTCAAAGAGCGCGGGGAGGTACAGACCTACCTCCGGTGGCCGGGGGACGGCGCCCCGGACGGTGCGTCGGGACTCGGCCGGCTGCTCGACAGCCTCGGGGTCGCGCCCGAACAGCTCGCTTCGCTGTACGGCCGGCGGGTACTCGTCGAGGTCGTCGACGGCTTCTACACGCTCTACGTGCCGTCTGAACCACCGCGTGGCGAGAGTCGGCGGAGGGGTATCGTCGCCGGCTGTGGTGGGAGTCTCCTGGCGCTTTTCGGTGCCGTGTTCGCGAGCGGCACGCTCTCGGTCGGACTGCTTGTCATGTTCTTATTTCTGACACTCGTTTTCCTCCCCTACGAAACCTACCGGGACAGCTGGTACCTCCGGACCCACAGCGACTGGGACGGCGGACCGCTGTTCTGGACGGCGCTTGCGGTCGTGCCACTGGTCAACGTCGTTTCGACCGCGCTGTATCTCTCCAGCCGTCGGACGGCGACCCTGTTGCGCGACCAGTAGCGACCGGGTACCGGTCACCCCTCGGCGAGTACTCGCCGTGCGTCCGGCACGATCGCCGGCTCGGCGAGCCGGAGTTTCCCCAGCAGCGAGTCGTACTCCACGACCCCCGTCGCGGTCAGTTTCGGCAGGTGGCGGTCGAAGATCTCCTGCCGGAGCTGTTGCCGTTCGAGTTCGTCGACGGCCCCGGGCTCGGTCCCCCATTCGGCGGCTGCCAACTCCGCGGCGAGGTCGACGACGGCCGCTTCCCCCCCTTCCGCGAGTGTCACCAGGAGGCGACACCGACGTCGCGACGAGAGCAACTCTGCACACACCTCTGCAGGGAGTTCGAGCCGGTCTGTCGGTGTGTCGATCTGGCTCATACTACACCTACAACACCGGTCCTCAAGTATGTTGTGTGCTCACACTCGCCGACCGACCGGTACCCCGGAACAGCCGCGGCTCATACTGGTGGCTGTCCATTCGTACAGATATGCGCCGCCAGTATCAGGCGTGTTCGAGCCGGTACGGCCAGTAATCTGCCTCCCGGAGTGCTTCGCCCACTACCCTGTGGAACTCGGGGAACGATTCGAACCGTTCGTCGTCGTCGATCCCCTCGAAGATCTCCGCGACGCTCACGACGCGTTCGTAGTCGATCCGAACGGGGTGATCACCGTACTGTTCGACGTACTCGCCGGCGGTAAACGGGAAATCCTCGCTTTCGTCGATCTTCTTTGCCAGCACTGCGTGGCCGTAGTTTCGCCGCCCCTCGCTTCCCTTCTCGCCGTCGGGATCGTGTGGCCAGTCCATAGCTATGTGTTTGCGGACCGACTCAAAAGCGTTTCTCCCTGCGGTCACGGTCCCGCGACTCGACACCGTCGTTTCTCGACGCGACACAGTACCAGACTGTTAAGACAACTGAATACAAACGGAGATACGATGCGAAATATGGTATCACAGTTGAGTGGCCGGATCCGGTCGAACAGTGGGCTGCTCGGCTCGAAACGGGTGCAGATCGCGCTGTTACTGGCTTTTGTCGTGCTCGCGGCGGGCTGTTCGGGCGGTGGCGGGGGAGGCGGCGATGGGGCGGTCGACTCCGTTCCTGCCGACGTGAACGGGGTGGTGTATCTCGATGGGTCGATCGCGACTGACCGGGCGACGACGGAGCTGATGAACGGGCTCATCGAGATGAGCGACCAGCAGATGGCTCCCGACGATCCGAGTAACTGGGACGAGGTCCTCGAAGAGGCAGAGAGCGAGAGTGATATTTCTATCGAGGACTTCGACAGTGCAACCCTCTTTTTCAGAGGGGGCACTGACATCGATACCGGTGACGTCGGTGAGGAGTACGCCGGGATGATCGTCGAGAGCGACTGGGCGTGGGAAGACATCGTCGCGGCTGCGGACGGCGATATGGACGATGTCGAAGAGCAGACCTACAACGGCGTCACGGTCTACGTCGACAGCGCCGAAGGCAATGAGGGGTGGGTCGCCGACTTCGGTGACGGCAGCTTCGCGTTCGGGACCGAGAACGCCGTCAAGGACGTCATCGACACCCGCGAAGGTGATGCCGACTCCTTCGGTGGGGATCTCAGAGACGCCTACGACAGCGCGGGTGACGGGTTGATGAAGGTGGCGGTGGATCTCTCCGAGGAGTCGATCGGAGCGAACGACCCGACGACTCCCGAGGTGAGTGTGATGACGATGTCCTACAGCAGTTCGGGAAGCGAGATGCAGTTCAGCGCGCAGATGACCGTCCCCTCCGAGGAAGACGCCGAGGAGTTCGCCAACACCCTCAGCTTCGGGCTCAACGCCGTGACACAGGAAGATCCGGAGCTGTCGGCGCTGGCAGAGAATCTGGAGATCGACAACGACGGGAACCGGATCACGATGGATTACAGTATCACGACCGACGAACTCCTCGACCAGCTCGAGGATCTCGACAGCGGCATGGCTCCCGTCGACGTCCCTGCCCAGCAGTCGGTCGTGGCGGGTTAGGACTGGACCGACACCGCGGACAGGTGTGTACGGCCCGGTGTCGCCTCTCATAGTGGTTATTGCGAGTCTTTACCGCTACGGTGCAACTGGATACCGGTTACACGGCGTGACACACCGATATATGTGACGTGGTCACGAAAATTACCGCAACAAACACTATCAGCCCGTGTCGACACCGTTGTTAGAACGTGACCACGAAAATAACCGCAATAACCACTATCAGGACAGCTATAGTAAGATTCTTGGGCCGGTAGACTGACACATCAGTAGACAATGACACCTGTACCAGGTGCTGCTTCTCGTATTTTTTCACGTACTCTCGGCTCGAAACGGGGACAGATCGAACGGACCGACCCTCGCAACCCATCCACGACAGCGCAGTCAGCGATCGCCGGGTAACGGAGTGTCATGTCACTGGGATCGCTTCTGGAAAAGGAACTCCACTGGAGTACGCGCAACGTCCTCATCCTGGTCTTTCTGCTCCTGTTGTTGCCTGCCTTTTTTGCTGGGACGAGCGCGCTGTTCCAGGACGCAGTGCCGCGGTCGGTCCCAGTCGCCGTCGTCGCCGAGGACGACACCGTTACCGACTCGGATATCGGGATCGTCGAGGGGGGACTGACGCTGTTCACGGAGCCCCACCGGGCCGACAGCAGAGCCCAGGCTGACAAACTGCTCGAACGGGAGTCGGTGTACGCGATCGTCCAGGTTCCCGGGAACCTCACGACGGCGGGGGAATCCGCGGAGTTCGAGCTGGTCGTCGACGGGAGTGTCGTACCCTTTCTCTCCTCCTCGCAGGTGATCGCGAGCCTCGTCGAGGTCGAGATGGACCGCCTGCTCGCGGCCGACATCTCCGTCGAGCGGGAGGTCGTCGGCGAGGAAAAACAGCTCCCGGAGTATCTGTACCCGACCTTCCTGATGGTCCTCGTGATCTTTTTCGCGTTCACGTACGTCCCGTACAACGTTAAAAACGAGTCCGTGGTCCTGGACCGGATCCGGGTCGAATCCTCGCTGGAGGCGCTCGTCGCCGCGAAACTGGTCTTTTTTACCTTCCTGATCTGTTTCCCGATCGTCGTCTTCCACGCCGGGGCGGTGTACTACGACTACGGGGTCGCGTCGCTCGCTCCGGGGGCGGTTCTCGCCCTGTTGCTCACCTTTGCCCTGCTTGCCTCGGTGAGCACGACGATCATGATCCTCTCGCGGTTCAGCGGTGTCGGCCTGTTCGTCAACGTGACGCTCATGCTGGGGCTCCTCGCACTCTCCGCGCTCGCGTTCCCGATCGGCTTTTTCTCGACGCTCCGGACGACCATCGCACAGGCGCTGCCGACCTACTACACGATGGTGATCACCCGAAGTATGATGCTCAAAGGCTCCGAAATAACTACGTTCACCGAGTGGTACGCCGCGATCGTGGGGTTGCTCCTCGTCGCTGCCCTCGCGCTCAAGCTGTCGATCGTCCACTACCGGAGGCGAAGCTGATGACAATCGAACTGGACACCGTGAGCAAGGAGTACGGGCCCGTCGTCGCCGTCGACGGCATCTCGCTGTCGGTCGGCGGCGGAGAGTTCCACTGCCTGCTCGGCCCGAACGGCTCGGGGAAATCGACGCTGTTCCGACTGATCCTCGGGCTGACCCGTCCCTCCGGCGGATCCATCTCCGTTCCGCCGGTCGTCGTCGGCTGTGGCTTCCAGCGGCCGAACTTCTACCCGACACTGACCGTCAGGGAGAACATCAACGTCTTCGCCGGCGTCGTCGGCGCGACGGACTGGGAGTGGAACAACCACGTCGTCGAGGAGTTGCGGCTGCGACGCGCCCTCGACCGCAACGCCGGAGATCTCTCGGGGGGGTTCGCCCGGAAACTGGATCTCGCGCTCGCGTTGATCAAGAAGCCGGCGATCCTGTTGCTCGACGAACCGCTGGGGGCGCTCGACGACGTCTCGGCGGCGCGGTTTCTCGAATTCCTCGACGGCTACGTCGACCGCGGCAACACCGTGGTGGTCTCGACACACCAGGTGACCGCCTTCGAGCCGTACGTCGACCGGGTGACTGTGCTCCACCAGGGCCGGGTCGTCTTCGACCGGGCCAGCGAGGAGATCGACCTCGACAGTGAGCAGTCACTCCAGGCGTACTACGTCGAACGCGTGCTCGAACGCGAGGGTGTCTCGCCGGAGAACCGACCGCCAGTCGAGTAGCTCCGCTCAATCACGCGGTTCGATCTTGCCGGCGAAGCTCTGGAAGGTGATCGTCTCCTCGGGGATGTAGAACGTGTTCGCACAGAATTCGTAGACGTTGTCAGGCGTTTCGCCGTCCCAGAGCAGATAGGCGAAATCACCCCGGACGATCTTGTCGTTCAGTTCGATGGTCGCCTCTTCGTGGGCGAAGTCGTCACAGAGATCGGTAAACAGTCGCTTGATCCCCCCGAGACCACAGAAGACCCCCATGTTCGTGACGACGACCGACTCCTCACTGTAGTCGAGCATGACCTCTTCGGGGTCCCGACCGGCAAATGCTTCGAGATGATGGTCGAGCACCGTCCTGGTGGCGTTCATTGTTCTCTCCTCAGGAGAACTTACAACGAGCGGTCATATAGTCGTTTAGGGACAGAGTGTCACAGTGATATCCACCGTCGCGAACAGCCCCGAAAGCGCAGGTCGAGAGAGAGAAAGTCACCGCCCGTGGCGGTACCTACCGCGACCTGCCGAGTTCCGCGGCGATCCGCTGTGCGCCGACCGTCGCGGCCAGATCCGGCCGGTCCGGGGCGAGGGCAGTGATCTCCCGGCCCAGTTCGTCGCTCGCGCGTTCCTCGAACGCCTCGACGATCCCCGGGAGACAGGCCATCCCGCCGGTGAGCACGACCGGTTTGTCGAGCGCGAGCTGGTAGGCGCGCATGTGTTTGTTCGCGAGCTGTGAGAGAAAGCGGTTCGCGAAATCGTCGACGACGTCGTCGAGGTAGGCATCGAGCGCGTCCATCACCGACCGCTCGATAGTGAACTCGTGGGTGCCGCCGCCGGGCTGCTGGATGATATCGGTAAAGGGCGTGAACTCCTCGAAGTTGCCGTGTTCCTCCTTGTACTCCCGTGCCGTGTTCGTGTCGATGTTCACCCGGCCCTGGGTTTCCTCCTCGACCAGGTTCGCGATGGCACGGTCGACCTCGTTGCCGGTCACTGCGCCGGTCGTGAAGGGGACGAGCTGTTCGCCACGGCGGTAGGCCGAGATCTCCAGGTTCGTCGACCCCATGTTCACCGCGACGAAGATCTCTTCGAGTGCCTCCAGCCCCTCACCCACCGCCGGGATGGAGCCACACAGCGATTCGGGGTAGCTCTCGACGAGCTGGCCGCCGATCGAACTCCCCTCGATGACGTCCGCGAGGTTGTCGAGCCCCTCCGGGTTGTCGATGGTCGGTGTGGCGTAGACGACAGCGCTCTGCTCGGGGATGTCGTGTGCGTCGACCACGGCCTCGAAAAACTGCGCCGCCAGCTCTGTCTGGTCACCCTCCGGTAACCCCGAGCGGAGCATGAACTCCACCTTGTCCGGGTACTCGATCGCCGCGTCTTCACCGTACAGGAACTGTTCCTCGCCGGTCAGTGGATCCTCGTACCGCGCGAGACAGGTCAGCGTCCGGCTGGTCTGCAGCCCCGATCCGTGCTCCGACGGGTGGGCGATCACTGTCCGGGTACTCCCGAGGTTGACACCGACCGGGAAACTGTTGCCGTCGCCGCCCGTTCCCGCTGCCGAAACCTCTTCCATCTCCGCATCGACTGTCGGACTCATTGGGGCCAGCTACGCGAAGCGATCTTATATACGTTCGTCAGACAGTATCATTCCTGAAAATAATGGGGCGGGACGGCTACCGCAGAAATGATAGTTGGTGAACATGTCCGTGCGGATCGGCGACCTGCCGGGCCGGAAACTGTCAGTTCATCGAGGCCAGTTTCGCGATGTAGACGAGACTCAGGAGGTGGTCGTCGACGTCCAGTTCGTTCGGGTCGCTGGCGGCTTGTTCGTCGAGTCCGAGCATGTACTCTTTCAGTTCGGATTCACACTCCCCGGTGATCCAGCCGACGGACTCGTAGTAGGCGATGGCCTCGCGTGCGCCCTGGTGGCCGGCGTGCAAAAGGAGAAACTCCAGCCACTCGAAGATGAGGTGCTCGCCGCTGTTTTCCTCGGGCAGCGCCTCGAGGTACGGCTTTTCGGCGTCGCCACCCGCCTCGAGCGGTAGCAGTTCGCGGTAGAGTCCGGCACGGAACGAGTCCGGGCTGCCCGTGCTCTCCGCGCGCATCGAGTCCAGACCGAGATCCGGTTCCTCGGTCTCCCCCGCGGGTTTTGGACTCTCCCGTTCCCGGGCCATCTTCCGGAGTTCGTCGAGGTCGTAATCGCTCGGGTTCATGCTCATAACTAGTCTGATATACCTGCTACTATCTGATAAATGTTGGCGTCGCATCAGACGGGCGTCTGACGGCCGCATTCGGCCGATATTCCGGCCTCCGTCCGTCGCTTTTTGTTTGTGATAATGGAGAGCGGGTTTTTATTACGACGCGGGACATCGGTCACGGTACGTGGCGATGACACGCGATTCCGGTCCGACGAAGGTGTGTGTGACGAACGCGAAAGGCGGGACTGGCAAGACGACCGTCGCGATCAACATCGCAGGGGCGCTCAACGAGCGCGGCAACGACGTACTGTTCGTCGACGTCGATCCACAGGGGAACGCGACGGAGGGGCTGGGGATGCTCGACGCGTACGACGCCGCTCCACCCTCGATTTTCGACGTGTTGACCGACAGCGGGAAGCGGCCGGTCGTGAACGACCTGATCGTCGAACACGAGGAGATGGATCTGCTCCCCTCGAATCTGGATCTGCTCCACGCCGAACAGGAGCTGACGATCGCACACCTGATGGCGCGGCTCAAGGAGACGGGCGGGCAGCAGGCCGGCCTCGACGCGCTCGCTTCGCTCGCGATCAACGTCTCCCCCGAGGACGTCTCGGGTGGGCACGCACTCGACACACTCGCGGCGGCGTTCGACGCGCTCGACCGGGAGTACGACTACATCATCGTCGACTCGCCGCCGTTTTACGGTCGGCTCACCGAGTCGAGTATCTTCGCGACGGGGAACATCATCGTGCCGGCGCTGACGGAGGCGAGTTCCGAGCGGGCCATCGAGTTGCTGATCGACCAGACCGCAGCACTCGAGGACCTCCTCGGGATCCAGATCAACACCGTGGGTGCCGTCGCCAACCGTGTCGAGCAGACCAACGAAGACCGGACGATGATCGCGTGGCTGAACGAGGTGTTCGCCGACCATCCGGTCTGGGAGGTCCGCAAGCGCGTCTCGCTCCAGCGAGCCTTCTCGGCCGGGACGTCCGTTTTCGCGTACGACCGGGCGGTCGACATGGAGTCGGTCTTCCTGGAGATCGCGGACGAACTCGAGCGGGCGTTCGACCACGCCGAGGTGAAAGCATGACTGATAACGAGCGTATGGATCGCGCAAAGCGTATCCGTGAGATGCGGGAGGGTGACCGATCGGACGAAACACCGTCGGACGAGACAGGCGAGGAGAGTGCCGACGGCGGTCCGGAGAAACAGACGATGGAGGATATCGTGGAGGCTACCGCGGACGATACCGAGTGGGAGAGTACTGCCACGGGCAGCACGGAGGAACGTTCGATGACAGACGAGAGTCAGAATACGACCGGTGCAGACGTTGCCGCCACCGACGACACGGGTAACGGTACAGCGAGCGTGGAGGGCGACGACGGGGTCAAAGCGCCGCTGCCACAGATGGACGAACTGGAGGAAGCGCTCGAAGGTTCGGAGACGACGGCCGAACCCGAAACCGTCTCTGCCGGGGTCACAGCCGGCGAAGGCGAGGCGTCGACGGAGGGCCAGGCGGGCGGCGACGACGAGACAGCCGCGGAGACGACGACAGAGGAGGAGACGCGGGTCCTCGAGTTCACACTCGACGACGAGCACTACTGCCTGGATATCGAGTACATCGAGGAAATCGTCAAACACGAGAACATCACGCGGGTGCCGAACACGCCCGAACACGTCGAGGGTGTCGTCGACCTGCGCGGCCAGATCACGACGATCCTCAACCCGAAAGTGACCATCGGCAAGGAAAATAAAGAAGCCGGCGAGTTGATCGTCGTCTTCGACGCCGAGGCTTTCGAGGATCAGGGCTACATTGGCTGGGTCGTCGACGACGTCAGACAGGTGTCGCCGATCGTCGAGAGCGAGGTGAACGATCCGCCGATGTCCGAGGAGTACATAAACGGCGTCATCGACCGCGAGGACGACGACGAGTTCGTTATCTGGACGAGTCCCGACCTGGCCTTCGACGAGGACGACTGATACTGTTGGCGGACACTGGAGCAGTTCGATCCCCCGCGAGTAGCATTCTCGCTGTCAACGAGCGCGGCAAAGCATACCCGGACCACGCTCCTTTTGTCGGGGAGAGTCGGATAAGAGGTAATGGCAAACGCCTCCGGGGGTCGCACGAACGTGCCACAGCACTTCGAGTTCGACCACCGCCCGAGAACCGATCAGTCCTTCGAGAACGCACTCGAGAAGGCACGGGACGGGACACGCCTCACGGTCGACGACGGGATCGAACTCCTCACCACGGGTACCGACACCCCGGGGATCGACCGCGAACGGAAAGAGCGGGTGCTGGAGGTGGCCGACCGGCGCCGCGCCGAGGTCGTCGGCGAGGAGGTCACCTTCGTCGCCAACCTCAACAACAACGTCACGACGGCGTGTAACACCGGCTGTCTGTTCTGCAACTTCAAAGACCGGTCCGAGCAGTTCCTCGAGGAAAACGACCAGGACCACGCCGGTTTCACGAAAACGCCCGAACAGTCCCGTGATATCGTCGAGCAGGCGCTCGATACGGGCATCTACGAGGTGACCTCCGTCAGCGGGCTCCACCCGGCGTTCGCGCTCGATACCGACCACCGGGAACTGCTCGAAGCCGACGACAGCAGAGATCTCAACTACAGATCCCCCGGGAAGTACGAGACCGATCCCGGCACGTACCGCGAGCAGGTCACGGCGATGAACGTCGGTGGCGTCCACGTCCACTCGATGACCCCCGAGGAGGCCTACCACGCACAGCGGGGCGCGCCGTGGGGGTACGAGGAGGTGTACCGCCGACTCCGGAGCGCCGGACTGAACAGCGTTCCCGGCACCGCCGCGGAGATCCTCGTCGACGAGGTCCGCGAGGTGATCTGTCCCGCCAAGATCACCAGCGGCGAGTGGCTCGAGGCGATGGAAGCCGCCGCCGCCGCGGGGCTCGACACCACCGCGACGATCATGTACGGCCACGTCGAGAACGAGGCCCACCGGATCCAGCATCTGGAGAAGATCCGCCAGTTGCAGGACCGGACCGGTGTCATCACCGAGTTCGTCCCACTCTCCTTTGTCCACGCGAACACGCCGCTGTACGAACGCGGGATGGTCGACGGCGGCGCGACGACCGACGAGGACGAACTGATGATCGCCCTCTCGCGACTCTACCTCGACAACATCGAGCATATCCAGTCATCGTGGGTGAAATACGGCGACGAACAGGGGCTGAAGATGCTCACCTGCGGCGCCGACGACTTCATGGGGACGATCCTCTCCGAGGAGATCACCAGGCGTGCGGGTGGCTCCTTCGGCGAACGCCGCTCGTTCGCGGAGTACGTCGAGATGATCCGTGCCATCGGCCGGGTGCCCGTCGAACGCTCGACTGACTACGAGAAACGCCGCCGGATCGATCCCACGAACCCGCCTTTCGGCCCCGAACTCGGCCCGCGGGCCGACGGGACGCCGCTCGTCGAGCGCTGAGCCAGCACGACCGGCATCTCGTCGAACCGACACTCTCATGAGGGTCGGCTGTTGCTACCCGGATATGCTTCCGGATCGGATCAAAACCGACCGACCGCTCCCCGGCCCTGGTCCCATCGCGCACGCCCTCGAGATGAACGCCGACGGCCCGGCCGAGGTCACCAGACTCCACCGCATCTTCTACCCCGTGTTCCGCGTCGAATACCGCTACGAGGTCGACTCGAGTGTCCCCTTCTCGGGGGAGACGAAAACCGCCGTCGCCGTTTTCGACGGCCTGTGGGCACACAACCACGCGCCGCTCCAGCAGTACGCCGACAGCCTGGCGGATCCGACCTACGCCGCGCTCGATCCGTACGATTTCGGCCAGGATTCGGACGGGCTCGGCCGCACGGTGCTTTTCGACTTCCAGGTGGCGAGCACCCAGCCCGAGCGGCTGCTCACCGATCGGATCGAGGAGCTCCGCGAGTCGCACACGCTCGGTGACCCGGAGTCTATCGAGTCAGCCTACGAGGAAGATCTGTTCGGGACGTTCGACGTCCCCGGGGATTTCGAACTCGACGGCTTCGCCGGCGTCGAATCGGTCACACGGATCTACCTCCCCTTCTGGCTCGCGGAGCTGTACCATCCGACCGACCGCGACCGGATCGTCGCCGTCCGGACAGTCGACGACGCCCGTACAGCACCGGTGGAGTCGCACTCGTGGCTCGCGGCGTTCCTGAACGACGACCGCTCGCGCCCGGCGGAGTACGCCCACGAGGCACTGCGTTCGTCCCCGGAGCCGGACCTTCGCCGACGTTGGCGGGATGGACGAGCTCAAAGGGACGATCCACCGGTCGGTGATCGATCCCGTCTGCCAGCCCGAGCAGTTCCAGGCGTACGGCCTCGATCCGGTCTCCGGCGTGCTCTTTCACGGCCCGCCGGGCTGTGGGAAAACCTACATCGCGGACGCGATCAGCGGCGAACTCGACTGGGCGTTCGTGGAAGTGACGCCGGCGGACCTGTCGAGCAAGTACATGGGCAAACCGGCCGAAAACGTCCAGGCGGTGTTCACGATCGCGGCGGCGAACAGCCCCTGCGTGCTGTTCATCGACGAGATCGACGCCGTCGCGAGCGCCCGGGAAGAACAGACGAACACCAGCGAACGCGGGATGGTAAATCAGCTGTTGACAGAACTGGAAGACGTGCCCGAGGACGTGCTGGTGCTCGCAGCGACGAATCGCTTAGAGGAGGTCGACGACGCAATCTTGCGGACCGGCCGCTTCGACGAGCGTATCGAGGTGCCGCCGCCGGACGCCCCGGCACGCCGCGAGATACTCGACATCCACCTGGAGGGGCGACCGAGAGCTGACGACCTCTCCCTGGATCCCGTGGTCACGGAGACCGCGGGGTACGCCGCGAGTGATCTGACATACATCGCGACGGATGCGGCCCGGCGGGCACTCCGCGACGAAGCGGAGATCACACAGGAGGATCTGCTCGCGGCCGTCGACTCGGTGGACTCGAGTGTCCCCGACTGGGCCGGCTCGGCGCTCGGTGACGGCAAGACGGTGACACAGCCCGACGACGTCGATCTCAGCGCCCGCTCGCTGGTGACGGCCACCGTCGACCGCACGTTCGACGACGTCGGGGGGATGGACGAGCTGAAATCCCGGCTCGAAGCGACGGTGATCGAGCCGGCGGAAAACGAGGCCCGATACGAGGAATACGGCCTCGATTCCACCTCCGGGCTCCTGCTGTACGGGCCGCCGGGCTGTGGGAAAACCTACATTACGGAGGCGCTCGCGGGGGAGCTCGACTGGGCGTTCCTGTCGATCACACCCGCAGATCTCACCTCGAAGTGGATGGGCAAGCCGGCACAGAACGTCGCCGACCTCTTCGAGATCGCGCGGGCGAACGAGCCCTGCATGGTCTTTCTGGACGAGATCGACGCCATCGCGGGGGCACGCGGTGGTACGAACGCGACCAGCCAGCGCCAACTCGTCAACCAGCTCCTGACGGAGCTCGAGACGATCGCGGAGCTTGACGTGACTGTCGTCGGCGCGACGAACCTCGTCGAGGAAGTCGACGACGCCATCCTGCGCTCTGGCCGGTTCGACGAGCGCATCGAGGTCGGCCCGCCGGATGCCACGGCCCGCCGCGAGATACTGACGGTACACCTCGCCGACCGGCCGGTCGGTGACGTGGACTGGGACGCGGTCGCAGCGGACACAGCGGGGTACGCGGCGAGCGATCTCGCCTTGCTCGCGGACAACGCGGCCCGGCAGGCGCTGAAGCGGGACAGCGCCGTCGACACGGAGACGCTCCTGGCTGCTGTCTCGGAGACCACGTCGAGTATCGAGAGCTGGACCGGCGAGGACCCGGCCGAGCGGACAGGCGAGGCGGGTGAAGGCATGCGCTGGTACCGGTGAGGAGAATCGGATCACCAGCCACTTACTCCCCCGAGGCGGAGAGAGAGCATGCGCATTGCCGACAGCGAACCCGTCGAGGGTGGCCGCGAGCGCCTGACGCTCGTCCCGGAGAGCCTCGACGATCTCTGGCATCTCTCTCACGTCGTCGAACCGGGGGACACCGTCGCGGGCGATACGACCCGGCGGATCCAGCGCGACGACGAACAGCTGCGGGACACCGGCGGGGAACGCGAACACATCTGGGTCGCCCTCGATGTCGAGGACGTCGAGTTCGCCCGGTTTGCGAACCGGCTACGGATCGGCGGCACGATCACCGACTGCTCGCGGGAGGACCAGCTCGGACACCACCACACGATAAACGTCGAGGAACACACCGAACTCGACGTGACGAAACGGTGGAAACCGGACCAGCGCGACCGGGTCGAGGAAGCCGTCGAGGCGACGGACAACCCCGACGTCGCCATCGCGACAGTCGAGGAGGGGCAGGCCCACGTCCACACGGTCGCACAGTACGGCACCGAGGAGCGGGCGACGATCACCGCACCGACCGGCAAGGGGGAGTACGCACAGCCACGCTCCGAACTGTTCGGCGAACTCGCGGCGATCCTCGCCAGGCAGGACGTCGACGCGATCATCCTCGCCGGCCCCGGCTTCACGAAGCAGGACGCACTCGGCTACATCGAGGAGCACAACCCGGAGCTGACCGACCGGATCACGACCGTCGACACCTCGAGTGTCGGCGACCGCGGCGTCCACGAGGTGCTCAAACGCGGCGCCGTCGAGGATGTCCAGAAAGAGACGCGCATCGCCGAGGAGTCGGATCTCATCGACGAACTCATGGAACGGATCGCCGAGGGGACGAAAGTCGCCTACGGCCCGGAACAGGTCGCCACGGCGGCCGAGTACGGCGCGATCGAGCGGTTGCTCGTCCTCGACGACCAGCTCCGCGAGGAACGGAGCGGGGCGGGCGAGTGGGGGATCGACGTCGATTCGGTGATCGAAACGACAGAACAGAAAGGTGGCGAGGTAACCGTCTTCTCGAGCGAGTTCGATCCCGGCCGCCAGCTCGCGAACATCGGTGGGATCGCGGCGTTGCTCCGGTACCGGCTCGAGTAGCGTCTGACAACTGCCGAAACGACTTTTTATCCTGACTGCCTCTTCACACCAGTGAGCGACTACAGAGGGGATAATGTCGCCTGACAAACAGTCACGAGCCGAGCATGCCCGGGAACGGACGGTGAAGACTGCCGGTCACATTGTCAAATACAGCCGGGAGATATACCACCTCGAATCCGTCGAGGAGGTCGCGAATATGACGCTGGAGGCCGCCCCCCGGTTCATCGACGGCCACCCGTCGCCGACGGTCATCGAGATCCGCCGGGACGACAACCTCCGCGTCCTCGGAAGCATGTGGTCGGATCTCGATCCGGGTGACGAACCGGGTGCACTCGCACGCCACGCCTACGAGACGGACACGGTCACGATCTGTGCCAGTGAGGAGACCGAGATCGGCTACCGGAACGGGGATGTCTCGGTCGTCGATCCGGCGGCGTTCGACGAGGCCGACCGTGGCGGGGTGTCGATCGCCGCCCCGACAGCCTACACCGACGAGGTCGGTGACTCGGGGGCGATCCTGCTGTTGCACTGGGGGTCACTGGACCGGGTCGAGGAGTACCACGTCAGACCGGCGGACTACCTCGCCGAACACGTCGCGACGGCGATCGTCAACATTCGGTCGCGCGAGCGCCTGGAGCGGGCCAGAAACGATCTGGCCAAACGCAAGGAGATGGTCGAGGTGTACGACCGCCTGTTGCGCCACGATCTGGGCAACGACCTGCAGGTCATCACCGGCTTCTCCGATGCCATCGGTTCGATGGTCGACGACGGCGGACAGGCTGGCGAGTACGCCGAGAAGATCAACCAGACCGCCCGGAGCGCGGCCGAACTGATCGACAACGTCGGCGATACGGTCAATATGCTCCAGCAAGAGGAGGGGGCCCCCGACGTCCACCACCTCGAACCGATCCTGACCGATGTCGTGGCGGACGTCGAGACGAAATTCGACTCTCTCACGGTCGAGTACGACCCCGAGGTGTTCGACTACGAGGTCTACGCGGGCGATCTCCTCGATTCGGTCTTTGCGAACATTCTCTCGAACGCCGCGGTCCACAACGCCGAGCCGGTAACAGTCCGGCTCTACGCCGAGGAACCGACACCCGGCACGGTCGTCGTCGGGATAGCCGACGACGGCAGTGGGGTTCCGGAGGCGGTCCGCGACGAGATCTTCGAGATGGGCCAGAAAGGGCCGGACAGCGACGGCACTGGGTTCGGACTCGGGCTCGCCCGGACGCTCGTCGAATCCTACGGCGGGGATGTGGCGGTACAGGACAGCGAGTGGGGCGGAGCCGAGTTCCGGATCACGCTCGACCGCGCGTGAGGCCCCCGGTAGCCGACAGTGTCACGACAGCGTGATCGTGAGTCCGTCCGTTGCGAACCGAACGTCGCCGTCGTAGACCGCCGCGATCGAGTCGAGCATCTCCTCCTCTCTCCCCTCGGTGTGTGGGTAGAGATGCGTCAGATACACCCGACCGATCTCGGCGTCCGCGCCCGCGAGTGTCTCCCCCAGCGACGTCGGTGTCGGGTGGTTCGAGACATCGACATCGTCCGGAAACGAGCAGTCGTGGGCCATCACTGCCGCGCCGTCGGCGAACTCGATCAGTCCCTCGAAGGGCTCGCTGTCGGCGCTGAAGACGAAGGGGGGGTCGGAGTCGCCGGTCTCGAACCGGTAGGCCAGACAGTACATCGAGTGGCGCGTCTCCATCGCGTCGACCTGGAAGCCGGCGATATCGAAGGGGCCGTCGTCGGGATCGAGTTCCCGGATCGTCAGATTCAGCCGGTCTTGCATGTACTCGTGGACGTCGAGCAGTCCGTCGACGAGGTCGCCGGTTCCCGGGGGGCCGCCGATCGTCAGCGACTCCTCGCCCGCGAGCCAGCGGGCTTTCATCAGCACCGGGATGTCGGAGACGTGATCCAGGTGGTGGTGAGTGAGAAGCAGTGTGTCTGCACCTTCGTAGCCCACTGCGGTGCGTGCGAGGGCGTGTAGGGCGCCGCTGCCACAGTCGACGAGGAGATTGCTGTCGTCCGATTCGAGCAACAGCCCGGTCTGGAACCGTTCGCCGGTCGGCATCGCCGACCCGGTACCGAGGAATGTGATCTGCATGGGTGAGCCATCGGCTGCCGGACTGAAAACGTCTCCTGCCGGCGCGATCTGCCGACTCGTGGTATCGCGCTTCTGGCTCCGTGACTTGGCCTGGGCCAGACGACCGCACACCCACGCTCACCGCCGCACGGCCGCAGCGAGCCCCCCGATGACGACCCCGAGACAGAGCAGTCCGAGATAGACGGCTGCCCACCCCGCCGGTCCCGGGTTGAAGCCGAACAGCCCCTCGAAGCTGCCAGCGTTGTCCTGGCGAACGAACTGGTCGAGGACAACGACCGCGACAGAGCCGACGATGGCGTAGTAGACGTACCGGCGGAACTTGGCGACAACGGAGAGATCGATCTCGCTGTTTTCCGTCCCGAACTCGTACTCCTCGGCCGGCGGGCCGTCGGTGCCGAAAAACAGCTGCCAGGCGCTCCGGCCCAGGGCTGTCCGGCGTGCGTTCCGTGTAAAGCCCGCGAGCAAGACCAGCCCCGCAGTTGCGACCGCCCCGTTTTCCCACCACAGCTCCTGCGCGTTCGCCGGGTCTTCCAGCAAGACCAGAAGCGAGGCCGCGATCGCAGCCACCGGGAGCGAGAGCAGGAACCACAGCGAGAGCAACGAACCCGTTACGCCGCCGGGATCGAACAGGAACTGGATAACGATCACGACCAGGCCGGCGCCGAAAATCCCGCCGAGACGCCGCCTGACAGCAGATAACTCCCGCCCCGACTGCCACCGCTGCAGGACCGGCGCGGCCTCCGTCTGTACCTGCTCGCGTCTGCTCATACACACCAGTTCAGGCCGAAACCTGGTAGTCTCTTCGCCTCCGTTCGGCCGGCTACGACTCCTTCTCGAACATCCCGGTCGTCATGTACCGTTCGCCGGAGTCCCAGTAGACGGTGACGACGAGTGGCTCCTCGATCCCCCCGCGGAGGCGTCGGGCGACCCGTTTGGCGGCGACGTTCGATCCGCCAGAGGACTGGCCGACGAAAATGCCCTCCTCCCGGGCGAGGCGGCGACACTCCTTTTCGGCGGCCTCGATCCCGACGGTCTCGACGCCGTCGAGCAGGTCCCGGTCGAGGTTCTCGCTGACGAACCCGGGGCCCATCCCCTGGAAGTCGTCGTCGCCCGGCTCTTCCCCCGAGAGGACGGCGTTGTCTTCGGGTTCGACCGCGATGATCTCGACGTCCGGGAACTCCTCGCGGAGGTAGCGGCCGATCCCCGAGATCGTCCCGCCCGTTCCGACGCCGGCGACCAGCGCGTCCGGTTCGCGCCCGTCGAGTTCCTCGACGATCTCCGGCCCGGTCGTCTGGTAGTGCGCCGCCGGGTTCGCCTCGTTTTCGAACTGGTACATCTGGACGTAGCGATCGCGCGCTGTCAGTTCGTCGGCACGCTCGCGGGCGTCGGTGATCGTCCCCTCGACGAGTTCGAGTTCCGCGCCGTAGGCGCGCATGATCTGGCGGCGCTCTTCGGACTGCGAGGCCGGCATCACGAGCACCACGTCGTACCCCTTCGCGGCGCCGACCATCGCGAGGCCGATACCCGTGTTGCCGCTCGTTGGTTCGACGATCGTGTCCCCGGATTCGAGTCGCCCCTCGGCTTCGGCGGCCTCGACCATCCACAGCGCCGGGCGGTCTTTCGCCGATCCACCGGGGTTGAACGACTCGACTTTCGCCGCGACTGTCGTCCCGTCGGGGCTGTCCACCGCGACGAGCGGCGAGCCGATCGTTTCGAGGATATTCTCGTGCACTACCCGTCCCTACGACTGGCTCTGTTAAACCCGCGCCGGCAGCGGCAGCGTGTGCCTCCGTTCCGGATCCCCCCTGCGCTGACGCGGCCGCCGCGAGTTTCTGACCGCAACCAGCGGCCGGTAAATCTGTACAATCGTTGTGAGAAAGGGTCAAAAACAGTTTTATTACAAAATCTGGCCGATCAGGGAAACTTCCCCGGAATAACTAACATAATCAAAGATTATATACTCGCCGCGGTCCGAGTACAAACGGAGGGGGGTCAGCGCATGAAACGGCGAGAGCTGCTGGTAGCGGGGGGGAGTAGTCTGCTCTACATCGGCGCCGCGGGCCTGCTCGTGTCCTCGCCCGACGATCCGGGGGACGTCGGTGGGGACGCGGCGGCAGGAGACGCCGGTGTCGAGACTGCGTTCGGTGGGGGGAGACACGGTCACCACCAGTCCGAGACGATCGGGTACCGGTACGACCGGAACATCGTCTACGGGAAAGACGATATCTCGCTCACTCTCACTCCGAGTACCGTGACCAAGGGGGAGACACTCACGTACAAACTCACGAACGAGACCGACACAACGCTCGAACTGGACGGAAACGCCTGGGCGATCGAGACCCTGGTGACCGATCAGTGGAAGACGGCCGCCTGGACCAGCGCGAAATACGGGGCTGATGGGCCACTGCTGTTGTCTCCCCACGACACGAGAGCCAGGGAGATCGAGCTCACCCAGTCCTCACTCGCGGAGCAGTCCCAGGTTCGGCGGGCGTTACACTCCGGCCAGTACCGGTTCGTCTTCCTCGGGACGGCGCCGTTTCTCGCGGCTGAGTTCACCTTCTCGTTGTGAGTAGCCGGCCGATGACTCTGTCCGCGTCGCCAGTCATCGCAACAACCAATATAAGTCTTCCCGGGGTAGGTATCACCCAATGCCACTCGAAACACTCGAACCGAACCCGGCGTGGGTCGCCGACGCGTACGCCGACACCGTCGAGACACTCGGCACCCACCGGGACGAACTCGTCTACCGGATCTGGGGCGGAGACTGGTGCAAGGACTGCCGGGCACAGCTGCCGGATTTCGGCGCCGCGCTGGCGGCCGCGGACGTCCCGGACGAACGGATCCACGAACACGCCGTCGACGAACAGAAGCAGGGGCCGGGAGTCGAGGAGTACGGGATCGAGAGGATCCCGACGGTCGTCGTCGAACACGACGGCGAAGAGATCGCCCGTTTCGTCGAGGACGAGGGGTTGCCGATCGCGCTGTATCTCGCCGACCAGATCGAAGAGAGGCTTTAGAGCATCCGTTTCGCCCACCGCAGGGCGCGCGGGATCTCGTTTCGCGGCGGCGAGCAGGTCCGGGACCGGCAGGCGTAGACGGTCGGCGCGTCGTCTTTCTGGTCGCGGTCGGCCCAGATCGCCGGCGGCTCCGCCAGACCCAGCGTGTCGAGCAGCTCCTCGAAGGCCGCCTCGTCGGCGGGTCGCCAGGCGAGAAGCGACGGATCGAGATACCAGTTCGCGATCTCGCCGTACCACTCCCGGGACGGGTCGTCGGCCACGAGTGCCAGTTCGAGTACCCCCTCGGTGACGGTGTCGGCCGCGAGGGTCAACGAGGCGTGCTGGAGCGGGTTCGCGCGGATCCGGCTGCCGTGTGTCTCGACGACCTGCTCGGCGATTTCGGCGAAGCTGTCGTCGTCGGTGAAGTGGGCCAACTTGTCGAGCAGTTCCGCCGCGACGCCCACGCTCGACGGCGTCGACTGGTCTGTCAGCTCCTGCGGCCGGGCGATCAGCGCCTCCCCGTCCTGCGGGGTGAAATACAGCGTCTCCTGCCCGGCGTCCCAGAAATCACGCTCGATCGCCCGCCCCAGTTCGAGCGCGAAGGTGAGGTGGTCGACGTCGCCGGTCGCCTGGTAACAGTCGAGTGCGCCCCGTCCCAGGTAGGCGTAATCTTCGAGATAGCCGTCGACTTTCCGGACGCCGTCCTTGTACCGCCGGGTGAGCGAGCCCTCGTCGGCGTCCCAGAGTTCCCCGCGGACGAATTCGAGGGCGTCGACGCCGGGGTCGGCGTAGGACTCTTCGAGGGTGATCGCGGCCTCGGCGAACGCGGAGATTGCCAGCCCGTTCCAGCCCGCGAGGATCTTCTCGTCCCGGGGCGGCCGCGACCGCTTTTCGCGTGCCGCGCGGACCTGCTCCATCGCCCGGTCGAGGGCGTTCTCGATCTCCTCGGGGACCGTGTCGCGTTCCTCGGCGATCTCCTCGACTGCGGTGGCACGCGTGAGGACGGTCGACCCCTCGAAGTTCCCGCGGCTGGTGACACCGAACCGCTCGCAGAAGATCTCGGCGTCCGACTCGTCGTCGACGGCGTCGTGGACCGTGTCGGGCGTCCAGACGTAGAAGGCGCCTTCCTCGCGCTCGCCGGATTCGGTCCCGCTCTGGGCGTCGAGTGTGCTGAAAAACCCCCCCGCTTCGTGGGTCATCTCCCGCTGGATAAAGTCGAGTGTTTCCCGGGTGGCCGTCGCGTACCGCTCCTCGCGTGTGATCTTGTAGCCGGCGAGATAGGCCCGCGGCAGTTCGGCGTTGTCGTACAGCATCTTCTCGAAGTGTGGCACCGTCCACGTGCGGTCGGTCGCGTAGCGGTGAAAACCCCCGCCGACGTGGTCGTACATGCCACCGTTGGCCATCGCGTCGAGGGTCTCGGTCGCGACGTCGCGGTAGACGTCGCGGTCGGTCCGGTCGTAGGCCCGCAGGAGGAGGTGGAGCCGGCCGGTGTGTGGGAACTTCGGCCCCGACCCCCACCCGCCCTCCTCGCGGTCGGCGCCGCGGACTGCCGCCTGTGCGGCCGACGCCAGCATGTCGTCGTCCGGCGTCTGCGGGCTGTCGGGCACTGATTCGAGTTCGTCTGTGGCGGCCTCGGTCCACTTCTCGGCACGCTCGTAGATCTGTTCGCGCTCGTCGGGATCCGACCACGCGCCGCTTATCTGCTGGAGAATGTCCAGAAAACCGGGCATGCCGCGGCTCTCCTCTTTCGGGAAGTAGGTGCCGACCTGGAACGGTTTCTGGTCGGGCGTCAGCCAGACGGAAAGCGGCCAGCCGCCGCGGCCGCTGACGCGCTGGCAGACCGTCTGGTAGATGCTGTCGACGTCGGGCCGTTCCTCGCGGTCGACTTTGATCGGGACGAACTGCTCGTTGAGTACCTCCGCGACGGTCTCGTCCTCGAAGCTCTCGTCGGCCATCACGTGACACCAGTGGCAGGCGGCGTAGCCGACGGACAGAAAGATCGGGACGTCCCGTTCTTTCGCGGCGTCGAGTGCCTGCTGGTCCCACGGCTGCCAGTTGACCGGGTTGTCGGCGTGGTCCTGCAGGTAGGGGCTTTCCTCCTCGTCGAGGCGGTTGCGATCCGCTGGGGCAGTCATACGCCCGGTTTGGAGCCGGGGGCAGGTAAAGCCGTCTCATTCCGGGGCGGTCGGCGTCCACACCAGCTAGTTATCACGAACGAAAATCGGCACGCAGGCCTTTTCAAACAGGTTCGAGGTAGCTCCGAACAGGGAGATTCATGCGTACAGAACAGCACGTCGGCATACTAGAACAGGTCCTCGTAACAGTCGGGGTCATCCCGATGACAGTCGAAGCGTATCTCCCCGCGTTCGCGAGACGGAGCTTCGGGGTTCGGATCTTTCTGCTCGCAGCGATCTCGATCGTCGCCGCACCAGCACTCGCCGTCGTCTTCTTCTCGGACGTGCTCGTTGCGGCTACGTTTATCAGCGTCGTCGTCGCGGCAACCGGCTTTCTGGGTTACTGCGAGATGTACAGGGCCCTCCGCGAGATCAACGAACAGGTCGGTCGCGTCCAGGACGAACAGTTCGACATCGCCTTCCAGTGGGACCGGATCGACGAGATCGGCGAGACGTACACCGCACTCGAGGAGACAGCCGCCTCGCTCGGGGAGTCGATCGAGCGCGCCCACCGGGAGACCGAGAACGCGAAAGAGGCACGAAAGCAGGCAGAACAGGCCCGGGAACGGGCCGAAACCGAACAGGAACGAGCGGAGGCGTTGAGCCTGCATCTCGAACAGAAAGCAGACGACTTCCGGACGACGATGCAGCAGGCCGCGGACGGGGATCTCACGGAGCGGATGGACCCGGAGAGCGACAGCGAGGCGATGACGGCAATCGCCGAGGAGTTCAACGCGATGATGGACCAGCTAGCGGAGACGCTCCGGGACGTCCGGTCGTTCGCGGTCGAGGTCGCCGAATCGAGCCAGGAGGCAGCCGAGGTGACCGACCGGACGAAGGCGACGACCGAGTCGGTGAACGCGGCGCTCGAAGGGATCTCCGAGGACGCCGAATCCCAGGCGGAAAACCTCCAGCAGGCCGTCTCGGAGATGCAGAGTCTCTCCGGAACCGTCGAGGAGGTGGCGGCCTCGACCGACGAGGTGGCATCGATGACGGAGACAGCCGCCGATCTGGGCCGGTCCGGCCGCGAGTCGGCCACCGAAGCGATGACCGAGATGGAGGAGATCGACAGGCAGGTGACCGAAGCGATCACCAACGTGGAGTCGCTGGCGGCGGACATCGACGAGATATCCGAAATCGCACGGCTCATCGGTGACATCGCCGAACAGACGAACATGCTCGCGCTGAACGCCTCGATCGAGGCTGCCCGGGCCGGCCAGGCCGGGGAGGGGTTCGCCGTCGTCGCCGACGAGATCAAACAACTCGCCGGCGACGTCGAGGCAGCCACGACCGACGTCGAGCAACTGGTCAGTGACGTCCAGCAGTCGGCCGGCGAGGCAGTCGACGAGATGCAGTCGACCGGGGAACGCGTCGACTCCGGCACCGAGACGATCCAGGACGCACTGGGCGCACTCGAATCGATCGCCGAAACCGTCGAGGAGACCAACCGGAGTGTCCAGGAGATAAGCGACGCGACGACCCAGCAGGCAACCTCGACGGAGGAGGTCGTCACCATCGTGGACGACGTCGCCGAAACTGCGGAGACGATCACCGACGAATCCACCGACGTTTCCCGAACCGCCCGCAAACAGGCAGCGACGATCACGGACGTCTCCCAGAACGCGTCGGCAGTCGCCACGAGCGCACGGGAACTCCAGGAGCAACTCGACGGCTTCAGCCTGCCAGCCCGGCAGCGAGCCAGCCCGATGGCTACGCAGTAGTGCGCCGTCCGGGTGACCGCCCAGCGCCGGCCGGTTCCGCCGATGGAACTATACGACTCCGTGCAAAGATACAGGTATGGCGTCGAGTCAACAGGACGACATCTATGCCGAGACCCTGGCTGTCTTCGACTGTGGTCAGCGGTACGAACCGCTCACGACGCCGGAGGTCGCCGACGCGCTCGATCTCAACCGACGGACAGCCTACAAACGGTTGGAGGAACTCGTCGACCGCGGCGAACTCGAGACGAAATCGGTCGGGGCGAGCGCGCGCGTCTGGTGGCAACCGGGGACGGCCGACACCGACGGGGGGAGTCGACCGCTGTCAGCCGGGACGCGGAACCTCTTGGAGACGATCCCGGACGGCGTCGTGCTCCACGATCCGGACGACGGCGCGATCATCGACGCCAACGCACAGTACTGTGATATGGTCGGCTACAGCCGTTCGGAGTTACTCACGTTGGATCTCGACGCCATCGAGGGAGGCGGTCCACCGTACACGAAAGACCGGGCGAGACAGTACATCCGGAAGGCTGTGAACGAGGGACAACAGACGTTCGAGTGGCTCAAGGAGACGAAATCGGGCGAGGAGTTCCCGGTCGAGGTCAACCTCCAGCGGACGACCATCGACGGCCAGGAGTGTGTGCTCGCCGTCGTCAGGGATATCACCGAACGCAAGGAACGGCAACGAAAGGAGCGTGAGACGACCCAGCAACTTCAGGGGATCCTCGATACCGTCGAGGCGTCGATCTTTCTGAAGGACACGGACGACCAGTACCTGCTAATGAACCAGAACTCCCGGGAACTGGCCGGCGTCGAGGACAACGAAAATATCACTGGGATGACAAGCGACGACCTCTTTCCCGACGCGGTCGCCGCCGAGATGCGGGCAGACGATCAGCGGGCTATCGAGGCAGGGGACACGATCGAGACCGTGGAGGTCGTTCCGACCGTCGACGGGGAGAAGACACTGCTGACCCGGAAGACACCGATCTGCGACGAGACGGGCGAGCCGTACGCGGTCTGTGGCGTCGCGACCGACATCACCGAACAGCGACAGCGCGAGCAGGACCTCCGTGCCGCCCGGCAGTTCAACGAGGAACTGGTCGAGAACGCGCCCTTCGGAATGTTCCGGCTCGACGACCAGCTCCGGATCACCTACGAGAACCCCCGTGCAAAGGAGATCATCGGGCTTCCCGACGGGAGGGAGAGATCTGATGCGATCGGCATGGACATCCGGGAGCTCCCGCCGATCATCGACACGGGACAGGCCGAGATCTTCACCGGTCTGCAGGAGGGTGAGACCATCGAGTTCGAGTTCCCCTTCGAATCGATCTACGGGAAAGAAGCCTATTTCACCG